>OKVX01000771.1_pt1 | contig 15123 bp, 9 predicted proteins | sample 1606941 | NCBI WGS metagenome assembly OKVX01 (sample SAMN03281016, study PRJEB24777) | human gut metagenome | isolation source: fecal sample PR161 from 1 month old female Malay infant, caesarean... | reverse complement strand
TGTCTGATAAATTGTTAAAGAGCAGTGCCGCTTCGTTTTCGCTGCGGCGCGGGGTGTGCATATTACGCTTTCCCGCTTCAGAGTCAAGCGTTTATTTTCGCTGTTCTCTGCTGACCCGGCGGCGTGCGTGCCGTTGTTCCGTGTCAGTGGAGGCGCATTATAGGGCGTTATTCTTAAGTGACAAGAGGAAATTCAAAAAAAGTTTCTGACCGTGTTTTTTTTCACCAACAGAGGTGATATCAAGCTACAAATTGTTCTATTTGATGTATCTGCAACCACAATCACATTCGAGGTGGCATAATTAACAGCATGAAACATTAAGGAATAAAAGCGATGCCATTAAGCGCACAACAGCTGGCCGCCCAAAAAAATCTGTCCTATGTGCTGGCAGAAAAGCTAGCGCAGCGGATTTTAGCGGGTAAATATGCCCCGGGGAGCATCCTGCCGGGTGAATTGGAGCTGGGTGAGCAGTTTGGAGTAAGCCGTACCGCGGTTCGCGAGGCGGTGAAAACCCTGACGGCAAAAGGTATGGTGCTTCCACGCCCTCGTATTGGCACGCGCGTGATGCCACAGAATAACTGGAATTTTCTCGATCAGGAGCTGCTCTCCTGGTGGATGACCGAAGACAACTTCCATCAGGTCGTCGATCACTTTCTTGTAATGCGCAGCAGTCTTGAACCTCAGGCATGCCTGCTTGCCGCCACGCTCGGGACAGCAGAGCAGAAAGCGCAGCTTAACGCACTCATGGAAGAGATGGTGTTCCTGAAAAAACACTTCAACCGGGAACGATGGATTGAGGTCGATATGGCCTGGCATGAACATATCTATATGATGAGCGCCAATCCGTTCCTCACTTCCTTCGCTTCGTTATTCCATTCGGTGTACCACACCTACTTTACTTCTATTACGCATGATGAAGTGGTAAAGCTGGATTTGCATCAGGCGATAGTGGATGCCATTCAGGAGAGCGACGGGCAGCGAGCCCTGCGTGCGTGCCAGGCATTGCTGGCCGCGCCAACCCACCAGCAGGTAAATAAATGACAGAGAAAAAAGCGCGCAGCATGGCCGGATTGCCGTGGATTGCAGCCATGGCGTTCTTTATGCAGGCACTGGATGCCACCATCCTCAATACGGCGCTTCCCGCCATTGCGCAAAGCCTTAACCGCTCCCCGCTGGCAATGCAGTCTGCCATCATCAGCTACACCCTCACGGTGGCGATGTTGATCCCGGTAAGTGGCTGGCTGGCCGATCGCTTCGGTACCCGCAGAGTTTTCATGCTGGCCGTAACGCTCTTTACGCTCGGTTCACTGGCCTGCGCGCTCTCCACTTCATTAACGGAGCTGGTTATCTTTCGCGTACTGCAGGGAATAGGCGGCGCGATGATGATGCCGGTGGCGCGCCTCGCTTTGCTGCGTGCCTACCCACGCAGCGAACTGCTCCCCGTACTCAACTTTGTCACCATGCCAGGGCTGGTCGGCCCAATACTTGGCCCGGTCCTCGGGGGTGTGCTGGTTACCTGGGCAAGCTGGCACTGGATTTTCCTGATTAATATTCCGATTGGCGTGGCAGGGCTGATCTATGCCCGCAAATATATGCCGAACTTCACCACGCCAAGGCGCAGCTTCGATATGGGCGGCTTTTTCCTGTTTGGACTGAGCCTGGTGCTGTTCTCCAGTGGCATGGAGCTCATTGGCGAGAAGCTCGTTGAAACGTGGCTGGCGCTCGCCGTCATCCTCAGTGGTATTCTGCTGTTCCTTCTTTATATACGCCATGCGCGTCGTCACCCGACACCGCTTATCTCTTTATCTCTCTTTAACACCCGAACCTTTTCCGTCGGGATCGCGGGCAATATTGCCTCACGTCTGGGCACGGGCTGCGTACCGTTCCTGATGCCATTGATGCTGCAGGTGGGGTTCGGCTACCCGGCGCTGATTGCCGGCTGCATGATGGCGCCCACGGCAATGGGTTCCATTCTGGCGAAATCAACGGTCACGCAGGTACTGCGCTGGTTTGGCTATCGTAAAACGCTGGTTGGCGTGACGGTCTTTATCGGTCTGATGATTGCGCAGTTCTCGCTGCAATCCGCGGCGTTACCGGTCTGGATGTTGATCCTGCCGCTGTTTGTGCTGGGAATGGCGATGTCAACGCAGTTCACGTCGATGAACACCATCACCCTTGCGGACCTGACCGACGAGAACGCGAGCAGCGGCAACAGCGTACTGGCGGTGACCCAACAGCTGTCGATCAGCCTCGGGGTAGCCGTGAGCGCGGCGGTGCTGCGGTTTTATGAAGGGTTTGACGGCACGAATACCGTTGAGCAGTTCCACTATACCTTTATCACCATGGGCGCGCTTACCGTGGTGTCGGCGCTGGTATTTATGTTGTTAAAACCGAAAGATGGCCGGAACCTGATTAAAGAGCGTCACAAAGAGAAAGCTAAACCGAACCGCGTTCCATCAGAACAGGAGTAAGCTGCAAACGTTGCTGTTGCAGCGTGGGCTGCGCCATACGGTGGATCAACACGTCGATGGCCAGCTCACCCAGTTCATCCTTCGGCTGATGGATCGTGGTCAGCGGCGGCGTCATGTAGCGCGCCAGTTCGATATCATCGTAGCCCACGATAGCCATATCGTCCGGAACGCGCAGTCCCGCCTGATACAGCGCCTGATAGGCACCAAACGCCATCGCATCGTTGCCGATAAACACCGCCTGCGGGCGAGGCTCTTGCGACAGCAGCGTCTGCATTGCCTCGAAACCGCCGTTAAACTCGAAATCGCCGGTGATGCGATAGCCATCAGGAATGGCAAGGCCTGCCCGCTCCATTGCCGAAAGATAGCCTTCCAGACGCAAGCGCGCCGGGGTTTTATCCAGCGGGCCGGTAATACAGGCAATGCGGGTATGACCTTTATCGATCAGGTGCTGCGTCGCCATATCGCCGCCCAGCAGGGAGTTATCCTGAATCAGATCGCTGGTCCCGTCGAACGGCGCCCAGTCCATCATTACCGTGGGAATAGAAGGATAGCGCTGAATGATCTCTTTTGAAGGTTGATGCGTTTCGGTACAGAGCAGCAGTAGCCCGTCGACGCGTTTTTGCATCAGCGTTTCCAGGTTGCGGTTCATGCGCTGCTCGTCGCCTTCGGTATTGCACAGCACCAGACTGTAGCCACGCTCGAAGCAGCTGCGCTCTACGCCACGAACAAGTTCAGAATAGAAAGGATTGGTACTGGCCGTGATCAGCATGCCGATGGTGCGCGTCTGGTTAAGCTTCAGACTGCGCGCCAGCGCCGACGGCGCATAGTTGAGATCTTTTACTGCGGCTTCGACTTTCTCCCGAATCGCCTCGCTGACGAAGCGGTCGTTATTAATAACGTGAGAGACGGTCGAAGTAGAAACGCCCGCCATGCGGGCGACATCTTTCATCGTAGCCAAGCGTTACCCCTGCTGACTTAAGAATTCATCGATCTCTTTACGCCACGGAACGGAAGGCTGTGCGCCTTTGCGCGTCACCGCAATCGCGGCGGCGGCATGTGCAAAGCGGATCGCGTCATCCATCGCTTTTCCTTCCAGCAATGCCGTCACCAGCGCACCGTTGAAGGTGTCTCCAGCGGCGATGGTATCGATGGCTTTGACCTTAAAGCCCGGCACGCGACGGCCTTCGCCATTGACGCTAGCCCACACCCCGCGGCTACCAAGAGTAATGATAACGGTCCCGATGCCTTTTGCATGCAGCACTTTCGCCGCACGCGCGGCATCATTGTCATTTTCAACGCGAATGCCCGTCAGCTTTTCCGCTTCGGTTTCGTTCGGCGTAATGATGTCTACCAGCGCCAGCAGTTCATCTGATAATACACGGGCAGGCGCAGGGTTAAGTACGACAGTGGTATGATTTTCATGCGCAATTTTCGCGGCGGCCAGCACGCTTTCAACCGGGGACTCCAGCTGCATCAGCAGGGCCTCGGCCCCGCCAATGATTGCACGTTGCGCTTCTACGCGCTCCGTTGTTAGCGCTGCGTTAGCGCCAGCATGAATACCGATGACATTCTCACCTTCAGCGTTAACGAAAATCAGCGCCACGCCGGTAGACTCTCCCGCGACAACGCTGACCGGTGCGATATCGATGTTGTCGCTCGCCAGCTGCTTGCGTACGCGCTCGCCGGTATCGTCATCACCCGTACAGGCGATAAACGCGATATTCGCCCCGCTGCGCCCGGCGGCAACTGCCTGGTTTGCGCCCTTACCGCCAAACGCGACCTGATACTGATTGCCGGTGACGGTTTCGCCCGGGGTGGGGAATGTTTCAAGGTTAAGAATGTGATCGGCATTGATACTGCCAAGGACGACGAGGTTGCCTGCGGTTTTCATGTATTGAGGTGTCCATCTGAGAGCGCCACCGGTATTACCCGGTGGCGTATGCCACACTTTTCTTTTATTTGGTGTCCCTCAGGCAGCCAGCGACTGCCTGAATCGCCTTTACTGCTTAATGACCAGCTTCAGGTCAACAGGGTATTTGGCCTGAACTTTTTCGCCCTTCAGCACCTTGTCGGCAGTTTCAACGCCAGTGGCGCCAATCTGCTCAGGCAGCTGAGCGATGGTCGCAGCCAGTTTGCCATCATTTACTGCTTTTTCACCATCCGGCGTGCCGTCAAATCCGACAACCATCACATCTGATTTACCTGCGGTCTGCAGCGCACGCAGCGCGCCGAGCGCCATTTCATCGTTCTGTGCAAATACCGCCTGCACATCAGGATGCGCGGTCAGCAGGTTCTGCATGACGTTCAGACCCTTAGTACGGTCGAAGTCTGCCGGCTGGCTGGCCAGCACGTTGAATTTGTGTGCAGCCACGGCCTGCTGGAAGCCTTCACCACGTTCACGGGCCGCGGAAGTCCCGGCAATGCCCTGCAGTTCGATAACTTTCGCGCCTTCACCGGCTTTCTTCGCGATGTAGTCACCAGCAATTTTACCGCCCAGCACGTTATCAGACGCAATGTGGCTCACAACTTCGCCTTTCGTTGCCTGACGGTCCAGAGTGATCACCGGAATTTTCGCCTGGTTTGCCATCTTCACGGCGTTACCTACGGCATCAGAATCGGTTGGGTTGATCAGCAGAATTTTGGTGCCACGAACGGTTAAGTCCTGAACGTTAGCCAGCTCTTTCGCCGGGTTGTTCTGTGAATCCAGCACCACCAGGTTGTAGCCCAGTTTGTCCGCTTCTTTCTGCGCACCGTCCTTCAGGGAGACGAAGAACGGGTTGTTCAGGGTAGAGACGACCAGCGCGATGGTATCTTTCGCCATGGCGTTAGCACTTACGGTTGCGCTCAGCGCGACAGCGGAAACCAGGGTAGCCAGTTTTTTCATGTTCATATCTAAGATGTCCTGTAGTGTCGTCAGTTACTGTTTTTTGTTGTCTACCAGTACCGCCAGCAAAATCACCACTGCCTTAACGATCATCTGGTAATAGGAGGAAACACCTAACAAATTCAAACCATTATTCAGGAAACCGAGAATCAGTGCGCCGATCAATGTCCCAACAATGCGACCTTTACCGCCCGCAAGGCTCGTACCGCCCAGAACCACTGCCGCAATAGCATCCAGCTCGTACCCCGTCCCCGCCGTCGGCTGCGCGGAAGAGAGGCGCGCCACTTCGATGATGCCCGCCAGTGACGCCAGCAGGCCGCACAGGGAGTACACGATAATTTTGACTTTATTAACGCTGATACCGGACAGGCGCGTCGCCGCTTCGTTACCGCCCAGCGCATAGATATAACGGCCCAGACGGGTATGGTGCAGCATGTACCACGCCGCCAGGAAGACGATAGCCATGATCCAGACCGGGGTCGGGACACCCAGCGGGCGACCGATACCGAACCAGCCAAACAGATCCGCGTTATCCGTAAACCCGGTATTCACCGGGCTACCGTTGGTGTAAACCATGGTCACACCGCGCAGCAGCAGCATCATCACCAGCGTGGCGATAAACGCCTGAACGCGGCCTTTTGCCACAATCACGCCAGTTACGGCACCAATCGCCGCGCCAGCCGCCAGTGCAGCCGCAACGGCCACCAGCGCGTTGACCTCAATTCCCACAATTGAAGCGGCGATCGCACCGGTGAGCGCCAGCAGGGAACCGACGGACAGATCGATACCCGAGGTCAAAATCACCAGCGTCATGCCGACCGCCATAATGGCGTTCACCGACGTCTGCTGCAGAATGTTGAACAGATTATTGACGGTAAAAAAGTTCGGGCTCATGGTCGAGACAATCGCAATCAGCACCAGCAGGGCAATCAGCGATTTTTGTTCCATCAGCCATGCCTTTGTGAAATAGCGGCGACCAGAAACAGCCTGGGTAGTCATCTTCTTACTCCTGATTCACGCGATTAAGCTTGCCCACAGCGGCAGCCATCAGAACTTCCTGGGTGGCCTGCTCGCGAGTGAATTCACCGCCGAGATGCCCTTCATGCATGACGATAATGCGATCGCTCATGCCTAATACCTCTGGCATCTCGGAAGAGACCAGAATGATGCTCAGACCGTCGGCCTTGAACTGGTTAATCAGCTGATAGATCTCTTTTTTCGCGCCCACGTCCACGCCGCGGGTTGGCTCGTCGAGGATCAACACCTTCGGGCGCGTCATCAGCCCGCGGGCAATCGCCACTTTCTGCTGATTCCCGCCGGACAGCAGGCCAATAGCCTGTTCCATCGACGGGGTTTTAACGTTGAAGAGACGGATAAAATCACTGACCGCCTGCTGCTCATCTTTATGCTTCAGGCTGCCGCCGCTATGGCTGAAATAGCGCAGCGCGGTCAGGGACATATTCTCTTTCACCGACATGCCCAGCACTAAGCCGTCGCGCTTGCGGTCTTCGGAGATATACACGATGCCGTTCGCCAGCCCGTCCTGCGGCGAGCGGGTCACCACTTCATGGCCGTCAAGGGTAACGTAACCGCTGGTGCGCGGCAGTGCGCCGTACAGCACTTTCATCAGCTCGGTACGGCCCGCGCCCATCAGGCCCGCCACGCCCAGGATCTCGCCCTGACGCAGGGTAAAGGTCACATCATTTACGCCCGGGCCGCAGAGGTTATCTACCTTCAGGCGGATCTCGCCCGGCGCTTTGTCCAGGTGCGGATATTGGTCTTCGAGCTTACGTCCCACCATCATTTCGATCAGCGTATCTTCGGTCAGCGTCGCCACTTCGCGCTCGGCGATAAACTGGCCGTCGCGGAAGACGGTCACGTCGTCGCAAATTTCGAAGATCTCTTTCATGCGGTGAGAGATATAGACAATGCCGCGCCCCTGCGCTTTCAGCTCGCGGATCACGCGGAACAGGGATTCGGTTTCGGTATCGGTCAGGGCATCGGTCGGTTCATCCATAATGATGACCTTCGACTCGAAGCTCAGCACCTTCGCGATTTCCACCATCTGCTGATCGCCGATGGAAAGGTCGCCCACCAGACGGTCACTCTTAAAGCGCAGGTTCAGCTTCGCCAGCAGCTTGTCCGCTTCGGCGTACATGGTTTTCCAGTCGATTTTGCCGAACCGGTTCACGAACTCGCGGCCCAGGAAGATGTTTTCCGCAATGGTGAGCTGCGGGATGAGGTTCAGCTCCTGGTGAATAATGCCGATGCCCGCTTCCTGAGAAGATTTCGGGCCGTTAAAGGTGGTTTCTTTACCCAGCCAAACGAGTGAACCGGCATCACGCTGGTAGATCCCGGTCAGCACTTTCATCATGGTGGATTTGCCGGCACCGTTTTCGCCCACCAGCGCCATCACGCGTCCTGGGTAGACGTTAAGCGCCGCACCGGAGAGGGCTTTTACGCCCGGGAACGACTTATCGATCCCTTTAAGTTGCAGTAATGCGTCCATGATGGCCTCAGAAGGTGACGCCAGCACAGAGAATGATATTCGCATACGGGGAACACTCCCCGCTGCGAATCACCGCCTGACTGTCTGCGGTTTGTTGTTTGAACTGTTCGTGCGTTGTGTAACGAATTTCTATGGTGTTTCCCTGGTGTTGTTGCAGTTGCTCAATGTGGCTGAGCAACGTTTCGTGGAGTTGCGGATTATGTTGTTTGATTTCCGCCGCGAGAATGGCCGCCTCAACCTGCATCTCCGCCGTCACCACCTCCAGTACCTGCATAAACGAGGGCACGCCCTGCGTTAATGCCATATCGATACGGGTTGTGCTGCGCGGAACCGGTAAGCCTGCATCGCAAACCACCAGCGTATCGGTATGCCCAAGACGGGAAATAACCGATGAGATTTCTGAGTTGAGAACCGTGCCTTTCTTCATTTTCTTGCTCCACTAGCGAAACGTTTCGCTAAAAATAGTGTAGCCGCATAAATGTTCAGAAAACCATCATGACGTAACGGATTTGTGATCAACGTCGAAACGTTTCGCTAAGTGAAATGGAGGGGAGGTAAATGCAAAACGGTAACCGTCAGGTTACCGTTTTAGATGTTTGCGCCCTCTCCCTGTTGGAGAGGGACGGGGGTGAGGGCATCAGGCCGCACGGAGACTTAAATCTCGACCTGCGTCCCCAGCTCAATGACGCGGTTAGGCGGGATCTCAAACTGGTCAGGCGCGCGCAGGGCGTTACGCTGCAGGATGAGATACAGCTTACCGCGAAGACGCAGATACCATGGGCGCTTGCCGATGATCAGCGACTCGTGGGACATAAAGAACGACGTCTCCATCATCCGGCAGCTTAACCCTTCCAGACCGCAGCGGTGGAACACCTCTTCCACGTTCGGCGTTTCGCGCCAGCCGTAGCTCGCCACCACGCGCCAGAAGGTCGGGGACAGCTGCTCAATCTGTACGCGGCGCACGTTGTGAACGTACGGCGCATCTTCGGTGCGCAGCGTCAGCAGGATCACGCGCTCGTGCAGCACTTTATTGTGCTTAAGGTTATGCATCAGCGCAAACGGGATCACATTCAGGGCACGAGACATGTAAACCGCGGTACCCGGCACGCGCACCGGCGGGGATTTCTCCAGCGACGCGATCATCGCCTCCAGAGAATTACCGTGCTCATGCATGCGGCGCAGCAGGCGGAAGCGCTCGCTTTTCCATGTGGTCATGACAATGAACATCAACAGGCCCAGCGTCAGCGGCAGCCAGCCACCGGAGACTATTTTGTCGAGGTTCGCAGAGAACAGCGGAACGTCAATGCACAGGAAGCCCACCAGAATCATCCCCACGAGGAACTTATTCCAGTGCCAGTTGCGGTACGCCACCGTGGTGGAGAGAAGCGACGTCAGCACCATCGTACCGGTTACGGCAATACCGTAGGCCGCCGCCAGATTACTGGAGTGTTCGAAGCTAACAATCACGATCACAACAGCAAAGTAGAGCAGCCAGTTAACGAACGGGATGTAGATCTGGCCCGACTCCATCTCTGAGGTATGGATGATGCGCATTGGCGAGAGATATCCCAGACGAACGGCCTGACGGGTCAGAGAGAACACCCCGGAAATCACCGCCTGAGAGGCTATCACGGTCGCTAGCGTTGCGAGGATCAGCATAGGCACCAGCGCCCAGTCAGGTGCCAGCAGGAAGAATGGGTTCTTAATCGCTTCCGGGTTCTTGAGCAACAGCGCGCCCTGACCGAAGTAGTTCAGCACCAGCGACGGGAGCACCACAATAAACCATGCCACGCGGATAGGCAGCTTCCCGAAATGCCCCATGTCAGCATAGAGCGCCTCCACACCGGTGATGGAGAGCACGACCGCACCCAGCGCCACGAAGGAAACCACTTTGTATTCAAGGAAGAAATGCACCGCCCAGTAAGGGTTCAGCGCATGCAGCACGTCCGGGTTCGCAATAATGCTGCGCAAACCGAGCGCCGCCAGGATCAGGAACCAGGCCAGCATAATCGGCGCAAACAGTTTGCCCACCAGCCCGGTACCGTGTTTCTGGATCATGAACAGCAGCGTCAACACGATGATTGCCAGCGGGACAACCCAGGCATCAAGCTGCGGGGCAATAATCTCCAGCCCTTCAATCGCCGAGAGCACCGAGATAGCCGGTGTTATCACCACTTCCCCGTAGAAGAAGCTGCCACCTATCAGGCCGATAATCACCAGCACAGACGTCATTCTGGCCGAGGTATTGCGACCGGCAAGGGACATCAGGGTCAGGATCCCGCCTTCGCCCGCATTATCTGCACGCATAACGAAGGAGAGATATTTAACGGAAACGACCAGAATCAGCAGCCAGAAGATGAGGGACAGGAAGCCAAACACGGCATCGCGCTCAACACCAAAGCCAAACTGGCCGGACAAACATTCACGAAGCGTATAAAGTGGGCTGGTGCCGATATCACCGTAGACAACCCCGATCGCCGCAAGCGTTATTGCGGGTAATGATTGCTTATTATCAGTGCTCATAGACTAGTCTTTTCGTTTGAATAACAAATGTGTTCCTGGTCCCTTGGCCCACAAAAAGCGCACAGTATGCACGATTCAATGCAAAATCGTACCCCTAAATGCAACCGCATTAATGTAGCGCAAAGAAAATTGCGCCGCACTTCAGTCTATTACCAGCCCTGACTGAAACGTCTATACTCGCTTCAATTGGCCGCCACGACGGCGAAAGGATGCAAAACTATTATGGCTCACTCACATTTATTAGCAGAAAGAATTTCCCTCCTCAGCAGCGCGCTGGAGAAAGGCCTTTTCGAGCGTAGCCACGCCATTCGCCTCTGTTTACTGGCAGCATTGAGCGGTGAAAGCGTGTTTCTGCTTGGGCCGCCGGGCATCGCCAAAAGCCTGATTGCCCGCAGGCTTAAGTTTGCTTTTAAGAACGCCCGCGCGTTTGAATACCTGATGACCCGCTTTTCCACCCCGGAAGAAGTGTTTGGCCCCCTTTCCATTCAGGCGCTGAAAGATGAAGGGCGCTACGAGCGCCTGACAGCGGGGTATCTGCCTGAGGCAGAAATTGTCTTCCTTGATGAGATCTGGAAAGCCGGCCCGGCCATTCTGAACACCCTGCTCACGGCGATAAACGAACGTCGGTTCCGCAACGGCGCCAGTGAAGAGAAAATCCCGATGCGCCTGCTGGTGGCCGCCTCAAACGAACTGCCTGAAGCCGACAGCAGCCTGGAAGCGCTGTATGACCGTATGCTGATCCGCCTGTGGCTGGACAAAGTGCAGGATAAGTCCAATTTCCGTTCCATGCTGGTCAGCCAGCAGGATGAGAACGAGAACCCGGTAGCAGCGTCATTGCAGGTATCAGACGAGGAGTATTACCAGTGGCAGGAAGAGATCGGTAAAATTAAGCTGCCTGATTCCGTCTTCGAGCTGATCTTCATGCTGCGCCAGCAGCTTGATTTACTGCCCTCTGCCCCCTATGTCTCCGATCGCCGCTGGAAAAAAGCGATCCGCCTGCTGCAGGCCAGCGCCCTGTTCAGCGGTCGCGATGCCGTTGCGCCCATCGATCTGATCCTGCTGAAAGACTGCCTCTGGCACGACGCGGAAGGCATGAATCTGATGCAGCAGCAGCTCGACGTTTTGATGACCGGACACGCCTGGGGACAGCAGGCGATGCTCAATCAGCTGGGGGCGATTGCCCAGCGGCGCATCCAGCTTCAGCAGCAGCAAAGTGATAAAACCGCGCTGAAAGTGAATCGCCTGGGGGGGATGTTCGCCCGCAAACCGCACTATGAATTACCCGCCGAACTCACCAGCACGACGCTGACCCTGCTGCTCCAGCAGCCGCTCAAGCTGCATGACATGCAGGTGGTGCACGTGACGATTGAGCGCGAGGCGCTGGCGCAGTGGCTGGATAAGGGCGGAGAGATCCGCGGAAAGCTCAACGGCATCGGTTTTGCGCAGCCGCTGAATATGGAAGTAGACAGCAGCCAGCACCTGGTGATCCGCGACGTCAGCCTGCAGGGCTCGCGTCTTGCGCTTCCGGGAACCGCCTCTGAGAGCGTCCCTGAAGAGATTAAGCAGCAGCTGGACGCGCTGGACACCGAATGGCACCAGCAGCACACCCGCTTTAGCGAGCAGCAAAAATGCCTCTTTATCCATAGCGACTGGTTAGGCCGCATCGAAGCCAGCCTGCAGGACGTTAGCGCGCAGATCAAACAGGCGCGTCAATGCTAACCCTGGATACGCTTAACGTCATGCTGGCCGTCAGCGAGGAAGGGTTGATCGAAGAAGTGGTGATCACCCTTCTGGCTTCACCGCAGCTGGCGGCCTTCTTTGAAAAATTTCCGAAGCTCAAAAAGGCGATGACCGACGATCTTCCGCGCTGGCGGGATAACCTGCGTCAACGGTTTAAAGAGACCGAAGTCCCCCCTGAGTTAACGGAAGAAGTGGCCTGCTATCAGCAGTGCCAGCGACTTTCCACGTCGCAGTTTATCGTCCAGCTTCCGCAAACCCTGACGTTGCTCGACAAGGTCCACTCCCCGTTTGCCAGCCAGGCCCGAGGGCTGGTCACGGATAACGCCACGTTCACTCCCGCACTGCACACCCTCTTCTTACAGCGCTGGCGTCTCAGCCTGGTGGTGCAGGCCACGACGCTAAACCAGCAGCTGCTGGACGAAGAGCGCGAACAGCTGCTCAGTGAAGTTCAGGAACGCATGACCTTAAGCGGCCAGCTTGAGCAGGTGCTGGTGGAAAATGAGAACGCGGCAGGGCGTCTCTGGGATATGAGCGCCGGCCAGCTCCGGCGCGGGGACTATCAGCTGATCGTCAAGTACGGCGATTTTCTGGCGCAGCAACCCGAGCTGATGAAGCTTGCAGAACAGCTGGGACGTTCAAGGGAGGCAAAGTCGGTTCCAAAGAAAGACGCCCCGATGGAAACCTTCCGCACCCTGGTGCGTGAGCCGGCCACCGTTCCAGAGCAGGTCGACGGGCTCCAGCAGAGCGATGATATTCTGCGCCTGCTGCCCACGGAGCTGAGCACGCTCGGGATGACCGAGCTGGAGTACGAGTTTTACCGTCGGCTGGTGGAAAAACAGCTCCTCACCTACCGGCTGCACGGCGAAGCCTGGCGCGAGAAAGTCAGCCAGCGGCCGGTCATTCATCAGGATTTTGACAAGCAGCCGCGCGGGCCATTTATTGTCTGCGTGGATACGTCCGGCTCCATGGGCGGGTTTAACGAGCAGTGTGCAAAGGCGTTCTGTCTGGCGCTGATGCGCGTGGCGCTCGCCGATCGCCGCCGCTGCTTCATCATGCTGTTCTCCAGCGAAGTCGTGGGCTATGAGCTGACGAACCAGCAGGGGATCGAGCAGGCAATCCGCTTCCTGAGCCAGCGCTTTCGCGGCGGAACCGATCTGGCCAGCTGTTTTCGCAGCATCGTAGAGCGGATGCAGGGCGGCGACTGGTATGACGCTGACGCGGTAGTGATATCCGATTTTATTGCCCAGCGGCTGCCGGATGACGTGGTCAATAAAGTGAAGGAATTACAGCGTGTGCATCAGCACCGTTTTCATGCGGTGGCGATGTCCGCCCATGGAAAACCCGGCATCATGCGCATCTTCGATCATATCTGGCGCTTTGATACCGGGTTGCGTAGCCGCCTGCTCAGACGCTGGCAGCGTTAATTACAGAAGAGAACCGACGCTTTCACGCACCTGCTGCGGCCAGACGCCACACTGCACCTGACCAATATGGGGCAGCTGAAGCAGCAGCATGGTCAGACGGGACTGGCCGATACCGCCGCCAATCGTCTGCGGCATTTCCCCACGCAGCAGCGCCTGGTGCCACTCCAGTTTGAGACGATCTTCATCTCCGGTCACCGCCAGCTGGCGCTTCAGCGCCTCAGCATCCACGCGGATCCCCATAGAAGAAAGCTCGAATGCGTCTTCCAGCACCGGGTTCCAGACCAGAATATCGCCGTTCAGCCCGGCAAATTCGCCCTCACCGGTGGTGCTCCAGTCATCATAATCCGGCGCACGAACGTCGTGGCGTTTGCCATTAGACAGTTTGCCGCCGATCCCAATCAGGAATACCGCCCCGAGCTCTTTGGCGATCGCCCGCTCGCGGCCTTTGGCATCCAGATCCGGGAAACGGGTCAGCAATTCCTGGCTGTGTACAAAGTGGATCGTTTCCGGCAGGAACGGCGGCAGACCAAACGCTTTGCTTACGGCCGCTTCGGTCGCTTTGATCCCGGCGTAGATCGCCTCAACGGTAGACTTCAGCGTGCCAACGTGGCGCTCACCATCGCCCATCACGCGCTCCCAGTCCCACTGGTCAACGTAAACGGAATGAATGGGAGACAGGCGGTCTTCATCCGGGCGAAGGGCTTTCATGTGCGTGTAGAGCCCTTCGCCCGCGCTGAAGTCATGTTGTCCCAGGGTCTGACGCTTCCACTTCGCCAGTGAATGAACCACTTCGAACTGGGCGTCTGGCAGCGTTTTCACTTTTACCTGTACCGCTTTTTCGCATCCAGAGAGGTTATCCTGCGTCCCGTCACCCACGCGGCTGAGGATCGGGGCCTGGACTTCAATCAGCCCAAGCTTCTCTTCCAGCTGGCGGGAAAAATGGGATTTTACGAAACTGATCTGGCGTTGTTTTGCGATGTAAGCGGTTTTCATTATTTATACTCCTGCGTCCTGTTGATATTGATTAAGCAATAGAAATGGCACCTTATTCAATAACCCATCAACAAAAAGCCGCCTTCACTTTTGATTCGATAAAATAAGGCGCTAGAATAGAGTGATTCATTAATCTTCATAAGAAAAAGCTATGGAAAATTATCAGATCGACAATCTCGACCGCGGCATTCTGGAGGCGTTAATGGCCAATGCCCGTACCGCCTACGCCGAACTGGCGAAGCAGTTTGGCGTCAGCCCGGGAACCATTCACGTTCGCGTAGAGAAGATGAAGCAGGCGGGGATCATTACCGGCGCGCGCATTGACGTCAGCCCGAAGCAGCTGGGTTACGACGTCTGCTGCTTCATCGGCATCATTCTTAAAAGCGCCAAAGACTACCCTTCCGCCCTGGCGAAACTGAACGCGCTGGATGAAGTCACCGAGGCGTACTACACCACCGGGCACTACAGCATCTTTATTAAGGTCATGTGCCGATCCATCGACGCCCTCCAGCAGGTACTTATCAACAAGATCCAAACAATCGATGAAATTCAGTCCACCGAGACACTGATCTCCCTGCA
>OKVX01000768.1_pt1 | contig 15183 bp, 11 predicted proteins | sample 1606941 | NCBI WGS metagenome assembly OKVX01 (sample SAMN03281016, study PRJEB24777) | human gut metagenome | isolation source: fecal sample PR161 from 1 month old female Malay infant, caesarean... | reverse complement strand
AGTTATAGTATCATAAGGATATTTTTGCATCAATAAACAGAATGTAATTTATCAAAATTACATTTTCTTTATTCTTCATTTTAGTATAAGTTATATTATAACTTATTATTTAATCAATATAAAAAGAAAGTGGAATTATTAGCTAGAAGTGCATCATAAACACTTAAAAAGCCATCTCCCAAAGGAAATGGCTTTTGATTATTTATCATATGGAATATCAATAGTCATACCAAGAAGCTTATCTTCGTCACATTTATCAGTTAACGATAAAATAGTATTGTCTTCAATAAGCTTACTATAATGATTATATTCTTCTTCAGGAGCAACATCCTTTAATGTAGATATTAAATCTTCATTAAGAGATGCTATATATTGAATATTGCACTTTTTAGCTTCGTCTTCTACTATTTTTATCAAAGATAATCTTTGCCTTGGATCCATATTTGCAAATAACCTACTATCATGGAATAAGAAATTAACATTATGGTTTCCAAGTTTTAATAGTGTTAAGTCAAAACAGAAAATACAAACCTCACTTATTCCATCTGAAGAATCACCAATTATTTTAGCATTAATATCAAATCTAAGTTGGTTAGCTCCATCATTAACTTTAATATCTAAACCACTTGCTTTATCCTTATAAAATGTTTTAGAGTAAGTTCTGAAAACACTCATTATATTCTCAAATAACTCTTCATTTTCTTTAATATATTTGTTAGCTTGAAGCTTCTGCTTTTCTATTTCAATATTTGCTTCTGCAAGTTTATTTTCATAGGTTTCTAATAAGTTTTTATAATCAGTTGCTTTTTCTAAACGTAATTTTAATTCGCTCAACCTATCGTTTATAGCAGTATATTCTTCTAGTGCTCCATGACTTCCTAGAAAGTACATTAACTTATCCAATTCATTCCCATATTCTTGAGCTTTTTGTTCTAATGATAATCTTTCATTTATCATAGAGTTCTTTTGATTTTCTAATCTTTGCTGACGATTTTGAAGTAATTTATTATGGAATTCAGTAACCTGCTCAAGATTCTTAACAACCTTATCCTCAAAAACAACTTGAGCTTCCTTATAAACTTGGAGTATAGATTCTAATTGAATATCTGATTTAATCTTTAAGCTTTTATCAATTTTTCTTATACTATTTTCTATAATTACAAGCCTATTTAATATTTCTTTCTTTTCATGAGCTATTCCATCTGCTTTTAATTGCATGTCTTTATAATTCTCTGCAACTTTAAAACTTCTTATCTTATTTTCAACCTCTTTAATTTCATCTTTTAAATCTGTTATCTGTATATCTAAATCTTCATTCCCAACAAAATATTCTTTTAAAACAGCATCCTTTTCTACTGTTTTTTTAGTACTACCTAACTGTTCAATTTCTTTTTTTAGTTTCATTTTATTCTGTATCAGTTCAGCACTTAACCCTAAAAGATATCCGTTATTAATTAATTTTTGATAATCAGTTTCTTGAGAAACATAAATATCATATTTATTATAACTAGATTTATATCTTCTTATAAATCGTGAAATTAAACTTCTAAAAGTAAGATAGTCTATTTTTTTATCATCATTAAGATCAAATACTTTTTCTTGCATAATTTTATTATATTTTTTAAGTGATGTCTTTTCACCGTTTAATATAACATTATTTTGCTCATCACAACTTCTTGATACTACATACTTTTCACCTTTAATAGTAAATTCAAGTGTGAAAATCCAACCTTGTAAATTTTCTTTAAATGCATCTATTTTATTACTACCTAAACAAAAATGAATTATCTCAATGGTCAATGATTTTCCTAATCCATTATACGTTTCCTTTAAATCTTTCATAGCTGGGTTTTCTCTTCTACCAACAATAAAATTTAAGCCGTCTTTAAATTTTATTGTGTGAAATCCCATCATATTAGCACTTAACTTATTTAGGTACATTTGGTAATCCCTCCTTTCTGATTTAATGTAATAATTCCAAGGGAAAATAAATAATCTAACGTAAGAAGTAAATTATCAAAATTATTTGCTGCACTTATAATATCCTGTTTTTGAGATATATTATCCCAGATTTCATCTACAGTTTTTGGATTATCAATTTGTTCTAATACTAATGCTCCCAATGCAAATAATGATTCCGATAATTTAATATGCTTTTTAGGTAAAATCATAATTTAAACCTCCTCTTTAGGCGGAGCTTCAAAAATATCACAACTTTCAAAATAATAAGCCATAAGACATTCAACTGCTTGCTGTATATACGCTGTTGCTTGTTTTGGCATACTCTTTTCTAAAATATAAATATACCTTCTGTCAAAACACTGTGGCTGTTCATCATCTATCTGAATCTTTGATTCCTCATACAAGCCTTTAAATCTATTTCTTAAATCATTTCTTAAAAATTCACCATTATATTCAAAATAAGTTTCTACATCTCCATAATTTATAGAAGCTGATTCTAGCCTGTTTTTAATTAAAGTTGATAATCCATTAAATTTTATCTTTCCTTCAAAGTTAGGAACATAAAAATCATCCAAATAATTCTTAGCCGGAATGCTCATTATATGTTCAATAACCTCATTTAATGCATTGTAGTCTACATCATATAAAGCTATAGTTCTAGGCGGCAAGCTACCAATTACATCAATAATTTGGTCTTCAGTAAGTTCAAATAACATATCCTCTAATCTATTTGCAACCATAAGGTCTGTTGTTATAGCATATTCACCTTGTAACTCATCCAACACCTTATTAAGTTCTAATAATTTTTCATGAACAGTCACTTGAGCACCTTTATATTTATCATTTACAACGTAACAAAATTCTTTAATAGTAACTTTGTCACTCCACTTTTCTACAAGACCTTTAAAGTCTTCTTTTAGCTTACTAATAGCTTTATCTATACTTTTAGCGATGTCTTCAGGACCATAAACCTGATAGAAAACACCAGTATCAATAATATATCCATCATTTTTCTTATCCCCAAAAGCACCTTGAGGTTTAACTGCTCTAAATTCTGGATATCCATATCTCATAATTTTAGTAAAAAGATCTTCAAAAGCTTGTGCATCTGAATAAAATATTCTATTTTTAAACATTATCCTAATAAGATATCTTTCATCTCTATCCATTCATAGCATCACCAAATCTATTAATATATACCTATTATATCAAACTCCAAGATTATTTAACACTTATTTTTCAATTTGTCAAGAGTCTTTTCTGATTATTCATTTTTATTAATCTTTGTTATAATATATAAACCTTCCTCATCACGAATAAATTATTTTCTTAATCCTATCAACTTCATCTTCAATACGTCTAATCTCAAAATCAGGATTATTCCACCAGTGTTTGCTCCAGATTCTTATTATATTCCAGCCTCTTGATTCAAGATATCTCTGCCTGTGAATATCTCTTTCCCTTGCTGATTTAGAACCATGGTAAGCAGCACCATCACATTCAATTCCAAGAATATACTTTGACTCTTTTGAATCATAAATTCCAAGATCAATTCTGTATCCCGAAACACCAATCTGGTTATGAACCTCATATCCTCTTTCTCTAAGCTTATCACATACTTCTATTTCAAAATCACTGTCAAATTCATTATCAGTCTCTGCATTTATTTCACTATCTAAAACATTTTTCAGTATCTGCTTAGCATATTCATTATTGTTTTCTGATACAGCTTTTACATATTGAAGATATTTTTTAAAGAGTTTAGGTCCTTTATTCTTTGAATCATCAACACTTAACTCTTCAGGTTCAATTGATGTTACAACATATATTTTCTTCTTAGCTCTGCTTATTGCAACATTAAGTCTGTTTTCTCCTCCATCTTGAGATAATGAACCAAAATTAACAGAAACTCTTCCCTTTTCATTTTGTGCATATCCAATTGAAAAGATTATAATATCTCTTTCATCACCTTGAACATTTTCAATATTCTTTACAAACATGCTTATATCTTCATCGTTTTCTACTCTATCTATCTCTTTTGTATAAAGAGTTGCAAATTCAGAATCATTCTGTGCTTTTCTTTCAAGACAGTTTTCTATACAGTTTTTCTGACTTATGTTAAAAGTTATTATACCTACAGATTCATTATTTTTTCTTTCTTTAAGTATCTTATATACTGTATTGCAGACTTCTTCAGCTTCATCTAAATTTTCTCTATCAATCCATCTTCCATCAACCTTTATTCTTTCAATTGGAAGATTCTCTTCATCATATGATAAGTTTGGTGAAATCTTTAATTTTCCTCCATAAAAAGCATAATTAGAAAAATTAATAAGCTCCTCATATCTTGAACGATAGTGATACATTAAAGAAACAGGATCATAATTTATTTTTGCCAGATCAAGGAGACTTTCTTCCTCAAGTGCAGCCCTGTTTTCTTCACCACCATTTTCTTCTTCATCAATATATCTATTTGAAAATGTACCATTTGGTCTTAGCTGTTTATCATCTCCCGCTACTATAACTTGATTTCCTCTAAATATTGTAGGAATAGCATTTTCAATATACATCTGAGAAGCTTCGTCAAATATTACCATATCAAACATTCCATCTTTTAAAGGTAGAATTTCTGAAACAGTTTCTGGACTTAACAAAAAACAAGGGAACAAATTAAGAACCATTTCGTAATATTCATCCATATATCTTCGAATAGGCCACAAAGCTCTCTTTTTATTTGCTTGTCTTTTAAATTCTTTATATCCATCAAAGCTGCTTATTTGTGATGCTTTTTTATTCCATTTATCAATTATATAGTTTCGAACGTTATTTTGTTTTTCTTTCATTATTGCATTAACACTATTTACAATTCCATCAAAATTATTAATATATGTGGTAATTTCTTTTATACCTGCTTCTTTTTCTATATCAAGTATATGATTAAGTGTCACAAATTCTAATAGTGAATTTAGTCTGTTTTTAGAAATACTTAAATCTTTATCAAAAACATAACTTAGTATATCAATATGTATCTTATTTAAGCCTCTTATATTGTGTAAAACTTCTTTATAATCATTTGTTGCATTTAATGCTCCTATTACATCTTTAAAATATTGTGTAAGATCTTCTCCTTTTAAAAGTTCACCAATAACAATGTTGTATACCCTCTCACTAAGAGCTTTTTTAACTATTGCAATTTCTTCAAAAGCCTTATCTATATCAGATGCCATAACTTTTATTTCTTCAATTAAGGCTCTTTTTCTAGTTTCAAATTCTGATTTATTTTCATTTTCTTTATTTTTATTTTTAGAATAATTAATCCAATAGCGTACACTCCACCACTTGCCATCATTTATCTTATCAAGAAGGTAGCTATTCTCATTTTTATTTAATTCATTTGCCAGTTTTTCTACCTTGCTATCATCAATTACATAATTGTTTTCTGTATATAAATTCATTAATGAATCATACAATACTTTATTTTTATCACATTTATCTGTAATTTTCTTAACTGGTTCTATAATCTTTTTTACTTTTATTGCAAATTCATCAATATCCATAAGGTTCATACTTAAATCAATATCATCTATAAATGGATTTTCATTTTCAAGTTTTCTATATACACTATAATCATTAATATATTCATCATCAATCTTTTCCAAAGTTTCCTTAAGATCATTGTATTTATAGGATGAAAAACTATTTATTTTTCTAAATCTTAAAAATTCATCATATCTGCTGTCTTCACGTGAATTAATATTCTTGCATTTTTCATACATTTCTTGAAGCGTTAAACCATATTCCCTTTTAGTAAACATTTCTCCTTGGATTTTTTCAAGATTTCTTATTTTAACATCAATTGATCTAGATTCATCACTTATTAAATCCACATAATCTTTATTATCATAAGTAATTTCTTCTAACGCACATGCTGTTTTAGCATAAAAACCTTTTTTATCACCATTTGCATCATGTATTATAACAGCTTTTTTATTAAGAGATTCAAGCCTGTTGTATATAACATCTAGAGCAGCCCTTTTTTGAGATACCATCAAAACCTTCTTACCCTTAGACAGTGCATCTCCAATTATATTGACAATCGTCTGTGATTTCCCTGTACCTGGAGGCCCATAGATTACCATCTTAGTAGTCTTGTCTGCCATACTTACAGCCTTTTCCTGACTATAATCAAGGCCAGAAATCAGGTTTATATCTTTTTCTTCAAAAGTTAATTTAGAATCATCTTCCTCTTTTGCTTTTTCTGTATCATAATTGCTGTTAAGAAGTTCCTCTAAAATATTTTTTTGAATATCTATGTTTAATAAGGCTTCATAATCATTGTAAATTGAATTTGCAATAGAAAACTGACCGATAACTAGATTTTCCTTACACATAAGAGTCCCAAGGTTATAATCAGGAATTGTATTACTATTGTATTCTTCAAATTTCTGTATTTCACCATGTTCATATTTAATAAATATATTTTCTTTTTCAAGATTCTTAAGTATTTCATCTATCTGAGTTTTACTTATCTTTTCATATTCTGTATCAATACTAGGAATTTTTATCTCATTATGTTTTGCGATTCCAAGTAGTAATACCTTATTTAACATTACACTTGATTCATTAACATTTTCAATTTCCCATGAATCACCACACTTTGCAAGACTTACTGGAAATAAAAATAGTGGTGCTTTTATAAATGTCTTATCCTTAAGATTTCCTTCCACAAAAGGATAACCAATATATAATTCCATTCTTCCCGTTTCCTTATTAACTTCATCAATTTCCTTCCATAAAGCCTTTAATGAAACTGAAAAATCAATTATCATATCTCTTTCTTTATTTAACTTTTCTACTTCTTTGTTAATTCTATTTTCATAATTTTCTTTTAAAGATGATATTCTATTTTTTTCTTCTGTTGATTCTAATTTTAAATTTTTAATAATTTCAACTTCACTATTATATTCTGATTTAATTTCACTACGCATTGACTTTTCTTTTTTATTAAACAATTCTGTATAATCAGGAAGCAGTTCTAAAGCACCTTGTTTTTCAGAAAAAATAAATTCTATAATATTAATGCACATATTCTCATCTATTCTTTTTAATCTCCATAAATCAAAAGCTCTTTTTTTCGGAAGCTTTTTACAAACCAATGCTCTATTGCTGCCACTTAAATTAATCAGTCTCTCTTTGTATTTTTCTAATATTTCATTCAATATGAACTACACCATCCTATCACCACTAAAATATATATAATTAAATAACCGTATACTAATTTTAAGCATACGGTTATTAATATACACAACAATATTATACATATATTCGCCATTACAGTAAATAATACACCTACTATTTATTAATTATCAAAAATATCTTCATTCTTCCTTATAAAATCAAAATAATAATAACTAAGGTGATCCTGATAGCACACCATACATGAAATTTTCATTTCATCTTCAAGACCTTTTAGTTCCTGTGAACTTGTACTATCAAGCTGACCTTCACTTTCAAATTTATTTATATTACTTTAATAATGCTTAAATCTACCTACAAAAAAACCTTTTTAGCAAGTACTCTACTTTACTAAAAAGGTTTTAAATTTATGTCCCACAATAAGTTTTATAAGTACCGCATGATGTTTTAGGTACAGTAACATAATAATCATTTTTTACAGAATAATCATATGGCTTTGTAATAGCATCTAACAGTTTTCTCATTACAGTGTAATCATTATTTTTTACTGCTGCCTCTAAAGCTTCTTCTACACGATGATTACGTGGAATTACTGATGGATTATTATTTTCCATAAGCTTTCTTGATAATTCTTTTGATTCCTTCTGTCTTATCAGTCTTTCCTGCCACATTTTATACCAATTATTAAATTCCTCTTTACCATATAATTCTGTATCTTCAGTTTTATCCATAGTTAAACTTCTAAAAGTATTTGTGTAATCAGCATTATACTTTTTCATAATATTTAACAACTGGTTAATTAAAATTTCATCATTTTCTTCATCATTAAATATACCAAGCTTTGCTCTCATTCCAGAAAGATAATTTTCATTATATAAAGTAATAAATTTTGATATTTCATTTTGTGCTAATTTAACTGATTCATTTTTATCATTATGTAAAATCGTTAACAAACTTTCAGCAAACCTTGCAAGATTCCATGCTGCAATTTTAGGCTGATTTCCATAAGCATATCTTCCATTAACATCAATAGAACTAAATACTGTTTCAGGATCATATTTATCCATAAATGCACAAGGTCCATAATCAATAGTTTCTCCACTAATTGTCATATTATCGGTGTTCATTACTCCATGAATAAAGCCAACTAACTGCCATTTTGCAATAAGATAAGCCTGATGCTTTACTACTTCTCTAAGTAATAAAAGATATTTATTTTCCTCGTGTTATGCCTCCTTTTAGTTTCTAGTTATAGTTTTCCTAAATAACATAGATAGAATACTAAAATTTTAAGTATATTCTTTCATATTTGTCTTTAAATTAATTTTATAAATAAAACCTGTTTTCTCTAAAATATATTATCAGAGACAACAGGTTTCATTATGCATAATATCTTTAAATAGTATTTATCTTTATCATAAAAATTTAGTTGCAACTCCATCAGAATCAAATTCATATCCATAAAGAACTGTATCACGAACCATAACGTCATTGTTGTAAATAAGATAAATTTAGCCGCCACACTGCTGAAGTTATACTCTAGTTCCTTTGCAGGTAATGGTTTGCTAAATACATAACCTTGAATTTCATCACAGCCAATATCTTTTAAAATATTCACCTGTTCATAATTCTCAACACCTTCAGCAATTGTAGCTACCTTTAAAGATTTAGACATTACAACTATTGCTTCAACTATATGATTGTTGCTACAATCTGTTGAAATCTTATCAATAAGCTCTTTAGCAATTTTTAAACGGTTAAATGAGAATTGTTGAATATAGCTTAATGATGAATATCCTGTACCAAAATCATCTATTGAGGTTGAAATTGACAAATCATTTAAAGATGCAAATATTTTCTCTAAAATCTTTTCACCTCTCATGGCTATATTCTCTGTAATTTCAATATCTAGCCATTTTGGTTCTAATTTATAGGTATCAATAATATATTTTATTTTATTTACAAAATTTATATCACCAAGCTGTTTAGGTGAAATATTAATTCCCATCTTAAGATCTAATCCGTATTTTGTATTCCACTCGTAAATTTGTCGAGAAGCTTCTTTCATTACCCAGTCACTTATTTCTTCTATAACACCTATTTCCTCAGCAATTTTTATAAATTTATCAGGTCTAACATTGCCTTTTATAGGCGAATTCCATCTTATTAAAGCTTCAACTCCAACTAATTGGTCATTTTCAAGATTTATTTGTGGCTGATAATGAAGCTGAAATTCTTTATTGTAATCAGCATTTCTAAGTAACATCTCAATTTCATGTTTCTCCAAAATTATATCATTCATATAAGAATTAAAAAATGAATATTTATTATATCCTTTTGATTTTGAATTATACATTGCTATATCAGCATTTTTTATAAGAATATTTCGTGTATCACCATCTTCAGGAAAAGTTGTAACACCAACACTAATAGTTACTCGAAATTCATACGTACCAATATATATAGGTTCATTACAACAGTTTATCATATCGATTACTATATTTTCAATTTCGTCCTTACTATAATTTCCAGATATCATTAATACAAATTCATCCCCCCCTAGTCTTGCCAATATGTTATCTTTGTTATTTGTTATTGCAAGTCTTTTTGAAATTTCAATTAATACTTCATCTCCTACATCATGCCCATAAGTATCATTTATTGATTTGAATCTATCAAAGTCTATGTATAAAACTGTAATTTTATTACTGCTATTTTCACTATTTATCATATCATCTAAAGTATTTTTAAAATACCGTCCATTATAAACCTTAGTTATAGAATCATGATTTGAAATATACTCAAGTTCTTTATTTTTAAGAATAAGTTCCTTGGTACGCTCATTAATTTTTTCTTCAAGAATAAGATTCATATTTTTTTCTTTTTACTACTTTAATTATGTTTTCTTCTTTTCCTTCTTTAATTAAAATAGAATCTTCACATGACTCTTTATACTTTTCTAAATCCTTTTTAATTGTATTACAAACTTCAATAGTCTTAATTCTATTGTTGTCTTCATCTCTAAAATCTATAAGTATTTTGTCTAAGTTAATTAACCCATTTAAAAAGTCAAAGTGCCAATTAAATCCATAGTTTAACCATAGATCATAGGTATTTTCCTCTCTTTCGTCAAACCTAATCATAATTAAAAGCAAGTCTAATTTTTTATTGCTTATAATGCTGCTTTTTAAGGCAACTAAGACATTATCACCTATATCCTTTAAAGCTTCTAAATAATCTTTAACAAAAATTATAGGTACTACTTTATCATTCACTTCTACTATTAGTGGAATTAATGTTCCAACTTCACTTTCTTTTAAAATATCATCTACAGTTAAAGCTGCCATATTATCACATCCTAAATATTAATTAATTGCTTCAAATACCTTATATTATATAAGATATGTATTGTAAATACCACAATTAAAGCTTTACATCTCTTTCTTTATTATTATTGTTATTATGCCCTATAGATGTTATAATAAAAAAAGTTTAATGAGACTTTGAAATTAGGAGAGATGAAAATTGATTAAATTTAAGAAAAAGCTTTTAAGTTCAATATTGATTGCTTTATCAGTATCACTTTTTACGCCAACAAAAGCTACTGTTCAGGCTGCCGAAATTTCCCAGCCTAATATAGTTGGAAAGTATGCTGTCACTTTAGATTATGACACTGGTGAAATTATTTATGCAAAGGGAATAGATGAAAAAGCATATCCTGCTAGTACAACAAAGGTAATGACAAGTCTTTTATTTGCTGAACATGCTTCAAAGAATGATTCTTTTCCATATACAGCAGATGCAAAAGCTCAACAACCTTATACATTAAACAATAGCTTTGGACCAATACCTGTTGGCGAAGGAATGAATGCTAATGATTTAATGAAAGCTTTACTTATGTTTTCAGCTAATGATGCTGCCGCTGTAATTGCAGACGGGTTGGCTGGAAGTACTGAAAAATTTAGTGTAATGATGAATGACGAAGTAAAAAAATTAGGATTAAAAAATACTCACTTTGTTACTCCAAATGGCTTACATAATGATGATCACTATTCAACAGCTTACGATTTAGCTGTCATTTTACAAAATGCTTATAAAAATCCTTGGGTAAGCGAAACTATGGCACTTAAGGATAGCGACATAACTGTAAACGGAAAAAAAGTACTTTTAGAAAATAGAAATAAAGAACTTGGTATCGACGGAAATATTGGTGGAAAGACTGGATTTACAACTCCTGCTGGAAGATGTTTAGTATCAGTATACGAAAGAAATGGTAGAAAAATAATAGGTGCTGTTTTAAATTCTCAATATGATGCTAAGGATGAAATTGTATTTAATGATATGAATAAAATTATTGATTACAGTTACTCTGTAGATAAAGTTCCATACATAAAGGCTGGTACAACAATAGATACTATTCCAGTTGAATATAAACTTTTTAGATGGTTTGGACCAACTAAGAAAATAGATGTTCCTTTTGTTGCAACTGAAAACATAGATTATTATAAAAATTATGTAAATGAAAAAGAAACATCAAAATCAATAAACTTAAATGATATGAACGCTTGGCAATTAGCTTCTAATCCTGAATCAGCTGCTGTTACTGTTACTCAAAGAGCTTACGTTAAGGATTATCCAGTAAAAGCTGATATAGGTACTTTTACTCTTATAAAAGCTAATTTCTTAAGTTATTTAGGAATAATTGTTCTAGTAGTTGTTGCGATTGTATTAATATTACTTATTATAAGAGCAATAAATTTAAGAAAACGTAGAAGACGTAGAAGAAATATATTTTAATAAAAAAAAGATTTAGTCTTAGACTAAATCTTTTTTATTATAAACCTATTAAATTAAGAATTTAATTTTTCAACAAGATCTAAAATTTCTAAAGGTTTATCTACATAAAAGTCTGGCTTACTCTCTCCTAATTTTTCAAGAGGCAATGCTGTGTATTTAACTCCACAGGTCTTAGCCCCAGCATTTTTACCTGCTAAAATATCATAAGGTGAATCACCTACCATAAGAGCTTCACTAGGAGATACTCCTAAGTTCTCACAGGCCTTTAAAACTGGCTCCCCATCTGGCTTATGCTTTGTAGTAATTTCAGGAGTTATAAAAGTATCAAAATACTTAAATATACCCATTAATTTAGCTCCACGCTCTGCCATATCACTTTTCTTTGAAGTTACAACTCCAATTTTAATTCCTTTACTCTTTAATGTTTTTAGCATTAAATCGACGCCAGCAAACTCTTTACATTCATCATCATGTAATTCTAAGTTTATTTTTCTATAACAATTAATCATTTCTTCTATTCTATTTTCATCATAGGATTTAAAAATTTCCTGCAATGGTCTACCATAGTTCATAGTAATCTCTTCTTCACTTGGCTCTAAATCTAACATAGTTTTAAATGTATGTTTAAATGATTTTAGTATTAAATCATTAGTATTTATCAATGTTCCATCTAGGTCAAACAATACTGCTTTTATCATAAATTTCTCCTTTATTATTTTAAAAATCAGCTTTAAAATATATATATTTTTAATAATTATATCATAAATTTAAAAAAATTTTAAAAAACCCCTTCACAAATTAAGATTTTTAGTATATATTAATTATTAAATAAATAAGTTGTACAAAGCATTGATGGGAAAAAGTAATCTTTGGAAAGAGTTTTAGCGATTGAGGGATGGTGAAAGCCTCATACTATACCTTTGATGAAGAACATCCTTGAGCTTCTAACCGAACTTCAAAATTTATTTTGGACAGTAGACTTAGACGGGTTTCTTTCCGTTAAAAGAAGGACAGTGTTAAGATGCACTGTTATTAAGTGAGTGCTTTTGTACTAACATAGGTGGTACCGCGGAGATGATTATACAGCCTTCGTCCTATTAAAAATATAGGATGATGGCTTTTTTTATTGTCTTTTATAATATATTTTTAAATTTTATTATTTTAACTATACGTATAAATCAAAACATTTAAAGAAATTTTAATAACCTGTTTGGGGCCAAACAAATTTATAAAAAAATATATGTAGCAAAAAATATATCTACATTTAAAATTAAGGAGTTGTTTAAAATGGAAAAATTATTTATACCAAAGGGCTATAAACCTTTATTATCACTTAGAGAAACAGAAGTTGCTATTAAAGAACTTAAAGACTTTTTCGAAGATTCTTTAGCTAAAAACTTAAACTTAACAAGAGTTTCTGCTCCACTTTTCGTAAATAAAGGTTCAGGATTAAATGATGACCTAAATGGAATTGAAAGACCTGTAAGTTTTGATATGAAAGCTATGCCAGAGTTTAACATTCAAATAGTTCATTCTCTAGCTAAATGGAAAAGACTAGCTCTTCATAGATATGAATTTGAACATGGTGAAGGTCTTTACACTGATATGAACGCTATAAGAAGAGATGAAGATTTAGATAACATTCACTCTATTTATGTTGACCAATGGGATTGGGAGAAAATAATAGATAAAGAAGAAAGAAATTTAGAAACTTTAAAAGAAACTGTAAAATCAATATATGGTACTTTTAAATCAACAGAAGATTTTATAGTAGCAAAATACCCTCACATAGAAAAAATTCTTCCTGAAGATATAACATTTATAACATCACAGGAATTAGAAGATCGTTATCCAGATCTTACTTCTAAAGAGAGAGAAACTGCTATATGTAAAGAATTTGGCGCTGTATTCATAATAGGAATTGGTGGAAAATTAGCTTCTGGTGAAAAACATGATGATAGAAGTCCAGACTATGATGATTGGACATTAAATGGAGATTTATTATTCTACTACCCTCTATTTGATGAGGCTGTAGAACTTTCATCAATGGGAATAAGAGTTGATGAGGAAAGCCTTTTAAAACAATTAAAAATAGCAGAATGTGAAGAAAGAAAAGAACTACCATTCCATCAAATGCTTCTTGAAGGAAAATTACCATATACTATAGGTGGTGGAATTGGTCAATCTAGAATATGTATGTTCTTCCTTAGAAAAGCTCACATTGGAGAAGTTCAAGCATCTATGTGGGATGAAGATATGATAAGAACTTGTGAAGAAAACAACATACATTTATTATAAAAGTTATATTAAAATTTTGATTTTTATTTAATTTAACTTTAACTTTAAAAAATTCAATATTATCCCTCTTATAAATATAGTATAATTTCTTTAATAAACTAATATTTAAAAGGGGGATAATTATTATGAAAAGGTCTATTTTAAATACATTATTGAATGTCCTTGCAATAATTTTTATAGTTTTCTTAATGATTAAGGTAAGTGTGCCTATGGGGAGCATACTACTTCTATCATTTATAATATTTAAATTAACTATAAATAAGCATTTAATTTATATGTTTAAAGGTGCTAAAAAACTTAGGGCTAATAATTTAGAAGAAGCTTTATCTCTTTATAGAAAGGCTGCTCTATGTAATAGTTCTAATGTAAAAGCTATAAAAACTTATGTTTTCTTAGAACTTAAAATAGGATCTTATACTGAAGCTTTAGAAACTTTAAAAAGCATAGTATCTAAAAGAAAATTTTTACCTGAAGATGCAAATCAACTTGATTTACTTCAAGCAATACTTTATTGGAAATTAAATGATATAAAAACTTCCCTTCAAATCTTAGATGATTTAAAAGCTAATAATTTTAACTCTCTAGATTTTTATTAAGTTTATGGATATGTTTTGATTCAAGATGAAGATTTTGAAAAAGCAATTTCAATAAGTAATGAAGGATTAAAAGTTGATGAATTAAGCCAAATAATAAGAGCTAATTTAGGAGAGATTTTCTATAAAATTGGGGATATAAAAAAAGCTTGCTTTTATTTTGATGAATTAATAGATGAATGTGTAAATTTTTCAGAACCCTACTATTTTATGGGAATTATATCAAAAGAAAAAGAGGATTTTTATAAAGCCAAAGAATTTTTAAATAAAGCACTTAAGTATGATGAGTCTATTCTAAGCAACCTATCAAAAAATGATATAGAAAACGCTTTAATAA
>OKVX01000761.1_pt1 | contig 15227 bp, 11 predicted proteins | sample 1606941 | NCBI WGS metagenome assembly OKVX01 (sample SAMN03281016, study PRJEB24777) | human gut metagenome | isolation source: fecal sample PR161 from 1 month old female Malay infant, caesarean... | reverse complement strand
GACACGCTGAGCTGGCTGGGGCCGTTCCTGGTTTGCCCTGAAAATGAGACCGTCGATATGTTCGAGGTGAATTTCTCTTTCCCGAACGGTATTTGCGGCTTTGACAGTAAGGGCAAAAAACGGATTCGCCACGTTGAGTGGGAGATACAGTATCGCGTCTACGGTTCCGGTTCGGGGTGGGTGAGTCACCAGGGCGAGTATGCGCTGAAAAACGTCAACGGGCTGGGTTTTACTGAGCGGATCACGCTCAGTTCTCCGGGGCTGGTGGAAGTTCGCTGTCGTCGGCGCAATGAGCAGGGCTCAAACAACGCCAGGGATTCGATGTACTGGCAGGCACTGCGCGGGCGACTGCTGACACGACCTTCATCCTATCCCGGCGTGTCGCTGATGGCGGTGACCGTCGAGACGGGAGGGAAGCTGGCGGCTCAGTCGGACCGCCGCGTAAACGTTGTGGCCACGCGGGCCTATGAAACCGGAACGGCCAGAACTATCTCGGGTGCTCTGCTGCATGTCGGTAACTCGCTGGGGCTGGAAATGGATGTTGACACCATCAACGAGCTGGAATCAGCGTACTGGACACCACGGGGCGAAAATTTCGATTTCGCCACCGGCGACAGTATCTCGGCGCTGGAAATGCTGCAGATGATTGCCAATGCCGGGAAATCCCGCTTCCTGTTAAGCGATGGCCTTGCGACGGTCAACCGCGAGGGGATTAAGCCCTGGACGGGGATCATAACGCCGCATGAGATGGTGGAGGAGCTGCAGAGCGGATTTACCGTGCCGTCCGACGATGATTTTGATGGTGTCGACGTGACGTACATCAACGGCGTCACCTGGTCAGAGGAGACTGTTAAATGTCGGACACCCGATAATCCCACGCCGGTGAAAATCGAGAACTACAAACTCGATGGGGTGCTCAATCAGGATCACGCCTACCAGATCGGCATGCGTCGCCTGATGAAGTATCTTCAGCAGCGGGTTACATACCAGACCACCACCGAGCTGGATGCGCTCTGCTACAACACAGGCGATCGCATCGTGCTCACGGATGATATTCCGGGTAACAACACGATTTCCTGTCTGGTGGAGGCGATGACAACGGCTGGTGGCGTGACAACCTTCACCGTTACGGAGCCGCTGGACTGGTCTTTCGAAAACCCCCGTGCGCTGATCCGCTATCAGGATGGTTCTGCATCCGGTCTGATGGTGGCGAGCAGAGTGGGGGATTATCAGTTGTCCGTTCCCCATCTGAGTGATTTTGATGACCCATTGAAGATTGACCAGACTTCACCAGCCATTGAGCCAGTCCGCCTGGTGTTCTGCGGCTCAACGCGTCATGTCTATGACGCCATTGTTGAGGAGATTGCCCCTCAATCAGACGGGACGTGTCAGGTTACCGCCAAAGAGTACCGCGCGTCCTTCTATGACTACGACAACGCCAGTTATCCCGGCAACGTTGCATAAAACTTGAATAACTTACCATAACCCGCTTCGGCGGGTTTTTTCGTTAATGAGGCGAGCATGACCACATATAAAACCGGTAACCCGCTGGGTTCGGCAGCTGCGAAGGATTTATTTGATAACGCTGAGAACCTGGATCATTTTGAAAACGATCGCAGTAATGAGACGTGGGAAAACCGGTTTGGGGTGCCGGGTAAAACCCGGTATGGGATGGAGCAGGAACATGATCGGCAGATTTCTAGCCAGGAAGCTCGTTTCCAGCAGTTCCTCTTGTCATCCGGCTACGTGTTCCTGGGTGATTACCAGGATGGCCCGTTCCAGTTCAGCGCCCGCAATCAGTACATCCGGTACAACAATCAGTATTACCGGCTGAACGCTGCCACGAACGTCGGATTCACCACGACTGGTACGACAGCGGCCAGTTTTGCAAACGACGTCAGCCATTTCGTTTTGATAGATGGGGATACGCTGCGACAGGAGTTGGCATCAGGTACCGGCACTGATTTAATAGGTTTTCAAAAAGTAAAGCTTACCGATGAATTGAAGAAAATTTCCGGCTTAAAATCCCTCGGCTATGCGCCGGTTTTCCCAATGGGGTTCGACTCTGCTTCATACGGAATGTTGTATCAGTTTAAAGGTGCCGATGTTACCCATTTATTCCGGGGCAGCATTCATGCTGGTAAAAAACTGTTTGGGATACGTAATAACGCCTGTGTAACGTCTTTCCGTGCTGGGGAAGGTTCTGAAGACCAGGGAATGTGGAATAGTCAGGTGACTGGAGTAAGCAATAATCTCAGGTTAGCTCAGTATGGTTCGACTGATAAAGTCGGTGCCTATGGCGACATAGCGGGCACCATACAGAAAGCATATCAGGCGCCCCTTCCAGCAGTTAGCTTCACTGCCAATGGCTTTTATACCGCCAATACGGACGTTCTAAATAATGCAAAAGTAGGCATGATAATGTACACCGACGAGTCGCCTCGTAAGTGGAATATTATTGCCAGCATCGATAAGTCTACCGGACTCATTACGGGATGGGACAACTGGGCGGACTCATCAGCCTATGGTACTCCTGCTACAGGCTCTAATGTCACTGTAGATCCTGAAGGAAAATTATGGACACTGAATTATAATTTAATTTTTCCAAGCGGAGGCAGGGCAAATCAGGGTGTTATTGCAGAGCTTGGATTGCTAAACCAGAATGGAAATTCAAGTAATGTTAATGGGATTGACCTGGTTAACCTACCTCAATCTACAAGCGACGGGGACACCGCGTTGTTGATAAGAGGTGGTGGATACTCAGGCTCTAAAGGATGGCTGACTGGTGCCTCTATTCGAGGATATAAAAACTACGGATTGTGGTTTGCATACACCCCAGAATACGTGGCTGCAAGCGACATACGATTTGCCACAGCATCAAATATTGGAATCCAGTTTACTGGTGGTCATGCTACGTATTCAATGACATTTGCACTGGGCGGCAGCGGGACATTTAAGGATGTTTTGCAGACGATGTTAGATCCTAAGGGATTCACGGTCAGGAGTGGAAGACTTGCTGCAGTAATAACTGGTACAGCCACCCTTTCTGCTAACATAAAATGTTATCGATTAAACATTTCAAGTGCAGCCACAATAACGCTACCTAATACCGACGGTCTGTCCGCTGGACACTGTCAGGAGCTATTGATGTACAGAAACACAGCTATTACAATTCAATCATTCAATGGTACAACGTTGGTGTCAATAGGGGCTGGAGGTTCATATGCATCGCAGTCATGGACACCAACGGCTGGTAAGCGCTACACCCTCGATTGGGATGGCAGTGCCTGGAAAATATGGGAGTAATCTATGAGTGTATATAGTAAGAGCTATGAGGTAATAGGGTCTTTTTTAAATGGCTATGTTACAAATGAAAATGGATTAACTTTTCAATCGACCGTTGTTATTGATGATTATAGTTCCGAAGAAGATGCAATATCTGATGCTTACAAAAAGGCTGAGGATATCGCTAACAACTTTACCTTTCAATAGGTGGATGGCTAATTATAGTTGCCATCCAATATGAAACTAACGAGGGTACGGCATGAATAGTAAACACGGAATATCATTGGGTATTAAAAACTAAACAATTAACGGCTATCCATCTGAAGATAATTTGTGTGTCATTAAGGGTAATGATGGTAAGAATGATATTGTGGTTAACATTTTTGTTGAGCTGGATGGGCAATTGGTTATTGAAACCGATATCACTTCAGTAGAAAGTCTCCGTATCTCTGTATTTGAATAACACCCCGCCTTTACTTGCGGGGTGTTATATTTTTACTTGAATTTTATTGTTCTTGTTTTGTTGGTATTTATTGATGCAAACATAGCCATGAACAAAAACAAGTTACCATATTCATAGCCGTATGTTTGGAAACAAACATTTAGCAAGTATCCAGTAGCTAATAATATTCTGCCTTTTTGGCTTCCTTTCCTTATGTATATAAGAATTAAAAATGCTGAAAAGAAAATAAAGTGGATGAATCCATATGCTCCTATTTGATTCATAAAAAACATATGAAAGTTATCTATTCCGTAGTTTGATATTAAGGTCGCATTAAGATCTGATACACCCAAGCCAAGTAGAAAGAAATTCTGGTAATGTGATAAGAAATAACCCCATAAGAGCAGTCGCTGACTTGCACCATCGTTACTATTATTTAGGTTGAAAAATGCCGTAAAAAATATAGTCGCGCAAGTGATCAGTATTGTAACTATAATAATTTTGTTTAAATGCCCAGCAACAATAAATCTATACAGGCCATATATGATAATCATCCCCATAATTGCCTGTCTTGATAGGAATACAAGAACAGCTATGAAAAATATCGCGAACTCAATTATTGTTACATTTTTTTTTAAATTTATTGAAATGTAAAGATATAATGAAAAAACAGAAACAACAAACATTGCGGATATGTTTTTTGTTAAGAATATATCTCTAAGTGGTTCGGCAATTCCGTATAGACTTGAGCTATTCATTTCAGATGATGCATTTAATTGCATCCAAACTGCGGATAAACTTGTGACACCACTTTTTACATAGACAACAAGGGCGATAAGTATCCATATAATACAGGACACTCTTAGGTTATTTAATGATTTATACGATAGCGAAAATCTTTCATTCCCTGCAATTATCATTATTCCGATAGCATTGACTATTAACTTCGATGTTAACTCTTGGCTTGGCGTCTGGGAGGAAAATTCCACCGCAAACGGTATTATGAATGCTGCAACTCCAGCAGCCATAGCTGCGTAATCAGATGTGTATAAACGTTTGTGGCGATTTGTTATTGAAAGACCAAGCAAAATCATTAGCGGAATAAGGTATAAAACATGACTCATGGATACTATCGGATACAAAAAGATAGACAACATGAACATCGTGTGTTCCGTTTTTGCGATCCAGCTCGTCCTTTGGTGTGTATTGTAAGGGGGGGGGTTAGTGTTGATTTTTTCTAATGCATTGATTTGCATGCTCTTACCTTCAGTGGCGTATTGCTATGCTGCTATGATCTACCATTCTGCATGATGTTATAAGAATATCCCCCTGTCAATATTCTGTACCAGACATTATGTAGACTGGCCCCCTGAATCTCCAGACAACCAATATCACTTAAATAAGTGATAGTCTTAATACTAGTTTTTAGACTAGTCATTGGAGAACAGATGATTGATGTCTTAGGGCCGGAGAAACGCAGACGGCGTACTACACAGGAAAAGATCGCTATCGTTCAGCAGAGCTTTGAACCGGGAATGACGGTCTCCCTTGTTGCCCGGCAACATGGTGTGGCAGCCAGCCAGCTATTTCTCTGGCGTAAGCAATACCAGGAGGGAAGTCTTACTGCTGTGGCTGCCGGAGAACAGGTCGTTCCTGCCTCTGAACTTGCTGCCGCCATGAAGCAGATTAAAGAACTCCAGCGCCTGCTCGGCAAAAAAACGATGGAAAATGAACTCCTTAAAGAAGCCGTTGAATATGGGCGAGCAAAAAAGTGGATAGCGCACGCGCCCTTATTGCCCGGGGATGGGGAGTAAGCTTCGTCAGCCGTTGTCTCCGGGTGTCGCGTGCGCAGTTGCACGTCATTCTCAGACGAACCGATGACTGGAAGGACGGCCGCCGCAGCCGTCACACGGATGATACGGATGTGCTTCGCCGTATACACCATGTTATCGGAGAGCTGCCCACATATGGTTATCGTCGGGTATGGGCGCTGCTTCGCAGACAGACGGAACTTGATGGTATGCCTGCGATCAATGCCAAACGTGTTTACCGGATCATGCGCCAGAATGCGCTGTTGCTTGAGCGAAAACCCGCTGTACCGCCATCGAAACGGGCACATACCGGCAGAGTGGCTGTGAAAGAAAGTAATCAGCGATGGTGCTCTGACGGGTTTGAGTTCCGCTGTGATAACGGAGAAAAACTGCGGGTCACGTTCGCGCTGGACTGCTGTGACCGTGAGGCACTGCACTGGGCGGTCACAACGGGGGGCTTCGACAGTGAAACAGTACAGGACGTCATGCTGGGAGCAGTGGAACGCCGCTTTGGCAGCGAGCTTCCGGCGTCTCCAGTGGAGTGGCTGACGGATAATGGTTCATGCTACCGGGCGAATGAAACACGTCAGTTCGCCAGGATGTTGGGACTTGAACCGAAGAACACGGCAGTGCGGAGTCCGGAGAGTAACGGAATAGCAGAGAGCTTCGTGAAAACGATAAAGCGTGACTACATAAGTATCATGCCCAAACCAGACGGGTTAACGGCAGCAAAGAACCTTGCAGAGGCGTTCGAGCATTATAACGAATGGCATCCGCATAGTGCGCTGGGTTATCGCTCGCCACGGGAATATCTGCGGCAGCGGGCCAGTAATGGGTTAAGTGATAACAGGTGTCTGGAAATATAGGGGCAAATCCAGTATGAATAAAATCTTTAAATTAATATGGAATAATTCATTGGGCCAATGGATTGTATGTTCAGAGCTTGGGCGAAAAGGGAAATCATCATCGAAAACGGCTTTATTGATTGGTGGTGTTCTGATTTCATCTTCGAGTTTAGCCGTAGAGTGTACTCAAGGATCAAATGGCTCAGTTACAGTGAATAATGCAAATAATACTGGAGCAAATATTAACTGTGAAGTATCCAGCATTTTACCTGAAATAGGAAATACAAGTATTTGGAATACTGGGTTTTTAGTTTATAGCCAAAATGCCAACAGAAGCATAACGCTGACCAATGATTTAACCACAACACTTAAGGGATCGGGGGGGATTTCAGTCTATGGTACTGCACCTAACTTTACATCTTCTTTTAATGCCGTTGGAAAAACACTCAATCTTACAATTGCAAATTTAGATGCGAATAGTAGCAATCCAAACGGAGATAGTATTGCAAAAGTAGGATTGGGAGTATCGCATGGAGGTACATCAACCATTGGTACGTTGAATCTCACTATGTTAGACCTACCTAGGGGATCAACATCTGGTGAACGATTTGAACATTATGGTGTAGTTGCTGGTTCAAGTGTTAATTCAGCAGAAACAGCTGCTTTTAATGGGATGAGGTCCAAAGCTATATTTGATAATTTAAATATTAAAATGAGTGCAAATAATAACCCATCCTTTTTGTTATCAGATTATCCGTTAGTTGTCGGTATTCGTGCAATTCAAGGAGCACCACAATCTTCTGGTAATGGTAGTGCTGGTTATGTAGAGGTGAATAAAGATTTAAACATTGATATTAAAAATCAAAAAAATGATGCAATAGGAATTTATATTTCGGGTTCGGAGCAAGGTGGTGTAGTACCAGAAGTTCATTTAAACAACAGTAATATCAGTATTGAGAGCACATCTACTCGTGCAAATGCCATTCGTCTAGGGAAAACAGCATCAGTTGGTACAGGCGAGGGTCGTTTGTATTCTAAAGGAAAAATGGTAATTGATACGACAAAAGCAGTTAATGATTCAGCAATTGATATTATTTGGCAGGGCGCTTTATTAGATGCTAACTCGGAGACTTCTAGTACCGAAATCAAAGCAGGCAAAGAGGCTATTAGTATTAGTGGTAATTCAAGTCAGGCCACAGATCAGACGACAACAACATTTAATAATTTAGTCATCAATAAAACAGCCACAAATACGGCAAGTTTAATTACTGTAGGAACAAACCAGAAAAACTATATTTTCTCTGCTAGAGGTGATAACACTTCACTGATCTCTAATACAGGAAATAATGCATATTTGATTAATGTTCAAGGAGCAAGTACAACGCCAAGCCAAGTCAATTATAATTTTGAAAACGGATATATGCAGGGACTTGTAAATAAAACAGACAGCTCTACTTTAAACCTTAATTTAAAAAATAATGCTACATGGCAATTAGAAGCGAATGGAAATAGTACTCAAGCAAACTTTACAACACTAAATTTAATAAATTCACAACTAGTTGCTCATGATGTGAATCGCAGTAATTTACTTATAAATACACAATCTGCTTTTAACTTAAAAGGAAACGTTGTTGCATCCAACTCTCAAATTGATCTGGCTAATGGTGTGGCTGGAGATAAATTAACCATTACTGGCGACTATACAACTGGAAATAATACTTGGCTAATGGACTCTTATTTAACGGGTCTTGGACAGAGTGGTGATTTAGGTGTAGACGGTAAATCATATACAGATAATGTCAAAATTACGGGCAATGTGATCGATAAAGGTATTGATTGGGTTTGGGTCAATAACTTAAATCTGGTTGATCCAACTGGAAAAGAATCCATTTTGATGTATGACATCGATGGAGCATCCAATGGTAAATTTCTTTTACAACGTCGTGTTGTTAAAGGTGGTTACGAATATCTTTTAAATAAACATGCAGATGGTGACTGGTATCTTGAAAGTTTCAATATGAAAGGTGAAACGGGTGATACTGGCGCAACAGGTCCTACAGGAGCGACTGGTTCTACGGGTGCAACGGGTGATACTGGCGCAACAGGTCCTACAGGAGCGACTGGTCCTACAGGAGCGACTGGTTCTACGGGTGCAACAGGTCCTACAGGTCCATATCAACCAGTCATTCGCCCAGAGGTTGGTAGTTATACTTTTAATGCCAATATTGCTAATAACTTATTTGTCCATCGTTTAGAAGATCGTATTGGTGCAAGTGAATACACCAATATGAATAAAGATGATGTTGGTCAACTTTGGTTAAGAGCTGTAGGGGGCTATAATGAATTTGAAGATAAATCTGGACAGATTGATACCGATGGTCATCATTATCTTTTACATGTAGGTTTAGGTTTGGCAAAATTTGGCGAAAAAGATGAATATAATGTCGGATTAATGGCTGCTTATGGTAATGCACGGAGTGATTCCAAATCATCTATTACAAATTATAAATCATCTTCAAAAATAGATGGTTATGGCTTTGGTTTGTATGGAACCTGGTTTGAAAATCCGACTGAAAAAACTGGTGCATATCTAGATACATGGGCAATGTGGAGTAAGTTTAAAAATGAAGTATCTGGACAAGATTTTGGAACAGAAAAATATGACTCTTCAGGGATTACTGCCTCAATAGAAGCTGGTTCTAGTTATAAATTTGGACAAAGTGAAGGCGTTAGTTATTGGATTCAACCGCAAGGTCAATTTATTTACCAAGATGTTCAATTAAATTCATTTAAAGAGAAATCTACAGGTACGCTAATTGATAAAGGCAAGGGCAATATTCAAACTCGTCTTGGTGCAAAAGCCTTTCTTGTGGTCCCTACAGATATTGCAGCGAGCTCAAACTATCGCCCATACGTCGCATTAAATTGGATTTATAATTCTGAAGACAAACTTGTGAAGTTAGATAATAGTTACTATGGTATTTCTGGTAACTCAAATTTGGGTGAAATTAAATTTGGTGTTGAAGGACAAACAAGCAAAAACAGTTATGCATTGTTTAATCTTTCATATCAGATGGGTAGTAATAACTATAGCGATTTCATTGGAAATATTGGTTGGAAAGTGAATTTCTAATTCTAGTATTTAAGTATTCTTATTCTTAAAAGAAATCCTTCAAGAAGCCTTGCAATGCAAGGTTTCTTTCATATAGAAGTATGTAAATAGAATCAAAGAGAAAAAATATGACACTTTGCTTAAATATGATTGTAAAAGATGAAAGTCATATCATTGAACAAACATTAGAAAATATATGTCAACATTTTAAGTTGGATTACTGGGTAATCTCAGATACTGGATCTAGTGATCGTACACCAGAGATTATCGAAAACTTTTTTAAAGCGAAAAATATTCAAGGTGAGATAATTTATGAAGCTTGGCAAAATTTTAGTTATAACCGTAATATTGCTTTAAAAGCTTGTCTTGGAAAAAGTGATTACATTCTTATTTTTGATGCAGATGATTCTTTAATAGGTGAGTTAAGTCTACCGGCTTTACAGAAAGATGCTTATTATTTTCAACTTTCCAATGAAGATCTCTCTGTAAAATATTTAAGAAAACTCATTATTAAAAATAATGATCAGTATCATTGGCGTGGTGTTTTACATGAATATTTAGAAAATAAAAATGAACAAGAGGTAGGGGAAGTTCAAGGCGATTATGTCGTTATCTCAGGTCGAAAGGGTAACCGGAGTTTAGATAAAGACAAATACTTAAAAGATGCCAAAATCCTTGAAATAGCTTATATCGCTGGTGATGATCCAGATTTATTGCCACGTTATGCATTCTATTGTGCACAATCATATAAAGATGCTGGACAGATTAATAAAGCAATTGAATGGTATCTAAAGCGGGCTGAATTAGATACGGGTTGGTATGATGAGAAATACTGTAGTTTTGAACAATTAGGCTTACTTTATGAAAGTGAAAAAAATTATAAAGACGCACTATCGTATTGGCAGATGGGGATAGCTTATGACCCACAAAGGGCAGAGTGTTGGTATCATTCGGCTAGACGACATAGTTGGGATCATCATCCTGAATTGGCTTACTGTTTTGCCAAACAAGCTAGTGAAATAAAAATGCCAGAAGGTAATCGTTTATTTTTAAAAAAAGATATTTATAAATTTTGGTCACTATATGAATGGTGCTTAAATGCATACAAACTTGGAAAATTTGAAGAGTCTTATCTAGCCTTTAAAAAATTAGTCGAACACTGTCCAGAAGACCTTGTAAATCGTTTAACGCATCAAATGAATGAGTATCGTTGTCTTATTATGCAAGACTCTTTTTATGATGTACAAATTTTAGCAGTCAATTTAAATAAAATTGGCAAAAGATATTTACTAGAAAATATTTTAAAAGATTTTAGTAAATCTTGATTTTAAGAGCCTCTAAATATTATTGCAGTCATTAAAAAACGGCTTTTTTGCATAAATATTTTGGAGCCTGTAAATAATTTTGTGTAATTGCTTTTCATCAATTTAAAGGTGATTGCTTAAGCGGTCACCGAATTCAATAATAAAGCGGCTCATGGCTAAACGCCAGTCGCGAATCGGCATATTCCACTTTTTAGATGCTGCATCAATGGCCAGGTAAATCACTTTACGTACAGAATCATCCGTTGGAAAGACTTTACGCTTTTTGATCGCCTGACGTATTACGCTGTTTAATGATTCGATCGCATTGGTGGTATAGATGGCTTTGCGTATCTCGGCTGGATAAGCAAAGAAGGTATTTAGATTCTCCCAGTGTGTACGCCAGCTTTTGCTGATCTGTGGGTACTTGTCATCCCATGTTTGGGCGAATTGATCCAAGGCCATCAAGGCTGCCTCTTCAGTAGGTGACTGATAAACGGCTTTTAAATCCTGAGTGACCGCCTTGTAATCTTTCCATGATACGTATTTCAAGCTGTTACGCAGCATATGGATAATGCACAGCTGGATATGGGTTTGCGGGTATACGCTGTTAATGGCATCAGGAAAGCCTTTTAGTCCATCCACACAGGCGATCAGAATATCCTGCAACCCTCGGTTTTTAAGCTCAGTCAGGACATTCAGCCAGAACTTTGCACCTTCATTCTCAGCCATCCACATGCCGAGCAGTTCTTTCTGTCCATCAAGATTAATGCCTAAGGCAAGGAATACAGCCTTGTTGATAACACTGCCATTATGACGGACTTTAACTACAATACAGTCCATATAGACGATGGGATAGAGTGCATCCAGCGGACGGTTTTGCCATTCAGCGACTTGCTCCTTAACAGCATCAGTCACCTTGGAAATAAGCGTTGGCGATACATCAGCATCGTACATTTCTTTGAAAGTAGCCACGATTTCACGGGTAGTCATGCCTTTGGCATAAAGGGATAGAATTTGGCTATCCATTTGCGTGATACGAGTCTGATTCTTTTTAATTAGCTGTGGCTCAAATGTGCCATCACGATCTCGTGGTGTGGTGATCTCAATCTCACCATCATCGCTCAGCACGGTCTTACTGGAATAACCGTTACGAGCATTTGAACCGTTCTTACGAGCATTCTTTTCATGTCCGAGATGTTCGGTAAGTTCGGCATTGAGAGCCGTTTCAACAGTGAGTTTAGTCAACAATCGGGTGAATTGATTGAGATCGTCTTCTGTTTTGATTCCTTTAGCAAATTCTGCTGCAAGGTCTTTTAGTTTTTGTTCGTTCATCATGTTGCCTGACTCCGTTGTGAATATGAACATAGCAAATTCAGGCAATTACACAATTTAATTTACAGTCTCTAAAAAACAGGCGGGAAATAGCCCGCCTGTCTCCCCTCCCCTGTGCGGTTTCGTGCGCACGAAATTTATCGTTCTTCCTGATCGTTATCTCTATCTCTGCCAGTTGAATTTTGCTTTTTTCCGGGCTGCTGGCTTGCTAGTTTCTGACTAACTGCTTTGGCCATTTCATGTCGTTCCGTAGCCATAGGAGGCATGGTATTAACAAAATTCACAACATCAGCGGCAAGCTTTTTATCGCCCGGCTCTGAACTCTGGTTAAGTTCCTGCGCCGCCGATAGCCACCCTTTTCTAACTTCCTGCTGCCTTGTCTGTATTTTCTTTTCCCACGGTTTCGCTTTTGCAGGCTTTCCGGCCCTCGTATCTTTAAACTCTTCTACGATCTCTTTGATTTTGGCTTTATCGACTTCCGGGGTTAATCCACGCTTGCGAATATGAAGAATCGCCTGATCAATACCTTTTTTAACTACGCCACGTGTAGCGCGTGGTGTTGCTTCAGCTTCAACTCCCCTAGCGCGAAGTTCTTTAGCAAAACCTTCACGCCATATTTGAGGATCGCCTTTTTTCACATGTAAGCGCCTGCCATCGAAACCCAAGGTTTTTATACTGATAGGGGTCCGCTTGGAAAAGGGAAAATAACCTACGCTAAGACTACTTTTTAACCAATCGGCTATTGGATATCACTCGGTTCGCGGGGCTACAGCGTTTCTGTGTCCGAAACCGAACGATTGCGTACACCATGCCAATAACATGTACGAAAGTAAGCAAAACTGTTAACGGGGTTTGAAGGCCAATGGAACGAAAACGTACGTTAAGAATGTAATTTATTGATATTCATAAAAATAAAAAAAGGATCGCTGATTGATCCTTTTGTTTTGCTATTTGAATTTCGATAAACATTAACCACGAGAATGCAGTAGCTCGGCTATCTCATGAGCAATTTCATCGATTGTATGAGTTGCAGTACTACGAGCAACTTTGTCTGCTAATGATGGACTAAAATCGACAACTTCTTGTTTTGTAATATTATGCCATATGGGAAGCAATATTTGCTCACCAGAAATAGCACGAGTGACGATTCCATCAAGTTCATAATTTGTCCAACCTTTGCTTATAAACGCCGGAGACAAAACTACTAACCCAACACGACTGTTTGCTAAACCTTTGTCTATTTTTTGTCTCAGGCTGTCACCAATTCTTAACGTCATTTCGTCATACCATACATTAAGGCCGTGACTGATTAATGAGTTTGCCAGAGAGCGAACAAAATCATCTTTATCCTCTGAGGCATGCGAAATAAATACGTCATGTATCTCGTTGCTCTGTGCTGTTGACGGTGGTCTGTTATCTCTTACCAGACTAGGAACTTCGCTTAACGGCCTATCCTGAATTTCAGGAAGAACCCCTGGAAGAACGCGAACAGAAGCCCTGGTACTCCCCCTTAATCCCTGCATATCTACAGCAATATGCCAATGGCCTGATGAAGGGATCTGTAACCTTATGGGGGAGCGCTTTGCTAACCCACCAATGTAGGAATGTCGTCGGCCATTCTTATAACTACTGAAGTTAGAACTATCCATTAGTCTAACATTTGCACCACTGGTAAGGGTGATTTCAACAATCTCCCCTCTTTTTCTTTGACCAAGATCATTATGGATGAATTGCATGTAAGTCTGCTCTCTTCATTTGAATTGGAAGAATGTAGCCACTTCCTGATTATACTGTATCCAGTGGTTGAGAGTATCTCTTAGTGTGAAAAAATAAATTATAAGACTTTTACTCGGTATGGATGAAGATGTAAAATCCGTAAACCAGAGAATAAATGAGGAAAAAGCGTGACCAAGCACAAAGTTTTCATCAGTTACCACCATGCTAATGACCAATGGTACAAAAACGAACTTGAAAAAATGAATGATGTTTTTGATATTTTTGTGAATCGCTCGGTATCACTTGGTGACATTGATGAAGAAGAAGAACCTCAAAAGATCAGAGAAATAATAAGGGATGAATATTTACGTGATACATCCGTTCTTATTTTACTCGTTGGGACTGAGACTAAAAATAGAAAGCATGTTGATTGGGAATTATATTCATCCATGAGGGATAGTCCCAGAAACGGCAAATCAGGTATTTTTATTATAAATCTTCCTTCAACAGGGACAAACAACATTAGAGCCAGTCATGGTGAAAATGAAAAAAATGAATTTCATCCTAATATAACCGAGTGGATAACAATCAACGACAGAACAACATATAAAGAAATATATCCATATATGCCTGAAAGAGTTATCGATAACTTGATGAGTGAAAAGTCATATATATCAATAGTCAACTGGGATCAGATACACAATAACCCAGAAAACCTTAGAAAAATGATTGAGTTAACATATCAAGATAAAGATAAGTGCGAATACGTTTTTTCTACCCCAATGAGAATGCGTAATGGCTAGCAGAAACAGTAAAGGGGAGTATGATACTCCCCTTTACTTGTTACCAATCCCATTTGGTGGTGTTCACGTTAAATGTTTGTTGAACCCGTGATGTGAAAAAATCATTTACTACTTTAAAATCGTTACATATTTTACTGTAGTTATAGTATTGCTTTTGTATTTTATTTATAGGCGTCAGGTGAACTTTTAATGGTGTATTAGTTATAACATCAATAACTTCATCCTTATCTGATATATATTTATACCATCTTTTATAATTATTTTGATTTTTAGTTAAAAATTTATTTAACACCATTAACATATCATTGCTAATATTATATAACTCATTGTCTTTTTTTGGATTCAATAGTTTCATTTCATCTCTAATAAATTGATATGTCTGATAATATGATGAGATAACTTCATCGAATGCGTCCACATTTTTCTTCAACTTAAAGATAGCTCTTTTTGAATCCAGATGATTTTTTATACTTTTGCGATATAACGTACCACTTTCATTGAACAGAACATTAACGCCGCCTAAACTTAATTTCTCTACTTTAAATGAGTATTTTTTTAAAAGATATAACGCTACAAT
>OKVX01000756.1_pt1 | contig 15302 bp, 9 predicted proteins | sample 1606941 | NCBI WGS metagenome assembly OKVX01 (sample SAMN03281016, study PRJEB24777) | human gut metagenome | isolation source: fecal sample PR161 from 1 month old female Malay infant, caesarean... | reverse complement strand
AATTACCTGTTGAAGGTCTATAACGCGCACTTTAAAAAGCAACTGACGCGCAATGATATTGTCTGGACTTACTCCGGTGTGCGCCCGCTGTGTGACGATGAGTCGGATTCTCCGCAGGCAATCACCCGCGACTACACGCTGGATATTCACGATCAGGACGGCAAAGCGCCGCTGCTTTCCGTGTTTGGCGGCAAGCTGACGACCTACCGTAAACTGGCCGAACATGCGATGGAAAAACTGGCCTCCTACTATGAAGGTATCGGCCCGGCATGGACCAAAAATTGTGTGTTACCTGGCGGTGAACTGGCAGGCGATCGCGATGATTACGCTGCAAAACTGCGTCGTCGTTACCCGTTCATTAGCGAATCACTGGCTCGCCATTACGCCCGAACCTATGGCAGCAATACCGAGTTGATTCTGGCCGGAACCAGTAGCATTGAGGACCTGGGTGAACACTTCGGGCACGAGCTGTACGAAGCCGAGCTGCGTTACCTGGTGGAGCATGAGTGGGTGCGCCGTCTGGATGATGCCATCTGGCGCCGGACCAAACTGGGTATGTGGCTCAATGCCGACGAACAGTCCCGCGTAGCCCAGTGGCTGGCGCGCCACAGCAAAGCGGAATTATCGCTGGCCTCTTAATCTTGAATACCCCCGCTGATGCACGTTCAGCGGGGGTCTTTTAGAGATGCTAGTTTGCCGGACTGTGCAACGGCACGTAACCCACATCCTCAACCAGCGACTGCCCCTGCGGACTTAAAAACCACGCCACCAGCTTTTGCGTTTCCGCCGTTGGGTTTTCACGCGTCACCATGTAAACATCCACAACGAAAGGGTATGTCTCGTTACGAATGTTCTCTTTCGTCGGCGCGACGCCATCGATGGCTAATAACTTGATACCCGCATTGGCATTCATCTTCGTGGCATAGTAGCGGAATGTGTAACCTATTGCCCCTTTGCTGTTTTGGTACTCAGCCACTTTACGGATCACGCCCCCCATTCCCCTCGCCACTTCGGTCTCTTTTGGCGGCAGCATGAGCGTCTCTTTCATCACTTTCGCCAGCATCGTGGACTGACTTCCGGAATCTTCCGGTCGTTGCCAGACTTCGATATCACGCGCGTCACCGCCCACGTCGCTCCAGCGTGTCGTTTTGCCACTGAAAATGTCGCGCACCTGCTGCTGAGTCAGACTGTCGACAGGGTTATCGGCATGTGTAATGAACACAAAGGCTTCACGAGCAAACGGCGTGTAGGTCAGATTGACGTTCGCCGCCTGTGCCCGCTTTTTCTGCCCCTCAGAAGGTTGGGCGACAAAGATGATATCGGCTTTATCGGCAATAATATTTTTATAGGCGTCTGGCGTGCGTGACAGGGACAGGCAGCAGGCCTGAATGCTATGAGAGGACATGTCTTGCGGGAAACGGTTCAGCGCAAAGAAGGCCGAGGCGTATAAAGGGTAGGCTGCGGTCGCACCATCAAGGCGTGGATGTTTGTCCGCGAAGGTAAAAGGAGCGGCACCGCGCAACGCCGTGAGTTTGTTATTGGGCCTGTCAGGGTAATAATCCCAGCGATCAAGAGATTCACTGACGGCATGCTCACTTGTTACCCGGGGGAATTTCTTCTGTCGTAACGCCGCCTGCCAGCAGGCCACCAGACTCAATATAATCAGCGCTAACACCAGCAGATTTCGCAAGCAAAGCGAGGCGCGAGAATTGGGCGCGTAGCGATGACGCCAGTAACAGCCGAGGGTAAAGCAGGCCTGGGTACCCACCGGGATAATCACCATCGCCCAAAACCAGCCGGTTAACAGCGCAATAAGGTTAATGCCCATCCAGGGTAGACCGAGTTTAAACATTATCCCGAACCAGTGGCTGCTAAAACCCAGGCCAGACCACTGCATGATGACTATCCAGCACAGCAATACGAGCAGCGCAGGCAGCAGTAACAAGCTCTGGCGTAAGGCATTGTTCTCTTTCGGTTGGGTAAAGCGCGCCCACAGCCAGCCCATAAGAAACATCATGACGCCACCCAATGCGTAAAACACGCATGTGGCGATATCACCGTTCGCAAATGAGCGTGAAAGATCCAGCGCAATAAGCGCTTTTTTGAGTAACTCCTGGACAAATAGACACGCCGCCGCCGCGCCATGCGCTAACAACGGAACGCCAAAAAACATCAATAAAAGCGATCTTACCCACCATCCGAATCCCATATCCTGCCACCTCATCCTTGTTTGTCGGCCAATTATAAAGGCGCGGCCTGGCAGCTCATCCCCCTGCATATTCTGAAAAAAAACGGAGCCCTGAGGCTCCGTGCGGTGTTTATGTCCAAAGCAAAAGTGATTTACAGGCGTACCGGATCGATATGCCAGATCTGCTCGGCGTATTCCTGAATCGTTCTGTCAGACGAGAAATAGCCCATATTGGCAATGTTGTGCATCGCCTTCGTGGTCCACTCTTCCGGGGTGAGATAGAGTTCGTCTACCTTATCCTGGCAATCAACGTAGCTACGATAATCGGCCAGCACCTGATAATGGTCGCCAAAGTTAATCAGCGAGTCCACGAGGTCACGGTAACGGCCTGGATCCTGCGGACTGAACAGGCCAGTCGCGATTTGCGTCAGCACCTGATGCAGCTCCTCATCTTTTTCGTAATACTCACGTGGTGAATAGCCCTTACGACGCAGCGCTTCCACCTCTTCCGCAGTATTACCAAAAATGAAGATATTCTCCGCCCCTACATGTTCGAGCATTTCCACGTTCGCGCCGTCCAGCGTACCGATAGTCAACGCGCCGTTCAGGGCAAACTTCATGTTACTGGTGCCGGATGCTTCCGTCCCTGCCAGAGAAATCTGCTCAGAAAGATCTGCCGCCGGGATGATCACCTGCGCGAGACTTACGCTGTAGTTGGGAATAAAGACCACTTTCAGCTTATCGCCAATCTGTGGATCGTTGTTGATCACCGCCGCCACATCATTGATAAGGTGAATGATGTGCTTCGCCATGTAGTACGCTGAGGCCGCTTTACCGGCGAAGATATTAACGCGCGGTACCCACCCCGCTGTCGGATCCGCTTTGATACGATTGTAGCGGGTGATTACGTGCAGCACATTCATCAGTTGCCGCTTGTATTCGTGGATACGTTTGATTTGCACATCGAAGAGCGCTTTCGGGTTGACCACCACATTAAGCTGCTGACCTATGACTGCCGCCAGGCGCTTTTTGTTCTCCAGCTTGGCATGACGAATCGCCTGATTCACCATCGGGTAGTCGATATGCTGCTCCAGCTCGCTGAGCTGGCTCAAATCGGTACGCCAGGTGCGACCAATGTGCTCATCGAGCACGCCAGACAACGACGGATTCGCCAGTGCCAGCCAGCGACGCGGTGTTACACCGTTGGTCACGTTAGTAAAGCGCATGGGGAAAATGTTGGCGAAATCAGCAAACAGGGACTGTACCATCAGGTTAGAGTGCAATTCAGACACGCCATTCACTTTATGGCTCACCACCACGGCCAGCCATGCCATGCGCACGCGACGTCCGTTCGACTCATCGATAATCGACACACGACTCAGCAGGTCGATATCGTTAGGGTACTGTTCCTGAATGGTTTTCAGGAAGTAGTCATTAATTTCAAAGATGATTTGCAGGTGGCGCGGCAGGATCTTACCGAGCATCTCTATCGGCCAGGTTTCCAGCGCTTCGCTCATCAGCGTATGGTTGGTGTATGAGAACACCTGACAGGTCACCTCGAACGCTTCATCCCATGAGAATTTATGTTCATCAATCAGCAGACGCATTAATTCGGGAATCGACAACACCGGATGCGTGTCATTCAGGTGAATCGCGGTTTTCTCCGCCAGATTGCTATAGGTTTTATGTAGCTGATAATGACGGCTCAAAATATCCTGCACGGTTGCCGACACCAGGAAGTACTCCTGACGAAGGCGCAATTCCCGGCCTGAATAGGTCGAATCATCCGGATAGAGCACGCGAGATACGTTTTCGGAGTGGTTTTTATCTTCCACCGCCGCAAAATAATCACCCTGGTTAAATTTACCCAGATTGATTTCGCTACTCGCCTGCGCATTCCACAAACGCAGGGTGTTCGTCGCGTCAGTATCGTAGCCTGGAATAATTTGGTCGTAGGCCACAGCCAGAATCTCTTCGGTTTCCAGCCAATGGGACTTTTTACCTTCCTGCTGCACACGCCCGCCAAAGCGCACCTTGTAGCGTGTGTTATGGCGTTTGAATTCCCATGGGTTACCGTATTCCAGCCAGTAATCCGGAGACTCTTTTTGCCGTCCATCGACAATGTTCTGCTTGAACATGCCGTAGTCATAGCGAATACCGTAGCCCCGGCCCGGTAAGCCGAGGGTCGCCAGCGAGTCGAGGAAACAGGCCGCCAGACGACCCAGCCCGCCATTGCCGAGGCCCGGGTCGTTTTCTTCGTCAATCAGCTCTTCCAGATCCAGCCCCATCTCTTCCAGAGCGTTTTTGACATCGTCATAAATACCTAATGACAACAGTGCATTGGAAAGGGTACGGCCAATCAGAAACTCCATCGACAGGTAGTAAACCTGGCGCATTTCCTGAGAGAGCTGCGCACGGTTGGAACGTAACCAGCGTTCTACCAGGCGGTCACGCACCGCAAACAGCGTGGCGTTCAGCCACTCATGTTTGTTGGCGATGACAGGATCTTTACCAATGGTAAACATCAGCTTGTAGGCGATCGAATGTTTTAACGCTTCGATGCTCAATGTGGGTGATGCATATGTAAAAGGTGCATTCATACAAGTGATTCCTGGAAAACTATTTCAACCGATAGTAAAGATCGCGATAGGATTGCGCGGCGACCTGCCAGCTAAAATCCATGCCCATCGCCTGACGCTGAACAAAGCGCCAGAGAGAGGGACGGGACCACAACACGAAAGCACGCCGAATCGCGCGAAGCAGCGACCAGGCATTACTGTCTTCAAATACAAAACCACTGGCGATTCCATCTGCCAAATTCTCCAATGAGCTATCGGTCACGGTATCCGCCAGCCCGCCCGTGCGACGAACCAACGGCAACGTGCCGTACTTCAATCCATAAAGTTGCGTTAACCCACACGGCTCAAAACGGCTCGGGACCAGAATGACATCTGCCCCGCCCATAATGCGATGTGAAAACGCCTCGTGATATCCAATTTGCACGCCGACTTGCCCCGGATGTTCCGCCGCCGCAGCAAGGAAGCCCTCCTGCAGAACCGGATCGCCCGCGCCAAGTAGCGCCAGTTGCCCGCCTTGCTCCAGCAAACCGGGTAATGCCTCCAGCACCAAATCCAACCCTTTCTGGCTGGTTAAGCGACTGACCACCGCAAAAAGCGGCGCCTTGTCGTTTACTTTCAGCCCCATAGCGATTTGTAGCTGACGTTTGTTTTCCGCCTTTTCCTCCAGCGTATCCCGCGTATAACGCGAAGAGAGCAGCAGGTCTGTTGCCGGATCCCAAATTTTTTCATCCACGCCGTTCAGAATACCGGACAGACGCCCTTCAACTTGCCGCTGACGCAGCAAACCTTCCATGCCATAGGCAAACTGCGGCTCGGTTATTTCGCGCGCATACGTCGGGCTGACCGCCGTAATATGGTCCGCGTAATAGAGCCCCGCTTTCAGGAAAGAGATCTGTCCGTTAAATTCCAGCCCATGCATATTAAAAAACGACGATGGCAACTGTATTTCACTCATATGTTGCGCGTAATACATCCCCTGATAAGCCAGGTTATGTACCGTGAACACCGACTTTGCCGGTCGCCCCTTCGCCGCCAGATAAGCGGGCGCCAGCCCTGCATGCCAGTCGTGGGCATGGACGATATCGGGTCGCCAGAACGGGTCGAGCCCGCTGGCCATCTCAGCGCCAACCCAGCCGAGCAAGGCGAAACGCAGTACGTTGTCGGTATAAGCAAAAAGATTAGTATCGTGGTACGGGCTCCCGGGACGATCATAAAGATGCGGTGCATCGATTAAGTAGATCCCCACCCCGTTGAAATGTCCGAACAGCAATGAAATACGACCAGCAAATGTATCCCGCCGGGTGACCACTTGAGCGTCAGTCACACCGCGACGAACATCCGGGAATGCAGGCAGCAAAACGCGCGTATCAACGCCATCGGCAATTTGCGCCGCAGGCAATGCGCCAATAACATCAGCCAGACCACCGGTCTTCAGCAACGGAAACATCTCAGAACATACATGTAAAACCTGCATTATCGCTCCTGTCAAAACCGCTAACACTTAGCGGGCGCTAGCGGGAAAAACAGCGCGCGGACCCCTTCCGCGCAAGGTTATCTCGATGCTGTTACTCTTGTTGCAACTTACGCAGCATTTCGCGCGTCACCAGTACGATGCCCTCTTCGGAGCGGTAGAACCGACGGGCGTCCTCTTCTGCGTTTTCACCAATGATCGTCCCTTCCGGGATGACACAGGCCCGGTCAATAACGCAACGTCGCAAGCGACAGGAGCGTCCGACCCAGACCTCCGGTAAAAGAACAGCAGAGTCGATATTGCAGAACGAATTCACACGCACCCGTGAGAACAATACCGATTGCACCACTACCGATCCGGATATTACACATCCACCGGAAACCAGTGAGTTCAGGGTCATACCGTGACTTCCCGATCTGTCCTGAACAAATTTCGCCGGTGGTAAAGATTCATTATAGGTACGTATTGGCCAGTTACGGTCATACATATCCAGTTCAGGCACAACTGATGCGAGATCGAGGTTTGCTTTCCAGTACGCTTCAAGGGTTCCTACGTCACGCCAGTAGGGTTCTGATTCAGGGTCCGAATGCACACAGGACAGTGGGAAGGGATGTGCATAAGCCATGCCAGACTTGGTTATCAGCGGGATGATATCTTTGCCGAAATCGTGACTGGAATTTTCATTCTTGTCGTCTTCTTCGAGCAACTCATAAAGGTACTCAGCATCGAAAACATAAATCCCCATACTGGCGAGCGATTTTGTGCTGTCATTCGGCATTGAAGGCGGGTTGGCGGTTTTTTCGACAAACTCGATAACTTTGTCGTTTTCATCCACAGCCATTACGCCAAACGCACTTGCCTCTTCAATGGGCACCGGCAGACAAGCCACGGTGCAACGCGCACCTTTTTCGACATGATCTATAAGCATGCGTGAATAGTCCTGCTTATAGATATGGTCACCGGCCAGAATGACGATGTACTCCGCGCCATAGCGGCGAATGATGTCGAGGTTCTGCGTAACCGCATCAGCGGTGCCGCGATACCAGCTCTCGCCATGCACACGCTGCTGAGCAGGCAGGAGATCAACAAATTCGTTCATCTCTTCGTTGAAGAAGGACCAGCCACGCTGAATATGCTGCACCAGCGTGTGGGATTGATACTGCGTAATCACACCAATACGACGAATACCGGAGTTAATGCAGTTGGATAATGCGAAATCGATAATACGGAACTTACCGCCGAAGTGAACCGCGGGTTTGGCGCGTTTTTTTGTCAAATCTTTAAGGCGGGTCCCGCGCCCTCCCGCAAGTATCAGGGCTACAGATTTTAATGGCAGCTGGCGCGCTAACATTAAGGGATCGTTCTTATCTAATCTAACCATGACTAACTCCTTTTTTATGACCTTTCAAAGACGCACACTCCGTGCGCGGGCCCATGCCAGACAGCCATCACTACCGGATTATCCTCACCGGCAAACGGAGGAATAGCACGCCATTCCCCTTCTGGTAGCGCAATCTCTGCGACTTCATGTGTGCCGTTAATCGTCAGTAGTACACGATCGGACAGTAGAATTTGCAGGCGGCGGACACCGCTTTGCCACTCCGCAACACTGAGAGGCTGCGCTTCCTTATTAAGCCAACGCACGTTGCCATCACCCTCTTCCCACCATGCATCCCGGGTTAATGCGGGAATACGCTGGCGAAGGTGAATCAACGCGGCGGTAAATTCCATTAGCCCACTGTTAGCGTGTTGCCAGTCAAGCCAGGTCAACGCGTTGTCCTGACAGTAAGCGTTGTTATTACCGTGCTGGCTATGACCATGCTCGTCACCGGCCAGCAACATTGGTGTTCCCTGGGACAATAGCAGTGTTGTTAACAGGGCATGGACGCTTGTTCGCCTCCTTTCTGTTATATCAAAACTGCTACTTAGCCCTTCTATACCATGATTATTACTGTGGTTGTTGTTAGTACCGTCGCGATTTTCCTCACCATTCGCTTCGTTATGCTTATGGTTGAAACTCACGCAGTCACGCAATGTGAACCCATCATGCGCCGTCACCAGATTGACCGACGCATGGGGCAGACGCCCTTCGCGACGGAACATATCGCTGGATGCGGCAAAGCGCCCGGCAAACTCCCCAGGCGAGAGTGACTGCTCCAGCCAGAAACGGCGCGTTGCATCACGAAAATGATCATTCCATTCGGCAAACAACGGCGGAAAATTCCCCACCTGATAACCGCCCCAGCCGATATCCCATGGTTCAGCGATAAGCTTCACCTGAGAGAGCAATGGACAGTTTTTGATTGCCTCAAACAACGGCGCCTGCTGACTGAATGCCGGCGTACGGCCCATAATCGTAGCCAAATCAAAACGAAAACCGTCGATGTGGAAAGTCTCTACCCAATATTTCAGGCAAGCATATGCATAAGCCACGCCGCCTGGATGACTCAGGTTTAGCGTATTTCCGCAACCGGTCCAGTTTTCGTAATCGCCGTCATCCCTGATCCAATAATAGCTACGGTTATCAATTCCGCGCAGGGAGAGGGTTGGCCCATCAAGGTCAATTTCAGCGCTGTGGTTCAGCACGATATCAAGGATGACCTCAATACCGTTTTGATGCAGTGATTTAACCGCATCACGCAACTCATTGATGGCCGACTCGGGAGAGGTGGCATAACGCGGGTCAAGCGCAAAGAGCGCCAGCGGGTTATAGCCCCAGTAGTTACTTAAACCCAGACGTTGCAGACGCGGTTCACTGATAAAATGCGCCACCGGCATCAGTTCAAGCGCGGTGATACCCAGCGTTTTGAAGTAGTTGATCATTACCGGATGACCAAGGGCTTTATAGGTACCGCGAATCTCAGCGGGCAAATCCGGGTGCAGATACGTCAACCCTTTGACATGCGCTTCATAGATGACTGTATTACCCCATGGCGTACGTGGCGCGGCATCATCCCCCCAGTCAAACGTATCATCCACGACCACGCTTTTTGGCGCGATGGCCGCGCTGTCATGTGGATCAGGAGAATCATAGCCGCCGTGCAACAATGGGCTGTCTTTCACCTCGCCGTCGACACGGCGCGCACAGGGATCGAGAAGTAGCTTCGCCGGGTTAAAGCGATGCCCCTGACCCGGTTCCCACGGGCCGTGTACGCGGTAGCCATAACGCGTACCAGGCAACGCATTCGCCAGGAAACCGTGCCAGACATCGCCGCTACGGGCGGGTAAGTCAAAACGTTGTTCGTTGCCTTCGTCATCAAAAATACACAGTTCCACTCGCTCCGCATGTGCCGAAAATAGCGTGAAGTTCACGCCATTTGCCTCCACATGGGCTCCGAGTGGCGTCGCGTTGCCTGCGGTCAGTCTGGTCATTACCCCTCCCGCACAAACCAGACGGTTGCCAGCGGCGGGATCGTCACAGAGAGAGAGTGCGCCCTGCCGTTCATCGGGATTTCATCACTGTGCACGCCACCGCCATTGCCGGCATTGCTGCCGTGATAATGCATCGAGTCCGTGTTCAGCTCTTCACGCCAGCGCCCCGGCTGGTTGATACCAAAGCGGTAGTTATGGCGCGGTACTGGGGTGAAATTGCTGACAACAATGATTTCATTCCCGGCTTTATCGCGACGGACAAAGACAAACACCGAGTTTTCATGGTCATCCACCACCAGCCATTCAAAGCCATACGGGTCAAAGTCCAGTTCATGCAACGCTTTGTGATGACGATAGACGTGGTTCATATCCCGTACCAGACGCTGTACGCCGTGGTGCCAGTTATCGCCCCCTTCAAGCAGATGCCAGTCGAGGCTGCTGTCATGGTTCCACTCGCGCCCCTGCGCAAACTCGTTACCCATAAATAGCAGTTTTTTACCGGGGAAAGCCCACATCCAGGCGTAGTAAGCACGCAGGTTGGCAAACTTCTGCCACGCATCGCCGGGCATACGATCAAGAATGGATTTCTTGCCATGCACCACTTCGTCATGGGACAGCGGCAACACGAAATTTTCCGTGTAGTTATAGAGCATGCCGAAGGTGAGTTTATCGTGATGGTGTTTGCGATAGACCGGATCGAGCTTCATGTAATCCAGGGTGTCGTGCATCCAGCCGAGGTTCCACTTGTACCAGAAGCCCAGGCCGCCCAGCGATGGCGGACGCGAGACGCCGGCAAAGTCGGTGGACTCTTCCGCCATACTCACCGCGCCAGGAACCTGCTCGCCGAGGATACGGTTGGTGCTGCGCAAAAATTCGATGGCTTCGAGGTTTTCCCGACCACCAAATTCATTGGGGATCCATTCACCTTGTTTACGGCTGTAATCGCGGTAAATCATGGAGGCAACCGCGTCCACGCGCAGTGCATCAATACCAAAACGCTCAACCCAGTAGAGCGCATTACCCACCAGATAGTTGCTGACTTCGCGGCGACCATAGTTATAAATCAGGGTATTCCAGTCCTGATGGTAGCCTTCACGCGGATCGCTGTGTTCATAGAGCGCGGTGCCGTCAAATTCGGCCAGACCAAAGTCATCGGACGGGAAATGACCGGGTACCCAGTCCAGAATCACATTCAAACCAGCGGCATGAGCCGCTTTGATAAAGTAGATAAAATCATCACGGGTGCCAAAACGGCGCGTCGGGGCATAGAGGCCCGTCGGCTGATAGCCCCAGCTTCCGTCAAACGGATGCTCATTAACGGGCAGCAACTCCAGATGGGTGAAGCCCATCCATTTTGCATACGGCACCAGTTGGTCCGCCAGCTCACGGTAGCTCAGCCAGAAATTATTGTCCGTGTGGCGACGCCATGACCCCAGATGGACCTCGTAGATGGAGATGGGCGCATCAAATTCGTTGGCCTTTTTACGCTCTTGCGTCTGCGCTATCTTTTCCGGCAGGCCGCAAATCATGGATGCTGTTTCCGGGCGCATCTGCGCTTCAAAAGCGTAAGGGTCAGATTTAATCCGCAGTTTGCCGTGCGCATCAATCATCTCAAATTTATAGAGCTGACCGTTGTGCGCACCCGGAATGAAAAGTTCCCAGATACCGCTTTCACGGCGCAGGCGCATGGGATGGCGGCGACCATCCCAGTAGTTAAATTGCCCGACGACGGAGACCCGACGGGCATTTGGCGCCCACACAGAGAAGCGGGTCCCGGTCACGCCGTCCATTGTATCTGCATGCGCGCCCAGCGTTTCGTAAGGTCTCAGGTGGGTACCTTCGGAAAGCAGCCAGGCGTCCATATCCTGAATCAATGGACCAAAGCGGTAAGGATCGTCGATAAGGTTCTGCTGCCCATGCCAGATAACGGCCAACTGGTAGCGAAAGGGGTTTTTGCGTCGCGGCAGAACGCCACTAAAAAAACCGCGTGAATCAAGGCAATCAAGATTGCCTACTTTGCGCCCGGTTTTGGGTTCAATGACCCAGACCTCGGTCGCGTCAGGTAATAATGCGCGGACTTCCAGCCCGGCTTCCGTCTGGTGCATGCCGAGTACGGAAAAGGGGTCTGCAAAATGGCCTTCAATTAGCGCATTAATCACGTCTCTATCTACAAAAACAGACATGGTTTAATCCTTGTTATCTATGTCACACCTTTCCCGGCAAGGTTATACGCCCAGCTGTGACATTTTTTTTGACCTGAACGGCGCAGCACATAATGTGCATCCTTTCTGCTCCGTCCTACCTTCAGGCAGAATGCGTAAACACCCCACTTAAAGCATAGCCAACGCTTTATCTGACTCCCGAGAAAAATATCAACGTCTGCGTACACTCCGTTAATACGCAAAAAAAAGGGGTGACAAGCACCCCTTTTTAAACAAATTCAGCTTATGCAAGCTGGCGTAATATGCGACGTAGCGGCTCCGCTGCGCCCCACAGGAGCTGGTCCCCTACGGTAAATGCAGAGAGGAAATCCGATCCCATATTCAGCTTACGCAGACGCCCTACAGGGGTGGTCAGCGTGCCTGTTACAGCAGCCGGCGTCAGTTCGCGCATGGTGATTTCACGGTCGTTCGGCACCACTTTCGCCCATGGGTTATGGGCCGCCAGCAGCTCTTCGATGGTCGGGATAGACACATCTTTTTTCAATTTAATAGTAAATGCCTGGCTGTGGCAGCGCAGCGCACCGACGCGAACACACAAGCCATCAACCGGAATTGTGCTGGTTGTCCCAAGAATTTTGTTGGTTTCAGCCTGGCCTTTCCACTCTTCACGACTTTGACCGTTATCCAGCTGTTTGTCGATCCAGGGGATCAGGCTACCAGCCAGCGGCACGCCGAAGTTGTCGACAGGCAGTTCGCCGCTGCGGGAGAGCTGGGTGACTTTACGTTCGATATCAAGAATGGCAGAAGCCGGGGCCGCCAGTTCAGCAGCCACGAGGCCGTGCAGTTGCCCCATTTGCGCCAGCAGTTCACGCATATGACGCGCACCGCCGCCGGAAGCCGCCTGATACGTCGCCACAGAAACCCATTCCACCAGATCGTTGGCGAACAGGCCGCCCAGTGACATCAGCATCAGGCTGACCGTACAGTTACCGCCGACAAATGTTTTAATGCCGCGGTTCAGCCCTTCTTCTATATGCTTACCGTTCACCGGGTCGAGAATAATAATGGCGTCATCATTCATCCGCAGTGCTGATGCCGCATCAACCCAGTAACCGTCCCAGCCGCTCTGACGCAGCTTCGGATAAACATCATTGGTGTAATCGCCGCCCTGGCAGCTGATAATAATGTCGAGCGCGCGCAGTGCATCAATATCAAATGCATCCTGTAACGTGCTGCGGTGTCCGCCGAATGACGGCGCTTCCCCGCCGCTCTGCGAGGTTGAGAAAAATACCGGACGGATCCCGTCAAAATCCCGCTCTTCTGTCATGCGCTGCATCAGCACAGACCCCACCATCCCGCGCCAGCCGACAAATCCCACATTTTTCATCGCGATGTTTCCTTTTATTCTCATCTGAACTGCGTTTGCAATACTCTTAACCTGACAAAATATAGATAACGGTGCAAGTGAATTTATTGATGATCCCCCGCTGTTCAGAAGCGGGACTTATATCAGACGACGGGTTCTCATCCGGCCACCGGTGCTTTATGCTGGGGATAACACAACAGTGATCAGAACAGGGCGGAATCATCATGTATTACGGTTTTGATATGGGCGGGACGAAAATTGAGCTTGCCGTTTTTAATGAAGCACTGGAACCGGTCTGGCAAAAGCGTATTGCGACACCGAAAGAGAGCTACGCCGCGCTGCTTGAAGCATTCAGACAACTGACAGAACAGGCGGATAGCGAACTCGGATGCAAAGGAAAAATCGGCATCGGCGTTCCAGGCATTGTGAATCATGAAAAAGAAACAGTGTTTACCACCAATGTGCCTGCCGCTCAGTATCAGCCGCTGCGTCATGATCTGGAAACCATATTGCAGCGCCCGGTAAAAATTGAAAATGACGCCAACTGCTTTGCACTCTCCGAAGCCTGGGATCCGGCATTCCGCCACTATCCGACAGTACTGGGGCTGATCCTCGGTACCGGTGTCGGCGGCGGCTTTGTGATTAACGGCACCGTGTTACCGGGGAAAAACGGGATCGCCGGTGAAATCGGCCACATCAATATGACGCTGGAAGGGGATAAGCTTCTCGGGCATCAGGTTCCGGAGACCCTCTGCGGCTGCGGAAAAACCGGCTGTTTTGAAACTTATCTTTCCGGCCCCGGATTTGAGCGGATTTTCACGGCATTTTACGGCGAAAAGCTCAGTGCAGTTGATATTATCGCCCGTTACTACGACGGTGATCATAATGCAAAACTGCACGTTGAGCGGTATATGTCGCTGCTCGCGCACTATCTGGGAAATGTGCTGAGTGTCTTTGATCCTGATTTGCTGGTGATCGGCGGCGGATTATCACAGTTTGAGGAGATTTACCGCCTGCTGCCGGAATACCTGCCGCAGTATCTCTATGGCGTTGCCTCACTGCCCGCCATTCATAAAGCCCGTTACGGGGATTCCGGTGGCGCCCGGGGCGCAGCCTGTCTCAATTTTTCCGGCTGATAAACCTTTATTTACCGCCTGCGGTGCGGGCGGTAAATAATAAAAAGAATATCGGCTAACTCTTATATTCTTTTCCCGGAAAAAGACTACATTAGCGATATTAAAAACCGGCTGAATCCGTAAAAATATCGTGTTTATACATAGGATATTATTATATCTGCCTTGTATTACATCAGCCTGAGGGAAATTGCGTATTTTTGTGATTTTTTATCTGTTATAAAGGCTAATGTCATGAATTTTATCAACCACACTATTTTTCCGGCGCTGAATTATGACAGCGATAATCAGCAACATGATACATTTCATATCGTTGCATCACGTATTACCTATGATATCCGGATAAATAACCGTGACGGACAGAGCCAGCTTGTTATTTCCCCGGAACAATCCCTGCTGAATTATACGGATGTCAGCTACAATGAAATGGTTGATACCAGTATTGAGTACGAAAGTGATTTAGCCCCTTATAAACCGAAAACCGATATTGTCATTAACGCCACGGCGTTTGTACCGGAAAATAATCCGGTTCCGGTTTTCGATGTCGGTATTCAGATCGGAAAATATCAGAAAGTCCTGCGCATATTCGGTCCCCGTTACTGGATAAAAGAGGATGATGAGTGGTTTCTCACGGAATCTGAACCGATCAGTTATCTTGATATCCGTTATGAACATGCCTCCGGCGGTACATACAACGCCGGTGATACGGTTTTTACCTCTCCGGCAAACCCGGTGTCATCACACCCGCCGCAGACACCGGATAACCTCAATTACTGGTGTGGTGCCCACCCGACACCGTCGTTGTGGACATGAACCTGAGAAAAGTGTTCTGCACTTACCGTATCGCTCTGCCGGAATCACTGAATATCGCCGAAATGACGCTGCGCCACATTCCGGATCATCCGGCCAGATAACCGGTACACATTTACCTTAAAAATGCCGCCATTGTCTTGACTGAAAATTACGGTTAAGTAATGATTTAAAAATTCCGAAACTGAGATTTATTTAAATTTAAAATTCCTATCCGATAT
>OKVX01000748.1_pt1 | contig 15404 bp, 10 predicted proteins | sample 1606941 | NCBI WGS metagenome assembly OKVX01 (sample SAMN03281016, study PRJEB24777) | human gut metagenome | isolation source: fecal sample PR161 from 1 month old female Malay infant, caesarean... | reverse complement strand
GGATTGCCGCAGAGACGAGCTTCAGCGCCTGGTCGCCCATCATATGGCCGTAATGATCGTTATAGGCTTTGAAATGATCGATATCCAGCAATAAGACATAGTGCCTGGCGTTGCTCAGCGCCAGCAGCGTATCGAGCCTGTTTTGCAGCCCGCGGCGATTATACAGTCCCGTGAGGGGGTCAAGCATGCTGAGCCCGTTCAGTGTTTCCCGCTCTTCCAGCAGTTTGTACATCAGCTGCTGGGCGAAACCATCGTAGCGTTTTTGAATCACATGCTGAATGGCGATCCCGACCATGGGGAGCGCCATAAAGTAGAAAATACGCAGGCCATGCTCGCTACCGTTAAGCCACAAGCACACGGCGACTGAGGGTAATGAATGGAGTGTAAATGCGATGATATTATTGGCAAAAGCGATCGAGCCAATAAACAACACGCTAAGAAGTGCTATCAAAAGAAAATAATAATCACTATGACCCAGTTGCGCATATTTCAGAACAATATGCGCGGCCCACAGCAAGCCAAAAAGGGTTGAAATAAAAGGGAGATTAATTCTTTTATCAACGTATTTCCCATGCCATATCAACATCAGGGTACTCGCGGCACAGATGAGTATGGCCGGGAGGGATAAGGCTTTGACGGCAAAAAGGGGGAAGAAAAGCGTAAACAGCGAAGATACTGCGTTGAGAAACAGAAACAGGCGTAAAGAGAGTTGATATTTTTTGGTGCGCAGAGTTCGCCAGGATTGTACTGTCATAGGTAAATATTGTTATTTATCTGCAATATACGAAGATGTTTTCGTCAGGGAAAAAATAACGAACGAAAAATCATTCGCATAGGTATTTATTGTTTTTTGTTGAAAAGCTAACCGGTGAGCAATTTATCACCTTCAATAATTCATGTCATCAATCGTTAAGTAAAACTCATATAATTGATAGTCTTTCCTGGCTGACAAATGAGAAAACATATCATATGATATTGGTTATCATTATCAATTTCGTAGGTGAAACCATGTTGCAGCGTGCGCTGGGGAGTGGATGGGGGGTTCTCCTGCCGGGGATAGTCATTGCCGGACTGGCATTTACTGACCTGTCAGTCTACGCGTGGAAAGCGGTGATTGTATTAGGGTTACTGTTGACTTCACTGATGCTGTACCACAAACGTTTACGGCACTATGTGCTGTTGCCTTCATGCGCGGCGCTGATAGGCGGAATCGTTTTGGTGATAATGAATTTGCAACAGGGATGATTTAATCAGAAGAGAAGACAGAGAGGAAAATAAGATAATTGGTGCGAGGGGGGGGACTCGAACCCCCACATCCTAAGGACACTAACACCTGAAGCTAGCGCGTCTACCAATTCCGCCACCTTCGCAATTCACAACTCTTTCAATAATGGGGTGGCTAATGGGATTCGAACCCACGACAACTGGAATCACAATCCAGGGCTCTACCAACTGAGCTATAGCCACCACTACAAATCTTGTTACGCGGTATTACTACCACCGCAGCTCAAGCGCCGGGACTAAATGGCGCGCCCGACAGGATTCGAACCTGAGACCTCTGCCTCCGGAGGGCAGCGCTCTATCCAGCTGAGCTACGGGCGCTTAGCGCCGTTGCGGGGCTGGATATTACGTACCTCCGACCCCGCTGTCTAGTGCTTTTTTGAAAAAAATGCGCGTTTGGTTATGGTTTGCACATTTTGCCGCTTATTCCTCCACTTTCTGCGTGGTGACGCGGCGCCCCAGCCCAAATAGCTTATAGGCTGCAGTGACTGCCGCCAGGAAGATCATCCCGACAAACAGCGACATGCGGGTATCATCATTAAAGTACATCCCGATTAATACGCAAATCAGGAACGCCATCGTCAAATAGTTCGCATACGGGAACAGAATCGAGCGGAACGGATGGCTGGCAATCGCCTGTTTATGCGCATGGCGGAAACGCAGCTGGCTAATCAGAATAACGAACCACGGCACCATCCCCGGCAGCACGCTGGCGCTGTAGACATAAACAAATACGCGCTGCGGATTTGGAATAATGTAGTTCAGACATGAGCCAATCAGCAGGATGGCAATCGACACCGCCACACCCGCAACAGGCACACCCGCGCGGGACACTTTACTCATTGCCGCAGGCAATTGATTGTTCTTCGAAAGCGCATAGAGCATACGACCACAGCTGTACATTCCGCTGTTACAGCCAGACAACGCCGCCGTCAGGACGACAAAGTTGATAATACCTGCTGCCGCCGTAATACCAATCTTCGCGAATGTTAAGACAAACGGGCTGCCTGTCGTGCCGATCTCATTCCACGGGAAGATGGTCACGATAACGAAGATCGCCCCCACATAGAAAATCAGGATACGCCACAGCACCTTACCCACCGCACTACGCAGCGTGACCTGCGGGTTCTTCGCTTCACCGGCTGTAATACCGATAAGCTCAACGCCCTGATAGGACGCGACAACGATACACAGCGCCGTCAGGAAGCCTTTCCAGCCACCAGCGAAGAAGCCACCGTGCCCGGTCAGGTTACCGAAGCCAATCGCGTGACCACCGTTGCCAAAGCCGAAGAAGATGACGCCGAGTCCAACCACAATCATCACGATGATGGTGGTGACTTTAATCATCGCAAACCAGAACTCGATTTCACCATAAAGGCGAACGGCTGCCAGGTTTGCCATTGCCACCAGCCCCACAGCAATCAGCGCCGGTATCCACTGGACCATATCCGGGAACCAGAACTGCACATACACCCCGATTGCGGTAATCTCCGAGATACCCACCGCCATCCACATAAACCAGTATGACCAGGCCGTCAGATAGCCGAAGAACGGGCTCATGTAGCGGTGCGCATAGACGGCGAAAGAGCCGGTCACTGGCTCCAGGAAGAGCATTTCGCCCATCGAACGCATGATGAAGAAAACGAACAGGCCAGCAATAATATATGCCAGCAGAACGGATGGCCCGGCCCATTTGAGCGTGCTTGCAGAGCCCATAAACAGGCCCACACCAATAGTGCCGCCCAGCGCTATCAGTTCAATATGACGAGCTTCCAGCCCACGCTGTAGCTCCGGTTTTTTCTCTGCCATAGATCCTCGGTTGTGTTTGCTGTTTCCCGGCTTAATACCAGGTATTGTTTTTTAGGGGTACTAAAATACGGAGCGAATGGTTTCTTAAATTCTGCAAAATGGCAAACAATGCATTAAAAAAATAAATGCATTGCACAGTTTCGCAGCAGTTTTGCAGGGGAGTTGCAGCGCGAACAGCATATCGCGCTACATTTTGATTACATGTTCCCGGTGTAGTGCCAGGCGAGATAACGCAGCAGACGGAGCTGGCGTTTAATACGTGTTGGTTGCGACAGCAGGCGGTACAGCCACTCCAGTCCCAGGTTTTGCCATACCTTCGGCGCACGTTTTACATGGCCAGTGAAGACGTCATAGGTCCCGCCGACGCCCATATAGAGGGCATCCGGGCAAACCAGACGGCAATCACGCATCAAAATTTCCTGGCGCGGTGAGCCCATCGCCACGGTGACAATTTTCGCCCCGCTGTCGCGCACGCGGTCAAAAAGCGCCTGCCGATCCTCTGGTTTAAAATAGCCGTCCTGGCTACCCACAATATTAACATTCCACTGACGCCGCAGCTTCTGCTCGGTCTGTGCCAGGACCTCAGGCTTACCGCCAATAAGAAATACGGGCGTGCCTTCTGCCCCTGCACGTGCCATCAGCTGTTCCCAGAGATCGGCCCCCGCGACGCGTGAAACATTAGCACCAGGAAACTTTTTGCGGATCGAGCGTACCACGCTGATACCGTCCGCGTATTTAAACTCGGCGGCGTCGATCAGACTTCTGACTTCAGCGTTATCTTCTACCGCCAGCATTTTCTCCGCATTGATGGCGACCAGCGTACCGGATTTCATCTGGCCACCCGCAAAGAGAAAATCCAGCGCGTGTTGCATATCGCGCCAGCCAATAAGTTGCAGGCCACGCAGCGCGTAGCGCGGTGCAGAGGTTGTGTCGGTCATGACTATCCTTACTCAGACTTGCGACAGCGTTCTGCTGCCCTGTGGCTCGTGCTTATGCACAAGCCCTGCACTGTCAAACAGCCAGTACAGCAGTTTGGCCAGCAGCAGGCAGACGCCGAAAACGACCATGAAGAAAACCACGCGCGAGACAAATGAATCCAGCCCCTCGCGCGCCAGAACGATCATATTGAAAATGGCACCAAAGCAGAAACTGTGCAAAATGGCGGCCTTGTAGCGATTGGTCTCTTCGTTGCCGAGCACATAGAGCCAGTCAAACCATTTAATAATCAGCCCTACCACAACCGCGCCCGGCAGAATAAACCAGCTTCCGCCCATCACCACCAGCGAACCAATCAGCGTAGGGGAAATGGCCAGACCTGAATGGTTGTTCAGCACTTCCCAGGTGAAGTAGTTCGCTGTGTTGAGCACGGCACCCGGGCGGTCAGGCCACAGCCACGACGGGATAAACACATAGAAGTCACGCACAATGGGCGCCAACCCCTGGAAATCGATTTTGTCGTAGTTTTGCAGCAGTAAAGCGAGGTTTTCCCACGGCGAGAAGGTATCGCGCGTGAGATACAGGAAGGTGTAAAACGCTTCGTCACCGGCCACGTTCAGTCCATAGCGCTTAAGGGCCAGCCAGAACATCCCCACAATGCCAAACACGCCCGCTGCCGCCAGCATCCACAGGGAGATCCACCCGCGAATGATGCCGATAAACAGGAAGATCGCAAAGGCGATAATAATGTTGGCGCGCGTCCCACCCACAATCATGTAGGTCAGGAAACCAAAGGCGACCGTGCTCACCAGGAAGAAGAGCCAGGCCTTACTGTCCTGGCGCAGGAAAAAGATCACCAGCATTGCCGGGATGAAGAAATAGAAGAAGCGCTTAAGCGCCACGCCCGAAACTTCGGCAGAAAAAATCTGGCTGTAGGAGTGCAGCTTAAACAGCAAAAAGCCGTTATGCATGAAGAAGATCCCCACGCTGACCAGCGCGATGGTCATCAGCATAACCCACGTCAGATGGGTCTCTACCCGGTTCATGGTGAACAGTGGACGACGCGGCGCACTCGCTTTCACCGCACGCAGACGCGTTTTATAGGTGACGTAGTACACCGCATAGAAGCAGGTCGCCGACAAGAGTGCCTGGAGCAGGATTTCCGGCGGCGCGACGCTCACGTCAAAACGGAAAACCAGAATACTGGTCAGCGGAAAACCGAAGAAGAAGGTCAGAAGAAACAGTAACGAGAAGAAGACGTTAAAGTTAAAACGCACGCGGCGGAACTCAAACCAGGTCAGAGTGGCGATAAATAGCGTGCTCAGAAGCCATACCACTAACAAGCCGCTGAATTGCAACTGGCTCATGCGTTGTCTCCTGAAGCGATACGCAGCGCACGGTGCCACGGCGTAAGATAGTTCGGGCTAAAGAAATCGATGGTACTTTTATCCACCAGCGCCAGTTGACGCTGAGCTTCACGTACCACCTCCACGTTCAGGGTATCCGTGGTGAACAGCACCGGAATGTGTTGTTCAGCCATATCCTGCCAGAACGGATTATCGCGATTAAGCACACAGGGAACGCCTGCCTGAATCAGCAGGCACAGCGTGCCAATCCCCTGCTGGCGGGCAAAGATGAAATAGCCGAGATCGCACTGGCGAAGCAGCGCCAGATATTCATCAAATTCCAGCTTATCGCGCAGGATATTCACATTCTCCGGGCTAAACAATCCCAGAACCTGCTGGCGAACGTCATTGATGTAAGCATCATTATTGGCCGGATAGCCCATCGGGACAACGACATTTACCGTGTCGCCAAACTGCTGATGCACCGCCTTCAGCGCAGCAATATGCTCGTTACTGCGATCGCCAGAGTTACCCACCAGGATCGTCAGCTTACCCTCACGCGCCGTATCGTTTGCCATGTTATTCAGCGCCGGGTTCATGCGTGTCGGGAAATAGAGCAGCTCACCGCGAACGTTGGGGTGCTGTTTCGCGAAGTAATTGAGATCGCCACGGGTGGCGAAAACACAGCCAACCCGCCCCTGCGCCATACGCCGTAGCGGGTAGAAGAGTCGGAACTTCCAACCGCGGGAGACTTCATAGAGATCGGCTCCCCAGATATGCCAGCTGCACTGGGAAGGTTTAATCCCGCCGCTCAGAAGAGCCAGCCACAGACCGGTATTAAATTGTCCATGGAAGAAGAAGCGCTGCTCACGATCCGCTTTCGCTTTCGCGACAACCGCCTTTGCCAGGGCGGCTTTATCCGGCCAGAAGGTAAGCGTCAGCGCCGGACACATCTCGCTCAGGCCCCTGTCCTGGCCTGCAACCATAAACTCGCGTGCATCGGGATTGCCCGGGGCCAGCTCATCGTTGAAGAACCGCAAAACGGTCTGGTTATGGTGTGGGATATCCGATCCCAGTATGTGAATCAGTGCAGTCATGCGCGTTTACGCCAAAGTAAAAATACGCCGCAGCAGGCAGCGAAATAAACGATATAGGTTGCCATATAGGCCTGAGCCGCCCCCAGTGCACCGTGTGCCGGGATCAGCCAGTGTGAGAACGCCGTCAGGAGCGTAAACTGGCTTATCTCTGCCAGGATATACAAACGCAGCGAGGCTTTCGCAATCACCAGATACCCGAATACGTAAGCGCCTACTTTCAGTACATCCCCCACCAGCTGCCAGGCAAACAGATCGCGCATGGCGATGAATTTCGCCGAAAAGAGCAGCCAGATGGCGACATCGCGCAATAACCACACGGTAAAACTGGCCGCCGCCACGGCGGGAAGCACAAAACGCAGCGAGCGGGTAATCTCGCGGGTAATATCCTGTCGGGAGCTCAGACGCGATAAGGTTGGCAGCAACCAGACGCTAAAGGAAGCCGTTATAAATTGGAGGTAGGCGTCAGAAATGCTGCTTACGCCCTGCCAAATTCCCACCTCATCCCAGCTGTAATGCGCCGCCAGCAGGTTTCGCATCATCACGTAAGCCACCGGCAGCGTAACAGAGGTAATGAGCGCCATCAGGGTAAATTTACCCAGTTGACCCGCCAGCACCGTGTCCCACTGCGGTTTCAGGTAGCTTAAGGGGATAACGCCACGACGCATGAGCATAAACGCCGCCGGAACGACCACTAACGCAGGTACCAGCGCCAGACCCAGTAGCGCGCCTTCATACCCGCCCAGGCGATAGCAGAAGTAATAGGCGATAACACCTATAACGCTACCCAGGATCAGCGCAAGCGCGTTCCCGGCAGCATCACGAAACCCTTTCATCAGCGCCAGCAGCAGGTTAGCCCACGCGATCCCCATCTGAACCAGAGCGACCAGACGCACCAGCCCTTCATAATGCGTGTGTCCAAACAGCCCCTGGCTAATGGGGGCCGCCGCCAGCAGAAACACCGCGGCCAGCAGAGTAGAGAAACCTAACACCATCGCCGACGATGTGCCGACGACTTTGCGCAACTGCGCTGCGTCATCCTGATGCTGTGCAACGTATTTCGTAACGCCGTTGAAGATCCCGGCGCCGGCCAATACCCCAAGGACGGTGACAAGCTGGCGGAAATTGCCCGCCAGACCCACCCCAGAAGGGCCGAATGAGACGGCCAGCAGCTTGACGACCAGCAGCCCGGCGCCAATTTTGACAAGCGTGGACGCGGCGGTCCACACCGATGCTTTTGCCAGAGACATATCAGCCGAAATAGCTCAGAAGGGTATTAATCACCGTACGCTGGTTAACCGGCGCAAGGTTGTAGAACAGTGGCAAGCGAAGCAAACGCTCACTTTCTTTCGTGGTATAGCGGTCTTCACCCGCGAATGTCCCGAACGCTTCACCGGCCGGGCTGGAGTGCAGCGGAATGTAGTGGAACACCGCCATAATCTCAGCCTCTTTCAGCCAGGCAATCAGCTTGCTGCGATCGTCGTTATCGCGCAGTTTGATATAGAACATATGGGCATTGTGGACGCAGTCTGCCGGAATGGTCGGCAGCGCAATACGCCCGACTTTTGCCAGCGGTGCCAGCGCGTCGTAATAGGTCTGCCACAGGGACAAACGCTGCAGGTTAATGCGCTCTGCCGCCTCCAGCTGTGCCCACAGATACGCCGCCTGCAGATCCGCCATCAGATAGCTTGAGCCAATATCGCGCCAGGTATACTTATCAACCTGGCCACGGAAGAACTGGCTGCGGTTGGTGCCTTTTTCGCGGATCACTTCCGCACGCTCAACCAGCGCGCGGTCGTTAATCAGCGTCGCGCCACCTTCACCACCTGCGGTGTAGTTTTTGGTTTCGTGGAAGCTAAAGCAGCCGATGTGGCCGATGGTGCCGAGCGCGCGTCCTTTGTAGGTGGACATCACGCCCTGAGCGGCATCTTCCACCACAAACAGGTTATGCTTTTTCGCGATCGCCATAATGGTGTCCATTTCACAGGCCACGCCCGCGTAATGGACCGGAACAATCGCCCGCGTTTTATCAGTGATCGCCGCTTCAATCAGCGTTTCATCGATATTCATGGTGTCCGGACGAATATCCACAAAGACGATTTTCGCCCCGCGTAACACAAACGCGTTCGCCGTGGAGACGAAGGTGTAGCTCGGCATAATCACTTCATCACCGGGCTGAATATCGAGCAACAGCGCAGCCATTTCCAGCGACGCCGTACAGGAAGGGGTCAGCAGCACTTTAGCGCTGTGAAAACGCTGTTCCATCCACTGCTGGCAGCGACGGGTAAACCCACCATCACCGCAGAGTTTGCCGCTGCCCATAGCAGACTGCATATAGTCGAGTTCGGTTCCCACGACGGGTGGTGCGTTAAATGGAATCATCTTGTCACCTGTATAACCAGTAGGCGGTGGCGTCGATGTTGGCACCACTCGCAATATAACGTTTAAGCGCAGCGGTGTTGCCCATCTGGGTTGCCACCCGCAGCGTCGAGACCTGTTGCTGCTGCGCCCAGTGTAGCGCCGCCTGCATGAGTTTCTCGCCCATACCCCGGCCGGCTAATAAGCCGATACGCGCCTCGCGCTCGTTGAGCTTGCGAAGCGAAACAAAACCCTGGATCTGGCCGTCCGCCGCGCGGAACACCAGACAAACATGATCGAACGTCCCTTTTACCGCATTCTCAATCCACTGGGCATAGAAACGTCCGCTGTCCTCAGGTGCATACCAGGGGGCACGAAAGCGGCTGCGGGCAAACGCCTTCGCTGCCATTTCGCGCAGCACCGGGATATCCTGCTCAGCGGCAACTTCCGCGCCTGGCGCCTCATGCCGGGTTAGCGTAATGGCAAGATCCACTTCGCCTTCCACCAGCTGAAAACCGTGTTGCTGAAGCGCATCAAGCAGGTCGGCACGGTCCGCCGGGATCTTCGCCTGTACCCGCTGCCAGACGCGAAAGTCGGCGTCAGTCAGTGCCGGTGCAGTTTCGCGCAAACGCAGAATGGCTGAAGGCAGGCCAAAAAAATGGCTCTCCCACTCAAGGGACTCAAGCATCCCGTTCAGGTTGCTCAACGCCAGACACCTTTGGTATCAACAATGTAACGCTGCTGTACGGCATCAGCGGGGGTCGCTTTAAACTCTTTATGATCCACCAGCAGCACCAGTACGTCCGCCGTGGCCAGCGCGTCATCCAGCGCGGTAAGCGTGCAGTTCCCCGCCAGTTTTGCCGGCAGTTCATGAATATTCGGCTCGACTACCAGCGTTTCGCCCGTGTGCCATTGGGCAATCATCTCAGCAATTTCCATCGCCGGGCTTTCGCGCAGATCGTCGATGTTAGGTTTGAACGCCAGGCCAAAGCAGGCAATTTTCAGTTCGCTGGCCCGTTTGCCACTGTCAGCCAGACAATCTGCCACCGTGGTTTTAACCTGGTTGAGAACCCAGTGTGGCTTGCTGTCGTTAACTTCACGCGCGGTGCGGATCAGGCGTGCCTGATCGGGGTTTTGCGCCACGATAAACCATGGATCGACGGCGATACAGTGACCGCCTACGCCCGGGCCTGGCTGCAGAATGTTAACGCGCGGATGACGATTCGCCAGGCTGATTAATTCCCAGACGTTAATCCCCTGATCGGCACAAATGAGCGACAGTTCGTTGGCAAAAGCGATGTTCACGTCGCGGAAGCTGTTTTCCGTCAGTTTGCACATTTCTGCAGTACGGGCGTTCGTCACCACGCATTCGCCTTCGAGGAAAATCTTGTACAGCGCGCTGGCACGAGCGGAACAAACAGGCGTCATCCCGCCAATCACGCGGTCGTTTTTAATCAGTTCGACCATCACCTGCCCCGGCAGCACGCGCTCCGGACAGTAGGCGATATTGATATCGGCCTGCTCTCCCGCCTGCTGCGGGAAGCTTAAATCCGGCCGGGCTTCTGCCAGCCACTGTGCCATCTGCTCGGTTGCGCCAACCGGAGAAGTGGACTCCAGGATCACCAGCGCCCCTTTCTTGAGCACAGGTGCAATAGATTTCGCAGCAGCCTCGACGTAGACCATGTCGGGTTCATGGTCGCCTTTGAATGGCGTCGGCACAGCAATGAGATAAGCATCGGCTTCAACCGGCGTGGTACTGGCGCGCAGGAATCCCCCATCAACGGCCTCTTTGACCACGCGGTCGAGATCGGGCTCCACAATATGGATTTCGCCACGGTTAATGGTTTCCACCGCGCGCGCATTGATGTCCACGCCTACAACCTGTTTTTGACGAGAGGCAAATGCTGCCGCAGTAGGCAAGCCAATGTAGCCAAGACCAATGACAGAGATGGTAGTAAAACTCATAGCGATACCCGATTGTGTTTAAGTGCATGCAAAATACGGCCACAAGCCAGCCCATCACCGTACGGGTTATGGGCCCGGCTCATCGCCTGATACGCTTCTTCGTCGTGCAGCAGGTGTGTCACTTCATCGACGATACGCTGCTTATCCGTGCCGACCAGACGCACCGTGCCCGCTTTTACCGCCTCCGGGCGCTCGGTGGTTTCACGCATTACCAGCACCGGCTTGCCGAGTGAAGGTGCTTCTTCCTGAATACCGCCTGAATCGGTGAGGATCAGCCAGGCATGATTCATAAGCCAGACAAACGGCATGTAGTCCTGCGGCTCAATCAGAAGGACATTTTCAACATGTCCCAGAATGCGGTTGACCGGCTCGCTGACGTTAGGGTTGAGATGCACCGGATAGACAATCTGCACATCTTCGTTTTGCGCGGCGATTTCAGCCAGCGCATGACAGATTTGCTCGAAACCCCGGCCAAAGCTTTCACGACGGTGGCCGGTGACAAGAATGGTTTTTTTGCCGTTGTTCAGGAACGGGTAGCGCGCAGCGAGTTCTGCCTGGAGTTCGTTGTTAGCCAGCACACGGTCACGCACCCAAATCAGGGCATCGATAACCGTATTGCCGGTCACAAAGATTTTTTTGTCGGCAATATTTTCACGCAGCAGGTTCTGGCGCGAATTTTCGGTGGGTGCAAAGTGGTACATCGCCAGGTGCCCGGTAAGCGTGCGGTTGGCTTCTTCCGGCCACGGCGAATAAAGGTTGCCGGTGCGCAGGCCCGCTTCAACGTGGCCGACAGGAATACGTTGATAAAACGCTGCCAGACTGGTTGCCACGGTGGTGGTGGTGTCGCCATGCACCAGCACGACATCAGGCTTAAAGGATTCCAGAATGGGCTTTAACTCTTGCAAGATACGGCAGGTAATCTCCGTTAATCCCTGCCCCGGCTTCATTATATTGAGGTCATAGTCCGGGACGATGGAAAAGAGCGTTAAAACCTGATCGAGCATCTCCCGGTGTTGCGCCGTGACGCACACTTTCGCTTCAATATCAGGATCGCTGGCCAGCGCATGCACCAGAGGCGCCATCTTGATGGCCTCCGGCCTGGTGCCAAATACGGTAAGTACTTTCACATCGATTCTCTTCGATTAGGCGATGAAGGCCGTAGCCTTCATCGTAGACGGCGTTCTTAATTTGTGCGACGACGTATTAACGCCACGCCAGCGCCCGTCAGTGCGCCTACAATCCCCCACATGATCATCAGGAATGCACGACGCGGACTATCGCGTTTTACAGGTTCTTCAGGCGTTCGCAAATAACGATAGGTCTGAAAACGCGGGTCCAGCGTTGGACCAACATTCAGGGTGGTGAGCATGGCGCGGTTTTGATCGTAGTCGAGGTCAAAATCAGGGCCAACGGCCTGCAGGTTTTCCAGACGAGCCTGCAGCATTGGACGACCAAGCAGGAACATTTCAGAATCAGGCAGTTCATCCGCCGGAACGTCCGTTTCGCTGCGAGAAATATTGTGCTGTTCCGCAATTTTGAGTGCCTGTTCAATGTTATGAACACGGCGGGAGAATATGGCTTTAGCCACCTCTTCCTGACGTTTTACCTGCGCTTTCATCTGGATGGTACGGGCCGCCCAGGCGCCTTTGAGTTCTTCATTAAGATGACTTGCGGCGCGCTGGCTGGCAAAAGCGACATACTGGCGCAACAGGTTATTGGCATCCGGCGCCGTCTCTGCAATCAGTTTGACGCTGTCATTAACATTACGCAGCGCATCGCCCGGCATAAACTGAATGTTGTTAATCAGGTCATCCAGTAGCGCGGCATCGGCTTTGCTGTTGCCCACCATGCGTTGCTTGTAATAATCCGTCTGGCTCCAGAAATCACGACGCGTGTCCCAGGAGGCCAGCTGCATGACAAACTCTTTATACGCCTCATCCATGACGGAGGCCTGATCGGGCGTCGCCAGATTCGCCTTGATATCCAGGTTGCGCAGGAACTGCTGCTGGGAATAAAACCCGCCGAGCATGTTAACCGTTGGTCTGTCTGTAATTGCCGTGGCGCTCCACTCCTGCTTTGCAAAGAAAGTGTAAGCCAGCGCTAACAGTGCGAACCCCAGCGCGATCCCCGCAATCCAAAGTTTGCCTGCCCATAACACGCGAAACAAACCCCGAATATCCAGTTCATTCTCAGTTACCACTGATTTCGCTCCCGCCAACGGTTGAGTCATCATAGTCCCGGTTTTACTTAGTTAATGTTGTGTTTTTGTCATTGTTACGACGCATCCTGCGTTTCAGACGTTTAATGAATCGCGCCACTTTCCATGCGCGCTTAATGCAGTAGCCGTACAGGAAAAATGCTAGCAAGAATAATACCAACATTACCCATTCAGGAATGAAATGAGCATATTCTGCGGCAACGCCAATCGCGGCCAGAATAGCGGCGGCAAGGGTAATCAGGACAAACGCCTGACGGGAAGTAAAGCCCGCACGCATGATGAGATGATGAATATGCTGGCGATCGGGAGAGAAAGGACTCATCCCTTTACGCAGACGGCGATACATAATCGCCACCATATCCATTAATGGAATGGCGATAATCCACAGCGCGGTTACCGGGCTAATCGGGTGAGTTTTACCCTGCGTAGTTTCGAGCAAAATCCAGATAACGGTAAAACCGATTAGCGTACTGCCGGCGTCACCCATAAAGACTTTATAGCGACGCCCCAGCGCACCGAGATTAAGGAGAATATAAGGCAGGATGGCGGCAATCATGGCAAAACACCACATTGACAGGCTGTACTGACCATCAAACCAGAGAATGATGCCGATTGCGGCAAACGAAACCAATGACAATCCGCCAAGCAGACCGTCAATACCATCCACCATGTTGAAAGCGTTAATCGCCGCCCAGACAGCAAAAAGCGTCAGGAAGAAGCCAAATGGACCCAGGACTAATTCCCATGGGCCAAAGACATAGCCGAGGCTTCGCAGGTAAAGTCCGCCGACGACCATCATAATCACGCCAATCGCCGCCTGAACGGTGGCGCGGATTTTCACCGCGATATCGAATCGGTCATCCAGTGCCCCGACAAGGACCAGGACACCCGCACAGGCAAGATAGAGTGCTGCGTGTGGAATATAATAATCCGCAATGCCAAATGTGAAACAAATGCCAGCGTAAACAGAAATCCCTCCAACCAGAGGAATAAGTCCCTGATGACGTTTACGGAAATTGGGCTTATCCACCAACCCTATTCTTTTTGCCACCTTACGCGCGATGAACAAAAAACAGGTTGTGAATAAAAAAATACTGATCAGCTCAGTAACGGCGGTGAGTAGATTCACAATGGATTGCTCTCAACAAATGTTAGTCCCGGAAGTATAACCATGAAGCCTCCGCCTCAGAAGTATTAAAGGTGGCTTCTTACAACTCCCTTTGTATATTTTTCAATCAATTATTTCTTTGACTGTACAAACGGTCCTATTGTCGCACCGACCGGTCAAAATTGGGAGTGTGTGGTAATAGCGTATAGTCCATAAAAGAAAAACGCCACGTAAAAACGTGGCGTTCACTGGCTTTATTTGCGTTACGAGCGCTTCATCATGTCGAAGAAATCGTCGTTGGTTTTGGTCATCGCCAGTTTGTTAATGAGGAATTCCATTGCGTCGATTTCACCCATTGGGTGGATAATTTTGCGCAGGATCCACATTTTCTGCAGCTCTTCCTGAGTGGTGAGCAGCTCTTCCTTACGGGTACCGGAACGGTTGTAGTCGATAGCCGGGAAGACACGTTTTTCTGCAATCTTACGAGAGAGGTGCAGTTCCATGTTACCTGTCCCTTTAAACTCTTCGTAGATCACTTCGTCCATTTTAGAGCCGGTATCGATCAGCGCCGTCGCGATGATGGTCAGGCTACCGCCCTCTTCCACATTACGTGCAGCACCGAAGAAGCGCTTCGGACGATGCAGGGCGTTGGCATCCACACCACCGGTCAGTACTTTACCGGAAGCCGGAACCACGGTGTTGTAGGCACGCGCCAGACGGGTGATAGAGTCGAGCAGAATGATAACGTCTTTCTTGTGCTCAACCAGGCGTTTCGCCTTCTCAATAACCATTTCCGCAACCTGAACGTGACGGGATGCCGGTTCGTCAAAGGTCGACGCCACAACTTCACCTTTCACCAGACGCTGCATCTCGGTCACTTCTTCCGGACGTTCGTCAATCAGCAGTACCATCAGCACACAGTCAGGGTGGTTGTAGGCAATGCTCTGCGCGATATTCTGCAGCAGCATGGTTTTACCCGCTTTTGGCGGTGCCACAATCAGACCACGTTGACCACGACCAATTGGCGAAGCCAGATCCAGCACGCGCGCGGTTAAGTCTTCGGTAGAACCGTTACCACGCTCCATACGCAGACGAGAGTTCGCGTGCAGCGGCGTTAAGTTCTCGAAGAGGATCTTATTACGCGAGTTTTCCGGTTTGTCGTAGTTAACTTCGTTAACTTTCAACAGCGCAAAGTAGCGTTCACCCTCTTTTGGAGGACGAATCTTACCTGAAATGGTGTCACCAGTGCGGAGGTTGAAACGGCGGATTTGGCTGGGGGATACGTAGAT
>OKVX01000736.1_pt1 | contig 15558 bp, 10 predicted proteins | sample 1606941 | NCBI WGS metagenome assembly OKVX01 (sample SAMN03281016, study PRJEB24777) | human gut metagenome | isolation source: fecal sample PR161 from 1 month old female Malay infant, caesarean... | reverse complement strand
CAATCAGAGTTGTTATTTTTACTCTTAGAACTTTAAACAACTCATGGTATTGTTTGCGCTTTCTTTGTTTACACTCTTAGTCTAGCTGCCTTTGATAACGTTTACAACTTTAACCCTCGACAATTCTTTGAATTATAATAAAAGTTAGAATCTTTCTAATTGATTCTATTTAATTATCGATTATTTAGTTTTTGGAGCGAGAAACTGAGACTATTTTATTTTTTTAACTATTCAAAATATAACGTGCTCTATTTCACAATGATTATTTGAAAATGATTTAAAAGAAGTTGGATTTTTATGTAGACGCTTATATAACGGTCTAATGTCCTGATTTTATTACGCGATTTTCCTCACAATTTATGGGATGATTTCTAAATAAAAACAAAAAGACTGTTTTTTTACTGTCTCTGCTTGTTTCTAATCGTTTACAAATAAAAGTCGTTATCATTTTCATATAAAACCGCGATTTCATAGTTTCTGATCGATTTTGGCAAAAAAAGAATGAATTTTTGCTAAAAAAAGAAAACACTCAGGAGAAAACGATTGTTTCACTTTGCCCCTAGCTTTTTTTCTTTTTGAAAAGAATATCCTGAGAGAGAATTTCGTTAGGATGTTATTTTCAAATGTTCTATCTATTGTCATCTCTTTGAAAAAAATTTTTGCGGGTAAAGTGGGAAATTTTTTTATTTTTTCGTTAAAAGTTGAATTCGTTTTCCTTCGTATTTAGCGGTATGATATTTTCAAACAGAAAAAAAGAAACCGGATACATCAGAGAGAGGATGAAGAGAACCATGAGAAAGATCGTACAGACTACCCCTTTAAGTCAACGTCAATTATTTTCAATGAAGAAGGAGACCCTTGAGGCTAAAATCATTGCCTATTTCGAGCACTCACAAAATGCTGCGGACATCATACAATATGCTGTGGCGATCATGGTGAGAAATGCACTGGTTTGCGGCGATTACGCGACGATTTGCCAAGAGTTAATTCGACAATTATTTATGACAGCTGCGCCTTGTGATGCTATGCGAAAGTATTGTCTCTTATTTGAAGAATATTTTTCCAAGACTGAGTGGACGAACGTCGTTAAGCGAGTCTTTCTCAACCAACGGGAATACCAGCAGTATGCTGAAAAGGCTCGTATATATAAGAAGATTTTGGATACCCCTAACACTGGTTCTCGGAAAAATCTCGATCTCGACATCCGGCTAGTCTCTATATTTGAAGATGCGAATGGTAAAAAACATACACTGACGATACGAGATGCCGATGAAACAAAAACAAGAGCGCAAGCCGCGAGAACATTAAAAATTTTAACTACCTTAACTATCTTCAAAAAAGCAGATGGCACACGAAAATTTGTCAAGCTCGTCAAAAACAATCGTCCCGGTGAAAAAGATACTTACGACGAGGAAACTGAAATCGACGATCTGACTGAACTGGACCAAATTTTTGATGTTGAACCAGCAAAAGCTGAATCCATTGAACTCTTTGTTCCAGCCGACTTCGATCCAAACACGTTAACAGAGTCAGAACTGCTAACCGTTGTTCAAGCAGAGCATCCAGAAGTGAACAGTTTAGAAACTCTCCATTTGACCTTTTCTAAGAAGGAAACTGAAGAGTCTCTCGTAGCAGATCCAATAGATGATGTTTTTATTGAAGCGCCGCCACAAGCAAACAGCAGCAATCAAGCTACTGCTTCACTCATGAAAGAGCACAATACCGTCGAAGTCGCCACCCCGCCAATCAAGTCAGCTAAGAAACCAAAATTAGTCCAGCCACGTACAAATAAGCAGGGCTATCGGTTTAATCTGATCAAAGATTGGCTAAAAAGGAATACTTAATACAAAAAAAAGTCTCTGCTGTCAGGGTTTATTCCGTAAGCGTCAGATGGATAAATCAATATAGAAAAAGGGATTCTCACGATTCAGATTGTGGGTCGAAATCCCCATCAAAACTCGCTGTTCTGGTGAAATTAGGTCAAGCTGAACCATATATTTATAATAGGACGGATAAATACATTTTGGTTATAAACACGAAGGGGTTCTCGACTTCGCTCACGTTTCTAATGTCTTTTTAGTTTGTGTGAAAACCAATTTGCGGAAAGAAATTGATGAGTCGCGGCATTTTTGACAGAGAACTATCAACTCGATGTTTTTGATCACGCGCCCTTTCTCTTTTGCGGGCCAGCCCTTTACTGGGAGAAGGGGATGACTTCTTATTGTGTTGGACAAACGATTCGAGATTAGTCGACTTCAATAGCCGTAAAAAAAGAAAATACACCGTCCGGTGATGGTCACGCGAATTTATTTGACACAGACCCATTTAAGGAACCAGAGCAGACTGGAAAGGAAAGACAGGAATTAATGGAGATAAAGAGTTTTTGATGGAAAAAGATAAAAAGTAAAAAGCTTTGTCCCTTGCTCATCTACCCGCATACCATACAGAACCAATAAGTCATTCATGCAGATGTGACGCACTACAATGTATTAAACGTACCAAAAGCTACGACCTATTATTGGATTTATACTTCTGGGAAATCAGAAGACTATCCCGTTGTACTGTTATCGTGCAAACATGAAGTTCCCTCAGAATTTCCTTACATAATTTACTGGCTATCTCATAGTGATGCCTACGCAACTTATGGAAAATGTCTAGAATTAAGAATATTTACTGCTGGGCACATGTCTGTCGGAAATTTCATGGAGCGATCGGATCACAACTAAAAAAATATAGCACTGCTTTATTGGCGAGCGTTATTGCGACCTTCTCTTCAAAAAAGAGTAAAAACTGCAAACATCATCCATAAAATGGACTTTGTCTGCAGTCTGACAGATGGCGTTTCTTCCTTCTACCTAATTCACATAAATTCTCTTCTTTTCTATAGCTCAACAGTAAAGTCTTTAGGTGGAATTGTATAATTTTCTCCACCGATAACAGTGACTGGTATTTCTGGTCGTTGGCATTTTAAAGTTAGTGGCACGTCAATATTCGTTCTATCTACCGCAAATATTATCCAACCTTCCTTTGTTTCTCCTGACCTTACATGTTCTATAAGTTTCCAATTTTGCTCCTCAGCGTAATCAGAAAAATAAGAAAAAAAGCTTTGACTATTAATTACTTCATTTCCTATTTGTAGCTGGAATGTGTGTTTGAATCCACTTGACAGTTTCTTTTCAGTTGAAGCCACCAATACTTTAAGAGCTACACCAAAAAGTTCTCCTTCATAATTATCTCCTTCAAGTTTACCAGGAATATTTGTCACCATTTCTTGAACAGTTACTGTATAGCCTTGTTCTTCATCAACAAAAGATTTTCCAATGGCTTTCTGAAGAATGTCCTCCTTGGTAATATTTCTTTTCTCAGAACTACTACTTGAAGTGGAGCGGGATTCACTTGTGGTTTGTTCTATTTCATTTTCACTTTTTGCTGTGCCTTCATTTTCATTTGCTTCACTTGATCCGCAACCCGTTAATCCTAAACATATAGCAATTGCCGTTAACCTAACAATTAATTTTTTCATATATGCCATTCCTTATCCATCAATTTTAAAAAGAACTATTTTTTTACTATTAATCTACAATCAAGCAATTCAATGACTTGCTGTATTCCAATACGACAGTTTTGGCGATATCTTGGTCGATTTTTCCTTCTTCTTCTAATTGATTGATCAATTTCACGACCGTATCATTGTCTTTTCGTTCGTTCACTTGAATTTTTTGGATTAGCTTGTCCAGTTTTTTCCGGATGGTCGGATAACTGGTTGAGTAAGTCCCCGCTAACTCCTTAATTGAACCGGAAGATAAAATAAATTTTTTTACAAAATTGATTTCTTCCTCGTTTAATTCTGAGAACCAGCGAGGGATTTGTTCATTTTTCATTATAGACCTCTTTTCTTCGCTACATCATTTACGAGCGATAGTTGTTTTTTTAATTAATGTAATACTGCCGATGATTAGTGCTATACCACACCAAATCAGCAGATAATTTATCGTGTTTCCCGTCTTAGGAAGCTCCTTTTTCGTTGACTCGGTCGCGCCATTTATCGTTTGGTTTCGAACAGAGACGTTAGCATTATTACCGCCTCCACCATTTGGTGTCTTTGGCGTTCCTCCAGCTATGTTTCCTTCTGAATTATCTGTCGGTTTCTTTTTGCCGTCTCCCTCTTTTGAATCATCAGAAGAGTCTTTAGAACTGCTTTCTTCATTCGTTGAAGAGGATTTGGTTTCTTCGGTACTCTCCTCTTCTGTACCGCCTGAAGTGGACCCGGTTGAACCGCTGCTTTCTTTCGTGCTACTTGTTGATGGTTTTGTTGAGCTGTTACTTTCCTCCGCGCTACTTGATGATGGTTTTGTCGAACTGCTGCTTTCCTCTGTGCTGCTTGATGACGATTCTGTCGTACTACTGCTTTCTTCCGTGCTGCTTGAGGAAGATTCTGTCGTGCTACTGCTTTCTTCTGTGCTGCTTGTTGATGGTTTTGTTGAGCTGCTGCTTTCTTCCGTACTACTTGATGAGGATTCGCTCGTGCTACTGCTTTCCTCCGTACTACTTGATGAGGATTCGCTCGTGCTACTGCTTTCTTCCGTACTACTTGATGATGATTCGCTCGTGCTACTGCTTTCTTCCGTGCTGCTTGAGGAAGATTCTGTCGTACTACTGCTTTCTTCTGTGCTGCTGGAAGATGATTCTGTTGAGCTGCTGCTCTCTTCCGTGCTGCTTGAGGAAGATTCTGTCGTACTACTGCTTTCTTCCGTACTACTTGATGATCCGCTCGTGCTACTGCTTTCTTCCGTGCTACTGGAAGATGGTTCAGTCGAACTGCTTTCCTCTGTGCTGCTGGAAGATGATTCTGTTGAGCTACTGCTTTCTTCCGTGCTGCTTGAGGAAGATTCTGTCGTACTGCTGCTTTCCTCCGTACTACTTGATGATGATTCGCTCGTGCTACTACTTTCTTCCGTGCTGCTTGATGGCGGCGGTACTTCACCCGTATACTCATGCGCACCAATATCTGTTTGACCATCCGCTAAGCTATTGCCAAAATAATCTTGGCCGCCATTATCAGCGAGTGTTGTTCCAGCATTAATTGCTGGTGAGGTTGGCAACAATTGATAGCCAGATACACTGTCTAGTCCAGTCCCGCCGGTTCCCGGAGCTACCATTACCTCTTCTTCCACTGCTTCATCCTCTGTTGCTCCACGCTCATGCTGTGGTTCTCCAGGGAGACTGATGGCATTATACTCCCCAGTTAATTCTACTGAAGGATTCTTAACAACAATTGGATTTTCCTCATTGTTTGGAAGATTCGTATACCCATAATAAAGATTGTGATCATATTTAACTGTCGCTGGGTGCTCTTCGCCATAATGTGCGGGCTGCCAATATGGCGTGGTATTTGTGCCTTCATTATAGAAAAGATTGTTTTTCATCCGCACATAGCCTGGTTCTTCCTGACTCATTACGGTAACATCCAAACCAGCCCCCGTGTAAAAGGTATTGTTATAAACATTTGCTGTCTCTTCTTCAGTAATTCCAGGATAACGAGGATCGTTGTATTCTGGATTCAAACTGTTCGAGACAAGGAATAGGTGCTTCCGGTCATTCTGACTGATATTGTAGCGGATCAAACTGTCAAAATTTTTCGGTGAACAAATCAGCATAAAGCCGCCTTCGTTGTCATGACTGTAGTTATACTGATAAATGGTTCCAGTTCCAGAATCGCAATCAAAGGCCTCGCCATCGTAGTTGTCCACCGTATTGAACGCTTCGTTGTATTGGAAATTAGGAAAGTAGCACAACCACGGCCAAATGCCTGCGTTTACCTGCCATGTTCCATTTTCTTTGCTGGTAAGATCCCATTTTGAATGGCTAAAGCTTGCGGTGTCTGATACATTGTACTGAATCAGCGGTTTGTAACAGAATTGTGGAACAATCGCGTCACCTCCGCTTTGTTTTACATAATTATTTTCAATCAATACCTCTGTATGCCCGTATTGTTGGATCGCACTCTCTTCAATCGTCGTTGCTTCTGTTTCTGGAGTGATGATGTCCCCATAAACAGTAGCTCCAACAGAAATTCCTGTGCGTGTCACATTTTCCACCTGACAATTGGTCACTGAAATATTGTGAAAACGAGTCACCTCTCCGGTAGGCGTTCCTGAAACCGTGAAAAATATCCCGCCGTTTCCGATGTCTTTTGCATTCCAACTGCCATTCACATCGCGAACATCTAAATTATCTACATGTATATCCTGCGTTAGACCATTATTTTTCGCCAGAACATAAAGACCCACGCGATCTGTTTTCGACATTTCATTCGTGTCCTCGCCTGGTCCAATATTCGTAATGGCTAGGTCACGAATCGTCCAGTGGCTGGCGTTGTATAAAGTAACAGCTGAATAGATGTCTCGCTTTTCCATTTGATCAACATAGCCTTCGCCATTTCCATTAATGGTCGCCTTGCCGCCATCATCTCCATAGCTTTCCAAAATAATCGGAGCGCCGTCAGCTCCTTCTCCATTCCGTTTTCCATCTAAAACAAGCGTGTCGTCAAACACACTATTCTCATGGAGACGAATCGTATCTCCAGGTTCAAATGTTGTTTTTTCCAATTTATCTAAAGTTGCCCATGCCTGATCTGGCGAAGTTCCACTATTGTTGTCATTGCCGCCCCCGGCATCAACATAATAGACTGCTCCAGCAGCTTCTGTTTTTTCTGGTAATAATCCAAAAATCATTGGAACTACCAAGATCAGCACTCCTATAACGGACCATATCTGATTCTTTTTCATTTTTTTCTCCTATTTAATTTCCACTTTTGCCTGCTTTACCCATTTCTTAACAATTGCCTGATATTGTTCCTTTTCTAAATGCAGCGTGATTTTTTCCTTTACCGTTTCAAAAGATTGCGTTTCGCCTGTTTTATTTGAGAAACAATAATACCGCCAAGTCTTGTCTGCTTTTTCAAATAACCCGCTCCATTGTCCAGCAGACAAATCATTTATCTCGGTCAATTCCTCTTCCCGATATTTAATCCACTCTCGTAAAGACCTTTCATTCAAAGTAACTTGTTCAAAAGTTATCTCTGAATTTGTCATAAGCTGCTCCTGCGAGATTGCTTCTTTGCTTAATTGTTCAAGTGTCTGTTGCTTGCCGGATACACGATAAAACTCTTTTGCATCAACCTCTTTAAATTCTGATTGGTGCTCTTGATAATACTCTCGCAGCTTTTTGTCAGTCGACTTTTTTATGCTTTTCTTCTCTAACGCATTGATCGTCGTACGATATGAATAGCGATAAAAAGATGATTCATCGTATTTTCTCAAGCCATATACGACTTGATGCTCTTTGATTTTTTGTTCGTTATCCTGATTGACCTGTTTCATTTTCCGCTTTAGTGTCTGGTAATCTAAGATTGTCTCGATCTTTTGCTTCTCGGCCTGCTGCAGCTGCACTTTTTCTTCTACGATCTTTTTTTGAAGATCATGTTCATTTAATCTAGGATTGATTTTCTGATAAAAGGCGTATTCTTCTTTTGAAATTCTTTGACCATTTACCTTCATTACCCATTGATTATTCCACCAGATAAGTCCCGCTATCAGTAGAAGGGCCCCTGCAAGTAAAATAATGAGCAGTTTGTTGTTTTTTATCTTCATGCGCCACTCCTGAAAACCAAAATTCGATCTTTTTCTTCAACGACGACGTTCTTCTCTTTAGCCTTTAGCGAAAAATGTGCTGCTTTGACTTTCTTCACCCTTGTACGTGCGAATACTTTCCCACCTTCTGAAAATTTCAATCCGTATACTTTGCCGAAAGCTGGTGGGAAGCTCACTTTGCCATCGTCATCTGACAAAGCAACAACAGGGTTCCCATTGTTTAGAATTGGATTTTTCCCACGCTTGCCTGACAAGTAAACAGGCTGCTTTGTGATTGGCCGTTTCGTTTCTTGGTCCAACAAATAAAAGGTAAGCTGATAGTCTCTTCTTCCAATTAAAGCTGTTCGAATAATTCGATAAAAAATCCAAAGAATTAGTAGACTGCCACTGATAACGGCTACCAGCATCAATAGCTGCTTGATTTTTTTCCGCTCATCTACTTGAGCTTTTTTCCGAGCCATCGCTTTGGTGTAGGGAACGCGATGCCCACGAACTAGCAGTCGATGAGAATTCACTCCATAGGGCGTACAAGTCATCAGTGTCACATAATCCATTCCATCTATAATCAAGAGATCCTTCGTTTCTGTTGGTTCAATCACTTTGATTTGATCCACCTCATAGGCATGTGTCTCATTCAACACCTCTAGAAAGAATTGGTCCTTCTTCTTCAGCTTAGGCAAGTCAGTAAATAGTTTGGCTTTTTTCAAGCCACGGTGAGAAGAAATCACACTGTGGGAACTATCGCCACCATTAATGGAAGAAGTCCCCTCCAACACTGTTGCCCCTTTAGATAAGAAGAAATCATTCGTCACATCAAAAACCGGAAGCTTCACATCAATTTTCGGGATAATGATCGTGCCAGTCGTATGTTCCTTGACATAGGAAGGTGAGTTTTTTTGCTTCTTTTCTTTGCTTCTGCGTTGCTGTGAGAAGGGTTCACCATCGGAGCCGGGATTTTTTTCCTTCTGGGCTTTTGCGTCTTGCTCTGCCATTTGTTTTTGCAGCTTTTCAATCTCAGCTTTATTTTTTTTCGATGCTTCTTTTTGATATCTTTGGACCGCTCGCTGATCCAGATAGTCATTGATGCCTTGGCTGATGAACGGGTAGACCAGCAAAGCGAGTCCAAAAAGAAAAAAGAGCAACATAACCAGTCGTTGGATCATTACTGCTGTTGAATTTGATTTTCTCTTATCCTTCGCCATAAACCTGCTCCTCATCAATAACTACTGTTTTATTTTTTTGAAAAATGAAGACAGCAACGATTGATGTTGCTCGTCGTTACTGTCTTAAAAGCTCTTGTGCTTCCTACGCTTCTTTACGTTGTGAGCGTAGGTATACAACGCCTACAATCGCCATTACGGCAACGCCTGCGGCCATCATCAAATAGATTCCTGATCCACCCGTTGAAGGCAAGCTGCCCTTTTGTTTATTCACCACTGTTTCCGCTGTACCTGAAGTTAATGGATCGGTACTATCAAACGAATTTTGATTGACCGTGAAGGCTACACGATTTGCCAGTAATACATATTTATCGTTTGGTGCTTTGGTTTCTTCTAAGTAGTAAGTACCATTCGCTAAGCCTTTGATCGTTACGTATCCTTGCGTATTTGACGTAAATACTTTCGCATCACTCTTGTTCGTTACCCAAGAAACTTCACCGTTTGCGCCAACTTTCAAGTATTTTGCAGCATCGCTGTCTGCATCACGCACAACAAATTCTGCTCCTTCTAATGCTTCGTTATCATTAGAACCATCCACTTTGACAAAGTTGTAACCGCCTGTGTAAACTTCACTACCTGAACCTGTGTCTGTATCATGATCGGTTGTAACTTCTGCCGTATTGTTTACTTCTGTCCCTGGAGCGATTGTTTGCAGCAGCTCCATTTTGTAAGTCATGGTCAAGGTTGCATTCGGCGTCATTGCTGCGATCCCAGCCGCTGTGAATGTGACTGTAAATTCGCCAGATGTTGTATCAACCAATGTATAATGAGTCCCTTTTGTAAATGTCGTTGTTCCATCTGTTAAAACTAACGTAGTATTGTCTAGTTTCAAATGAACGCCATGAGTATCTTTGATTTCATACTTCACGTATCGCGGTGCGTCATTTACTCCATCGCCATCTTTGTCGATCCGATCTTTAATCCCGTTTGGAATGACAGTTTCGACTTTATAGTCGATCTTATCGCCAACATTGACAGACCCGCCTGTATTGGTTTTCTTCACATCAATGTCATCATTCTGAATGGCGTTTGTCCCAGTAAACGCTTTTGATTTGTTTGTTGTGTCTAGCGTAAATTGTTGATTGATCGCACCATTTTGGATCACGTAACCAGGTTTTGTTGTTACCTCGGTTAAGTAATAAGTCCCATATAATAAGCGATCTTCAGAAAACTTACCAGCGGTGTCCGTTTTAAATTTATGGGCATCCGCTGCATTTGTTGACCATGTAGGTGTATCGGAGGCATCAAATCCACTTAAGTATTCAGTTCCTGTTGCGTTATAAACCCCTTTACGATGGATCACAAATTCTACGTCTTCCAATGGAATCGTTGTTCCATCGTCATTTTTTAAGTTTGAAATTTTTTCTACTTCAATCCCGGCTGTTTCAACAACGTTCTTTGGATACAAGTGGATCGTATCTAAGGTCACGTCGCTCGCATTTTTAACTGGCAAAGCAACCACCATGTTATCTGCTGTCGTTACACCCGCCATCGGTGTTTCTACGATTACGTAAATGGCGTTTTTACCATCAATTTTGGCAGGTACATTGGCAAAGGTCAGATCTCCGACAGTGCCTGTCGTAGCTGTCGTTTGTGTGTCAACTGGTGTTGCAGAACTGTAATCCTTTCCTTTAACTTCTGCTAGAGTTTCATCCATCGTGTACTTATTGTTTGTACTTGAATTTGTTGAATTCAGTAATGTATAAAACTCATTCGTCACATCGTAGATTTTAAATTCCACTCCGCCAAAGCCTGGAGCTGAATTGAATCCTGTCATTTCTTCCCCGGTATTTTGAATTTCTGTCTGTGCGCTGCTGAAACGTTTCTTATGCAGCTTGATATCCACCGTTGTCCCTGCTGCCTGTGCAGTTAATGAAGACCCGAAGCCTAACGCGATAGGCAGTACCATAGCAAGGGTTGCAAGTAAAACCAATACTTTCTTTTTCACATTCATTTCCTCCAATTAGTCGTTTAGTCGTTTAGTCGTTTAGTTGTTTCCTTGTTGCCGTTTTTTTCTAATGCTATAAGTAACGAGTGCCAATAAAATCAGCAGCCCGCCGAATAACCCAAGATCTAAGATTTTTTCGCCAGTACTCGGCAATCGGCGTGAACTATTGCTGGTGGTATATGTCGTCATTCGATTTCCGCCAGTCGCTTGTCCGCTAATCGTTGTTTTTCCACCGCCAGTACTTGGTAATTTACTATTGATAACCTCTAGCAAGCCTGTTGTTTTCCCTGCTTCGTAGGTGCCCTTTTCAATTTTGAAATCAATCGGCTTTTGTAATAGACGATAGCCCTTTGGCGCAGCCGTTTCTTCTATTTGATAATCGCCATAAGCGATTCCCTTCAATTCGAACAGACCCGCTTGATCTGAAACAAGCTGCAACAATGTTTCGTCTTTAGCAGGATCATCGGATTTTTTCCATTTATACTTCGTCGACAAATAGTTTCCCTCTTTATTCTTGACTACAAAAGCAGCGTCTTTAAGCTTTGTCTCACGCTGGCTTCCATCTACTTTGACAAAGCGATAACCGCCAGTGAGTACTTCCTTTGAGGTACTTGTTTTTTCCTGATCCTTTAAAGAATCATGGTATTGCAGCAAGGCTTTATTATAAAAAGGCGTATCCGCCGCTGCACCTGCTTTGATAGACAACTGATAAGCAATCGTTAGTTGGCTTTCTTGATAAGCCGCCAGCTTGTTTGGGACAAAACTCACCTCAAAGCCGTTTTCTTTCGCCCGAAGCTCATAACTAGTTGCATCAATTGCTTGTCCTTTATGGTCGGTGATCTTCACGGATTGGATATCCGCTACCAAAGCTGGATCAGGTACATCGATCACTCTAAAATACTGATAACTGCTGATTGGTGTCGGAACGGTCACATGAATCTTGTAATGAATTGCTTCATCATAAGTGAAATCTGAATGCTCCTCTGCTAATTGCTTGTCGATTTTTGGTTCTGTCGGAATTATTAGCAGGCTGTCATTTTTAGAATAGACATGAATCACATCATCCGGCACCGTATTATTCAACTCGTCTTCAATAGGAAAATGCATAATGATCGAATCACTAGGAGCCGCTTGACTCACTGAAGCCGTCTCTATAAATAGATAGCTTGCATTATGAGCTTTATTTTTCTTGGCCAACGATAGTTTTAACACACCATCCATTGATTCCTTCTGTCCTTGCTTGTTCGGAACATCCATTTGCGCGGTTTTTCCTTTAGCAACGACTTCCATTCCTAAGCGATTTGGAACGGCTGCCCCGACCGCTAGGCTCGCAACCTCTTCTTTTGTTACACTTTTTGCTTGTTCCAACGCTTCTTCATGAGAAGTCGAATAAGTACGAACAAAGTGCGTGATGTCGATGACTGTGAACTCGGCGCCATTGATCCCCTGTTTTTCAGTCAGCATGTCTTGAGTAGTTTGGTTAGCCTTTGTTGCCTGTTTATGAAGATAAACCGTTTGTGTTTCTGAAGCCTCTGCATGGTGTGAATTGAGCAGACTGCCTGTCAAAAGAAAGACGATCGCTAGTAGCGAGAATAAAATAGAAGGTTTCTTCATATTAAGCACCCGCCTTTCTACGATACTCAATGACTCCACCAGCCAGAACCAAGAGAATTAGAAACGCACTTGCAAAAAGAGTCTGTTGTTTCCATCCTTCCCCACCAGTTTCTGGCAGTGGTACTTTCTCGCGATGATTGTCCACGTGAATACTCAATGACTCTCCAGTATTAAATTGAACAGTGAATTGATTGGTTTCTGTTCCATCTTGATCCTTGTAAGTCACGGCATACCCTGAATCATCGACCTCCTTCAGCTGATAGGTTTCGCCTTCTGTCAGGATATCTGTCCAATCAGTAATCTTCGTACTCTCATCTGCCAAATCTTGATAGAAAGTAATCGGCACATCGGTGTCCTTAGCTGTCACTTCTGCTTTCCCATGGGCAACGACTTGATTGCTGCTGCTCACTAATTGAAACTTAAATGTCTCACCATCAAAAACACCATCACCAGTTACTTTTTTCTTAGCATTAAAATCAAAGGTATTTTGATTTTCAATATTCATGGTGATTTTCTTCGAGGAATCATTGTAAACAACTTGAAATTCATTGTTTTTCTCACCAGTTCCGCCAGAATAGACTGGTTGATAATTTTGTGTGTCGGTCTCCACTAGTTGATAATTTTTACCTTCTTGTAAAATTTTTGCCCAATCAGTGATCTTATTCGCCGTACTATAATCACTAGTAGTGAAGAATTCAATTGCTTGATTTTTTCCTTTTTCTGCGACGGTTACTTTCCCATAGGCAATTACTGGGTTTCCAGCAGAGGATAAATCCTTCAATTCAAATGTATAAGTCTTATTGGGAGTCAGTAGACCGGTCCCTTCAACTTTTTTATTGGCTTCAAAGTCCAATGTGTCTTGATTATTTACGGAAAAAGTGATTTTACCGCCATTTTCGTAATCTGCAGTATAGGTGTTTCCCTCGACTGGCGCGTCATTAGAAGGATCCTTTGTATGGTAGGTGACTTGGTAGCCCTGATTATCTACCTCAACCAATTCATAGGTGACCCCATCTTCTAAGATGACTGTCTCCACACCATTAATCGTCATCTTCTTCCAATTTGTGATTTCTTCCGTATAGGTGTTATCCGTATAGAAAGTGATCGGCTTATTGGTATTCTTTCCATCTGTCGTTGTAATCGTCGTTTTTCCGTAAGCGACCGCTGAACCGTCCCGTGTATCTCTTAATTCAAATTCAAAGTCTTTATCTTCTACTAAACTACCAATTCCGCTAATTTTCTTTTCTGCTTCTATCTTGATTGGCTCCTTGTTGACTACAATAAAACGCCAACGATGATCTTGCTTGCTGTCATATTTGAACTGATTTGTTTCTTTTCCATTCGTGTCTTGTATATGAACCTCGTACCCGTCCGTATCGAGTTCGTTGATATAGTACCAACGTCCATCAACAAGGAACTTACTCCAATGATTCGGATTATCCTTGTCTACATTTTCGATCGGAATAGTATAGGCCTCGTCACGATAAAACTTAATCTCAACTTCACGGCCTTTATGCGTCACTTCAGTAATCGTTTTTCCGTAAGCAACCACCGTTCCATAACGATCCGCAATGTTGAATTTGAAAACTTTCTCTTCTGCCAGTTCTCTTTCATCCTCACCTGAGACTGTCTTATACGCTTTTAGAAAGTCCGCCTCCACATCTCCCCAAATCGCGTCAAAATCCGTTTCGGTCCTTGTATCCTCGGAATCATTATCGTTATAGATAAAGGACAACTCATTTTGATATTTTCCTGAGCCGTATTCAGGTACATCTACATCTACCGCAAACGAAACATCGTAAGCCATGATTGCACCATTTGACGGACTTTCATCTCTTTTCCCATAGATATCATGCAGCTGACTTTTTTGATCACTCGTCAAAGATAGGTCTGCATCTATCGCATCATGAATACCCGCCTCACCAAAATCTGTATAATGAGCCTTTAAGTCTTCATAATAGTGCTTTGAACCTGGCATCGTACCAAAAGCCACGAGAACCGTCTCTGTTCCATCGTCATGCTTATATACGCCATAAGCTCTTTGCCCGTCATTCGCATCAGGATAGGTCTGTACATAATCTTGAAATTCTTGATAGCTTTGGCCGCTTATCGGTTCTAGCTTTAGAAACGCATTGCCGTTTCCTTCTTTTTCAATGACAAAGTCTGAGAAATTAACTTTCTGCGGAGCTCCGGAAATGTTCGCACCCAATTGACGATCACCCATTCGTGAACCAGCCTCATCTGTCGTAATAATATAGGTAGGAACTGTCACCCACAGAGAATCTTCTTTAAAATGGGTTCCTGGCACTAAGTGATCGACTAGAAGGCCATTGGCTTTATCCGCAATCTTTGTCACTCCCTGATCTTGTGTGTAATAATCAAAGGCCGCACCATAATCGAGATAATTTGCTCTCACTGCCCAAGCAATCGCATTTTGTCCATTAACCTGCTTTCCCTCTTTATGAAGGTATTTGCTTTCATCGGGAAATGGGCGATCTTCTGGGTCATGGACGGATGGATCAGGCCCATCAGTAACTTCTAACACATCACCCTTTCCGTTTCCGCCACCGTCGATATTGTCCCCTGCTTTTCTAGCCGTTGCAGTTAAATCCAATACTCCGTTATACAGACGTTCCGCTTCAATCGCGGCTTCGCAAATAGTAAAAACGATCTTATCTCCTTGGATTTCATACGTTAAGTAAGGATCTGAAGGTGTATTTCCAAGAACCCCGGTACTCCAGTGGTACGAGAAATTGTAATCATTAGGTATCGTGATCTCAAACGTATCCCCCACAGAAGTTCCTTCAGGCAAAGGATCAATTTTAAACTCCATATGAACTCGTAACTGTTGTCCGGTTTCTAATGACGTTCCCCCACCCGGTCGTTTTTCTGCATAATAGTCAGTAATTTCTAAATTATCTTGAAGTGTCGCAGCTAAAGCTTTATCTGAATTTAGATTGAAGAAAACTACGATGTAGGTACTAAGCATAAGGATTAGCATAGCAACAACATTCATCTTGCTTTTTTTCACATCTACTCCCCTTTTCATCCAACATTTATAACGCTTTGTTCTTAAAAATAATTATAAATTATCAAAATAGAAAACTTTTAAATTTTCATGAAT
>OKVX01000731.1_pt1 | contig 15612 bp, 15 predicted proteins | sample 1606941 | NCBI WGS metagenome assembly OKVX01 (sample SAMN03281016, study PRJEB24777) | human gut metagenome | isolation source: fecal sample PR161 from 1 month old female Malay infant, caesarean... | reverse complement strand
AAGTTTGCTCCCTTTCAGGTTACAGGAGCTTTCGCTGTAGCCACCCGAAGGCGATTCTCACAGGCTACTGAATCATTGGTGGTCGTATGAACGACGGTTTAGCACTTTTATAATTAAACCGTCCTCCCGGAATGTCAACGGTCAAAATGGAAAACGTGATCCGTAAAAATAAAAGGGCACCGTTTCCGGTGCCCTGGGGTCAGTGCCTTAACCTGCAGTCGTCTCATCTGTCTCCGGGGAAAAATCCCGACGCGGTTTTCACGGAGTGCATGCGTCTTACAGGTCAGTTAGTGTGCAATAACTTCCTGCCAGGCCTGCTGGGGGTAAATCCCGTTAAAGTTTACCTTACAGCACCGTGGCCAGCGGGGCACCTATGCATCAAAGCCTGGCAACAATAGCAGAACCCGGCCCGGGGTTGTACAGTGAAATAGTTTAATACTGCGCGGATTATTCTGTTTTAGCCTTAACCGATGTTTTTTTACGCTTCGCTGCTTTCTTCTTACCTGTACTGATAATTCCCTCACAGTCCGGATAGCGTATGCACCCCCAGAAATCACCATTTTTACCTTTACGTTTACGTGTGGGCCCTTTGCATAACGGGCAGGGAGGCGTGACGGGAGCGGTGATTTTCACACTGTCCTGGCGGCCTTTTTCGACAAGGTGACGGGTCCACTGCAGCTGCTTTTGCATAAAGACCGCAAGCGACATTTTCCCCTGCGAAATATCATCCAGTGCCTGCTCCCATAATGCGGTCATGCCCGGGCTCGTCAGCGTTTCCGGCAGGGCCGCAATCAGCTCTCGTGCCACCTGCGTTGAGTGGATGTGCTTCCCTTTTTTCTCCAGATAGTGTCGTTTGAAGAGGGTTTCAAGCACAGCCGCACGCGTCGCCTCTGTGCCCAGACCGGCGTTATCACGCAGCACTTTCTTCAGCTTCGGGTCACTGACGAAACTGGCCGCGTTCTTCATGGCAGCAATCAGCGTCCCCTCCGTGAACGGTTTTGGCGGACTGGTTTTCATATCCTTAACCTCAGCACCGGTGACAGCGCAAATATCCCCTTTTGCCAGCGCCGGCAGCGCCATACTGTCACCATCGGCGTCCTCTTCATCGTCATCTTTTTCAGCCTGGAACAATGACTTCCAGCCCGTCACCACACCGACTTTCCCGCGTGTACGGAACAGCTGTCCACCGATATTGAAAGAGGCCTCCGTCACGTCAGATTCCTGCAGCGGAAGGAACTGGGCGAAATAATGCTGGCGAATCAGATGGTAGACCTTCTGCTCATCGGCGCTGAGGCGCGACAAATCAAATGCCTGTCGGGTGGGAATGATGGCATGGTGCGCGGTGATTTTCTTGTCATTCCAGACACGCGAGACAAACTTCCTGTCCAGCTGATTCAGTACCGGGGCCACAGCGGGATCGGATTTCGCCACTGCTGCCAGCACGTCGGGAATTTCCTGCTGCATGGAGGTTGGCAGAAAACCGCAGTCTGTCCGGGGGTAGGTGGTCGCTTTATGGGTTTCGTAAAGTGCCTGAGCAATGGCGAGCACATCATTTGCGCCCATTCCGAATTTTCGGGAACAGACCTGCTGAAGGGTGCCCAGGTCAAAACAGAGGGGGGCCGCCGTTTTCTCCCGCTTCTGGGTCACCTCCAGTACCGTAGCCCTGCCCTGCTGCTGACAAAGCTGTCCCACCGCCCGGGCTGCCTGAGGATTGATGCAACGCTTTTCCTCGTCACAGTACTGCTCAACGGGCACCCAGCCAGCCCGGAACCGGACGCCCTCTTTTTCAATAAGCGCATGTACCTGCCACCAGGGCTTTGGCACGAAGGACGTAATTTCATTATCCCGGTTAACCACCATGGCAAGCGTCGGCGTCTGTACCCGCCCGACGGACAGCACTTCTGACACCCCTGAGTCACGGGCTTTGAGGGTATAAAGCCGGGTCAGGTTCATACCGATGAGCCAGTCAGCCTGGCTCCGGCCCTTGCCGGCATCATACAGCAGGGCTGTTTTTTCCCCCGGAAGAATACTGCTCAGTGCTTCCTTCACACTGGCCTCATCCAGGGCTGATAACCAGAGCCGGCGCACCGCGCCACTGTAGTGGCAGTATTCCAGCAGCTCACGCGCGATAACTTCTCCCTCGCGGTCGGCATCGGTGGCGATGACCACCTCAGAGGCCTTTTTGAGCAGCTTACTGATAACGGTGAACTGCGATTTTGTCTGCTCTTTGACGACCATTTTCCAGGCCTCAGGCAGCACAGGCAGGACATCGGCACGCCACGGCCTGCCATACTGCTCGCCATAGGCTTCAGGGCTGGCAGTTTCGAGTAAATGGCCGACCGCCCAGGTCACAACGATGTTACCGCCGCTGATAAATCCCTGCTCACGCTTGCTGATACCCAGCACGCGGGCAATATCCTTTGCCTGTGATGGTTTTTCACACAGAAAGAGTTGCATGTGTTGCCTCCCGCATCAGCGTTTTTCACCCGCTGCAACAGCGCGGACATCATTCATCAGCTTCGTGACGCCGGACCCGGCCAGACGCTGTGATGATGATGAACGATAGACAACATAGAGCCTGCTGCCGGACCCGTTTTTCTCGATTTCGATATCCAGGTGATCACGTTCGTTCCAGTCGGAGCCCATTTTGTAGTAGCTGCCCGGCATGGCGTCCCAGACGGGATGCGCATCATCTTCAGCAGCCGCTTTCCAGTCCCCGTCATTTGTGGCCTGCCGCAGTGCCTCAAGCTCCTGCGTGGAGATAAATTTGTAATGGCGCTTCAGGCGGGCCGCCGCGGTATCCACATCGACCGGCACGGAGAACGTTTTATCGACGGACTGCATGGCCTGTTGCCTCGCCGGACTCATCAGAGGCATCCCGCCACTTTCTCCGCTGCTGTTGCCGCCCAACGTTTTTGTCAGGTTTGCGGCTGTGTCACTGACCTGTTTATTAATCGCAGCCCAGTCCGTTGTTGAGCATCCGCTCAGTAAAAAGAAGGAGGTGAGGAGGAACACAGGGCGAATCATATCATTCCTCCTCTGCTATGGTGTTTTTAAGCGGAGGTGAGAACGAAGAACGTTTTTTACCGCTTAACACATCCGGATCAGGTTCGCCATTTCGCTCAATGGCAACAAGCCCTTGCGTGGTTTTTTCTGCAATATCACGGCGAGTCACTGCAAGTGTTCGGTAAGGCTGAATCACGCCATAGACCTGACGAACAGCATGGCCACCATTGTCCAGGATAGCGTCACGTTGCGAACGCGAAATCAGTCCGTAATGAAAAGCCTGGAAAGCTTTCATTGCTAACTGATCATATCCAACCAGAAGCCATACGCACCGGTATCCTAACGGTGAACGGCTGAAAACGCTCACATTTAACGGATCGGCTGATTCAACTTCCGAGAGCGTTACCCCTTTGGGTACGGCTGACAATATGGCATCCAGTGAACTGACGTTTTCATTAATTTTAAGTGTTGCTCGTTGCAGGGCTTCTTCGAGCCGTACCAGAGCCATATCGGCATAGGGATTATCTGCCGCTGAGTCTCGGGAAGCATTACCAGCTCGCGCAATGGCTTGCGGCATGCTGATTATTTCAGGCCTCTTTTTTTTCACCCCTGTCTCGTCCGGAGCATCACGTTTCCTGCCCTCCCAAAGCCGGATTGCATAATGTGTATGGAGCAGGATATTAACAGAGGACTGTAGGGCCCCCGCTCGTGAAGCGGTTGTTCCGCCCTTTGTTTTACCATCAGACATGTCTAACGCCTCTCTTTAGTGGGTAATGAGTTTTGACACGCTTGAGATAGTCCGGGCGAGAGGGGTATATGAACAACTTAAAACCAGATCGTCACCGTTACAAATTTGCAGAACCTTCATCTCTTTTATGGCGAAGAAGTATTGCCTGGCTTTCAACCAGTGTTGCCACTGGCAACAGCGCTCACTTTTTAGCCAGCATTTTGCTGGCAAAAGTGCAAGACTTCATGCTCCGCTGCCTGTAAAAATCTGCAATCTCATGAATTTATGATTTTTTCCCGAATTTTCTTCACCAGATCCCTGATATTTTCCTCCGATACCGGGCGGGCAGAGGCCCGTGGTTCGGGTTTCCATTGTTGCTGTTCGGGACGCTGAACTGTTTTTTTCCCGACACTGTCAGATATATCGCCACCCTGACGGGGCGCGTATAACCTGCCCTCACGCGCCTTCTTCATCACGGCCAGCAACCAGCCAACCGGGTTGCTGAGCTGATGGCGTGCCATCACCTTTTGCAGGCTGAGCAGCACAAGTTGTGCCTGTTCTTCAGGCAGCGCCTGCAGCTGGGCGGTCAGCATGGCAATATCTTCAGCCGGCACAAGTTCATGCAGACTGTCGGGAAGCACAGGTTTACCCGGTACGTACGTATTTTTATTCACACTGTGTGTGATACTACGTACGTAATGGTTCGGTTTCCGAACCCGGTCATAACTGCCTGTTTTTACTGGCAGTACGGATTCCGAACTCAGTGAATTGTTGTACCTTTCTGGACTGAGTTCGGTATCCGAACCCTGTTTTTTAGCGACGATTCCTGGCCGTTTATGACTGAGTTCGGTTTCCGAACCCGGTGCGGGACAGGGTATTCGGTGATGATGTTTCGCCATCTGGCTGGGAGACTGTGGGCTGTCCAGACGCGATTCGATCAGCGCAAGATGGCTGCGATAATGGCGCATGGTGGGGTCGTTTTTTATATCGTCGAGCACTTCGCGGGCAGTCTGGCTGATAGTCCGGTTTTTACTCAGGCAGGCATCCGCCACCACATCAAGGAAGCGGGGGTCGAGCATTTCCGCATCGCTGAACGTCAGGGGCTCATCGTGCTGAGCATAGATATTCCCCCGCACCCGCCCTTTATCATCCCGCACGCGTTTACAGAGGCTGAGCCAGCCGGTTATTCGCAGCATCAGCAGGACGCGGCTTACCGTTTCCCTTGAGGCTTTCCCCTTTCCGGGTGAGGCAAGCTGCAACTGCAGTTCGTCATAGCTGGGGAAAACCGCCCCCTCATTATTTTGTGCATACAGCCGGATCATCATCCAGCCCATCTTGTCCAGTGGTGACAACCGCGTGTCGAGCAACAGCCGGCGGGGAATGGAATCATGCACATTTCCGGTAAACAGCAGGCCGTTACGTATCCTGCCATCATCCCGCCGGGGACTGGCCGCAAGGCGGGCATTCATTTTATCCAGCGTATAAGCAATCAGGCTTTCTGCAGGCAGACTCATTATTTTTCCTTTTCGGCCGCCATCACGGCCGTTCTGAACTGTCAGTATGCTTAGTACTGCACCCGCGTACGGGGGCAGGGTAAACAGGCTGTCATGCTGCTATTTCCGTATGGCGCTGTTATAGCGTTCGTGGCTGAGAAGAAGCCACGTCCGGCCTTCGTTGCGACTCAGCAGACGCCAGAACGGGCCGAGATCGATTTTGTAGTAACCGCAGCCTTTCTCATCGAGCCGGGTGTAATTACGCGCCCCCTGCCGGAAACGGCGAACCTGACGTAACGCCTTCTGACAGCATTGCGGCGGCGTACCATGGGGAGCCCGCAGGCCCGGCGCAACCATCCTGTATTTCATGCCGTCTTCCTTACCGGCGTTCGTGCCGGAGAAGGCTGCCGGGTCTTGTGCCAGCCACGGACCGCATGCCAGACCGACGTCAGCGAGACGTTCATCTGTTCTGCAGCCAGCATCATCACGTCCAGCCCGTCAGCACTTTCCGCATCTTCAACGTCGGACTTTTGCCACTGTCGCCACAGGGCGGCGTTTTCCTCATCACCCAGTGCGTTACCGCGCCCCGGGCGGACATCGATACCGGCAATACGACGGCGGGCCGCCACGTCCGTACTGGAGAGCCCGAAGTAATTGGCCATCAGTTCAATGGAGCCGCCCAGCGCCAGCGCCCGATCGATACGCTGGAGTCGTTTCTGTTCCGTCCGGGCCTGCTGCAGCATGCGCACCAGATTGCCGTGATTGATGCCCACACTGATGATCGACACCTCACTGCCGGAAAGGTAGTGAAGCTCTTCGAGCGAGAGCCCCTGCAGCATCTGCATTTCCTCGCGGTTCAGTCCCAGCGATTCGCAGCGGCGCAGATAGCCACTTCTCAGATCCATAACCAGCTGCATCAGCAATCCGTTGGCAGCCTGAGATAAACTGTTCATCATTCCCCCTTAATCCTGACGGTAACCAATGGCTGCCGGACCCCGGCCGCTGACACCCTGATGAAGACGGGCATTTTGTCCGGCTTCATACCCCTGATAACGTGCTGTATCCGCCCCGCGGCAGGCTTTCAGTTCACGGGTTGTGACTGTTTTCATACTGCGGCTTTCCAGCCAGTGGCTCATCACCTGCTGCTCCTCGCTGCTGATGTCAGTTGCCGATATCACCTCACGCACCCCACATACCCAGCCGTCACGGAACTGCTCCGCTCTCGCCCGGCGTGTGGCCAGTTTCAGCCGCTTACTCTGGGTTTTGAGATAAGAATTTGTGGCATCTTTCAGCTGGCGCGTCAGCACATCAAAGGCATAGGCTGCTATCTCAGGTTTTTCACTGAATCCGTAAAAGGTTACCGAACGGCGATACCCGGCAGAGGTCTGACGCCATGAGTAATAAGCGCGGCAGCCAAAGGCATGACAGACGCCCCGGACAAGGGTTACCATCCATTCCGGAACTTTTTCAGCATCCGAAGGGGCCGTGCGGGAAGACGCCTCGCGCACAGATGTAAGACCGGCGTCAAGCTCGCTGATACCGTATCTGGCCATCAGCTTCTGGGCACGCTGCAGGGCCAGTCCTGCCTCATGGGCATTACTGTTGCTGCGGCCCAGCTTCAGCAGTTTCCTGACAAGATTCAGCAGTCGCAACTGTCGCTGTGAGTTATTCATCACTGTTATCCTCCCCGTACGTCAGACCACGTTGCAGCTCCCGAAGACGGCGCATAACGCGCAGCAGGCGCAGCAGTTTCAGAGCATCTTCATCTGTCAGTGCAGGTGCTTCCCCCTCACCCGGGCCGCCGGTGAAAAGCTCCGGCAGGCCACACACTCCTGCCGCAGGATGCAGCGCAGGCGCTTCGCCGGTCAGGCCCAGCAGAAATGCGGCGGCTTCAGAACACATCTCACCTGCCCCGACGTAACCGGCAGACATGTCGTTGTCGCGTTGAGGAAGAATTTCATCTTCGCAGCCAAGGACCTCACCCAGCTCCCAGGCCAGACGAAAAGCGGTATTCTGCAGGTGTTCGATATCGTCCTGATGGGCCGGCACATGCCAGATGCTGTCATTACTCACCGGCGCGTCATCCTGCAGGACAACTTCAGGTTCTGGTGTTAAAAGAGAAAGCAGGCCATCCTCCCCATTGTCCTCTTCTCCACCATTCTCTTCTCCGTACCCATCGGAGAGGGTAACCAGCCCGCTAACATCCCCACTCTCACCTGAAATAACCGGCGCGGCACCGTACATATCTGGCTGAACCTCATGCCGAGGGGGCTCATTAATCGGTGTTTCAGAAGGAGAAGACGCATTACCCGGAACGGGCGTTACAGCCCCTCCTGAGACCTCAGGACGTGAACTGGAGACAGGTAGCGGGACGCCTTCACTCTCATCTGAGCCTGTGGTATGCAGGGCGTGATCAGCATTAACAGACTTGTTTGCGGCGGGAAAGGCAACCGTCTCCGGCTCGCCAAAGTGATGTCTGCGGTTGCGTTCTTTAGGATCGAGTTCCATCATCCAGCGGTCATAGTCCAGTTCCGGATGGGGTAACGCCTGCAGTAAATCACCAATAAATTCATCGCGAAACATCTCCAGAGACCACAGTTCCGGGGAGTTGAAACGGCCACAACACTGGCCAAAAACGTCGCTGAAGGATTTATCGCCTGTGTCTGAAATCAGGCAAAACTCATCCCACACGCGTTCCGCATCATGCCGGAGCGCCAGCAGTGACGTTATTTGTGGCCTGCCAAGCCCGGACTCAAGCAGGTCTGGGATCCACGGATAAAGATATTTCAGCGCATCTTCCATACGGCTGACTGTTGAGTAATGGACTGGCAAACCTTCATGGGTCAGTAGCTCTGACAACTGACGCAACGAAACCGTCTTTCCCATCTGCTCTTCATATATAGAGCGGGCTTTGTGGATCCCCTGCGCTTTTTCAATAAAACTCAGCTCCCCGCGCACTTCATTCTCTGCCAGATGGCCAATAACACACTGCAGCCGTCCCGGCCACGGCTTGAACAACACATGGACGCGGAAAAACCGGTCTTCTCCGGTTTCCTGCCACAGTTCTGACAGGATCTGATAACGTGTATTACCCCCGTCGCTGAAGATGTACATATCGGGCTCACCATCCGGGTCACGGGTGACTTTGGGCACGGTGTCCAGCCCGCGCGAACGGATGGAAGCCTTGATATCGTCATAACGCGGATTGCGTGATGTTCGCGGATTATCAGGATTCGGGCTTAACTGGTCGAGCGTCAGGACCATGGGCATTTCAGCCGCCGGCATGACGCTGATATTGCCGGCCGCCTGCGACTGGCGTCCGGGCTGCAGCATGGCAGCCCCCACATTAGAACTTTTACGGCTCATGCCTGTTTCCTCCCGCTGCGGTAACCGAAGTCATAGCTGCCTTCCTGAAACTCCGAAAAGAGGGTGTAACGCCCGTCAAATTTGACTTTTACCGTGCCGGTTGGCCCCTGCCGCTGCTTGCCGACAATGATCTCAGCCACCCCGGCATCAGGGGTGCCGGGGTTATAAACCTCATCCCGGTAAATAAACATGATGAGGTCCGCATCCTGCTCCAGCGCACCGGAGTCACGCAGGTCACCATTATTGGGGCGTTTATCGGCCCGCTGCTCCACCAGGCGGTTGAGCTGGGAAAGCGCCAGTACCGGACAGCCCAGCTCTTTACCGAGCGCCTTAAGCGAGCGGGAAATTTCCGCTATTTCCTGCGTGCGGTTTTCCTGCTCGGGGGAGCGGACAAGCTGCAGATAGTCCAGCATGATGAGAGAGGGTCTGCCGTATTTGCGGACATAGCGTCGGGCGCGGGCGCGCAGTGTGGCCGGGGTCTGGTAACTGGTATCATCAATGATCAGACGGTTTTTCCACTCAATAATGCGACCGGTTGCCTCGGACACGCGAGCCCAGTCTTCATCATCCATGTTGCCGCTGCGAAGCCGGGACAGTTCCACCCGGCCTTCCATCGCCAGCAGGCGCATCATCAGCTGCTCTGAGGGCATTTCAAGACTGAACACAAAGACGTGATCGTCAGGTTTTGCGCTCACGGCCGCTGTGCAGGCGGCCATGGCCAGCGACGTTTTCCCCATGGAAGGACGGGCGGCCAGCAGGGCCAGATCGCCGGGCTGGAGACCACAGGTCATCGCGTCCAGTTCACTGAACCCTGTCGGTGTCCCGGTGAGGCCGTCACTGGCGGACATGCTTTCCAGCTGCGTCAGCAGTTTATCCAGCGCCTCGTTAACACCGGTCTCACTGTTGAGCTGCATGGCTCCCTGTTCGGCAATGTTAAACAACTTACCTTCGGCCGACTCAAGAATGCCCGCCGAGCTGGCTTTCGGGGCTTGCACATCGGAAAGAAGACTGTTACCCACAGTCATCAGCTGCCGCAGGCGGCTTTTCTCCGCCACCACCCCGGCGTATGCCAGGATATTGGCTGCAGACGGCGTGTTTTTACTCATTTCAGCCAGATAAGCAAAGCCGCCACACTGTTCAAGGTCGCCTCTGTTCTCCAGCCGTTCCGTAATAGTGATGAGGTCGAGTGGTAGCCCTTCTCCGGCCAGCTCGGCCATCACGCGGAAGACCATACGGTGCGGCCGGGAAAACAAATCTTCCGGGGAGATTTGCAGTATCACCTCATCCCACCGGTCGTTATCAAGCATCAGTCCGCCCAGTACGGCCTGCTCAGCCTCATAAGAGCAGGGCATCATCATCTCAGACATGACGCACCTCCCGGGTCAGAACGTCACTGAAATGGCTCTGCCACTCAGGGAACAGTTCACACGCGAGGTCGTGCATGGTGACCGCTGCGGCCGGACCTTTGCGGCGCGTTTTGTATTCCAGACGATGCACGGGCTGCTGCTTGACGTGCCCCAGTTTGAAAATATCCAGCGCCTCGATACGGGTATCGAGTAAACGATAAACGTCACGGTTGCCCAGCGCAGAGGCGTCGTAATGTTTTTCGTTAATGATGGCGGCAAGACCGTCCATCGCTTCACGGTCAAGCAGGGTGTTTTCGATACAGTTGACGAGAATGGAAATATCAGGAAGGCGGATACCGTAATTTTCATAGGTTTTCAGGCGGGTAAGCATGTGAAGGGAGCCGCGGATAAATTCACGGACATCCGGAAGGATGGGTTTAACAACGCCCATCACATTACCGGTAGAGGAAAGGAGGGAAAGCTCGGTCATGACGCCTGTTGCGCCTTTCGAATCCACAATAATGGCGTCATAACGGTTAAAGAAAGGATGCTGAAGTATGTTACGCAGGCGCAGACGGCCGTCTGCGGCGTGGAGCATCGCGGTCGGCAACAGTTCGTCCGGGTCGTTAGAGTAGATGACATCGAGATTTTTTATGGCGGTCTGCGAAATGCATTGCGTATGGTCACTGACCATCTGCATCAGCAGTTCATAGAGACCGAAAGGGGATTCATCCTCCAGGGCGAAGATACTGCTGGCTGTGGGCTGGGAATAGTCTGCATCCACAAGAAGGGTGTTCAGGCCGGCATCGGCAAGAAAACCGGCAAGGTAAGCAGCAAACGTGGATTTGCCTTCTCCACCTTTGGGAGAGATAACGGGAAGTATTTTCATTTTGCACACTCTTTACAGTATGCAAATACGCCGGTTTACAAACTATTAACTTTGACTCAGGGATTGAAAATCCCCGTGTCCTTGGTTCGATTCCGAGTCCGGGCACCACTTATTCAGAGAACCCAGCCTATGGCTGGGTTTTTGCTTTTCTGCAACCGGACTCTGCATCGAACGCCGTTCGATTATTCGCCACAAGCGGCTCACCCCTTCGGGGCCCGCCTTGTTCAATAGCCCGGCAGGCCTTTTTATCTCGCACTTACGTCTGGTAACGAATCTCCTCCCACCGGGCTGGAGCTCCCCCTGAGCAGCACCTATACTGCGGTCATGCTTTAACCATCCCTCTAAAGCTTATGACAACCCAAACGCTTACCCGTCAATGGCGTCTGCCTGGCGCCATCGTGGCAGTGATATTGTTGCTGGCCGCAGCCTTCGCTCTGCATACGCACTGGAATGCCTTTATCCAGTGGTGTCTGGCAACCCAAATTACGCTGCACCGTTATCTGGTGATGTACCTGCTGCAACTGAATAACCATCAGTATGCCGGGGGGTTATGGCTACTGACCGGTTCGTTCTTCTATGGCGTGTTACATGCGGTTGGGCCGGGTCACGGAAAATTTATCGTCACCACCTACCTCAGTACTAACCAGGAGAGCGAAACCGCCGCCCGCGTCATCCCTTTTCTTGGCAGTCTGATGCAGGGTGTGAGTGCGATTCTTTTTGTCTTTATCCTTGCAGTGGGTTTTAACCTCGCCTCCGGCGATCTCAGTGAGAGTCGCTGGTACGTCGAGAAAATCAGCGCAGTTATGGTTGGCGGGTTTGGCGTCTGGCTAATCTTCAACGCGATAAAAACCCTCAAACCACAGAAAATGAACATCACTGCCATGAGGCCGTTGCCTCATACGCATTCCGACGGATGCGGCTGCGGGAATCACGGCGTGGGAATCACTATGTCTGGCGACTGGAAAACCCGGCTGGGCGTCATACTCGCCATTGGCGCACGCCCCTGTAGCGGCGCGATCATGATTTTGCTCTTTTCAAACGCGCTGGGCATTGTGAGCTGGGGGATCGCAGCCGTCATGACTATGGCCTTCGGCACCGCTATGTCGATTATGGGCCTGTCACTGGCAGTGCGTTATGCCCGTAACCGTACTGCCGCCTTTTTCGATCAGGAAGGCAGCAGCCTGCCATGGCTGATACCGATGCTCAACATCGCTGGCGGGCTGGCGCTGATTCTGTTTGCCGTGGTGTTATTCTTAACCGTCGTTCCAGTCAGCCCTGGCGGTGATTATATTGCGGCGGGCTGCTGATAAAAAAGCCCGGTACATGACCGGGCTGTATCGCTTACTCGTTAATCCGTGGGTGCTGATCGACGAGGCGTGAGCGCTTCGCCTGTAGTTCAGCAATTTCCGCGTCGATATCTTCGATTTTCTGTTCAATATTATCGTGATGCTCGCGCAGGATTTCTTTCGCCTCCTGGATATCGGATGCCGCAGGCGTCGCACCTTTTAATGGGCGGTTCGCCGTCTCCTTCATCGTAAGGCCCGTAATCAGGCCAATCACCGCAACAACCATCAGATAATACGCTGGCATCATCAGGTTCTGAGTACTTTCAACCAACCAGGCGGCCAGTGTCGGGGTCAGGCCAGCAACCAGCACCGAAATGTTAAAGGCGCTCGCCAGCGCGCTATAACGAATATGGGTCGGGAACATTGCCGGTAAGGTCGAAGCCATCACACCAATGAAGCAGTTGAGGATCACGGCCAGCATCAGCAATCCCGCGAAAATCAGCCCCGTCACGTTACTGTTAATCAAGATAAACGCCGGGATGGACAGCGCAAACAGCGCCACGCTCCCCAGAATAATAAACGGACGGCGGCCAAAACGGTCGCTGAGTAGGCCCATGACAGGCTGCACAAACAACATACCGACCATAATCGCGATAATAATCAGCACGCCGTGGTCTTCTGAATAATTCAGGTTATGCGACAGATAGCTCGGCATGTACGTCAGCAACATGTAATAGGTCACGTTGGTCGCAATGACCATACCGATACAGATCAGCAAGCTGCGCCAGTGCTTTGTCGCAATCTCTTTGAAAGAGACTTTCGGGCCGTTTTGTAGCCCTTCGCGATCGCCCTGCTCCAGTTTATCCACATGCTGTTGAAACGCGGGGGTCTCTTCGAGCGCATGACGTAGATAAAGACCAATTATTCCCAGAGGCAACGCGAGGAAGAACGGAATACGCCAGCCCCAACTGAGGAAGTTTTCTTCACCAACGACCGTAGATATCAGCACGACAACGCCCGCACCGATAACAAAGCCCGCTATAGAACCAAAATCAAGCCAACTGCCCAGAAAACCGCGCCGACGGTCCGGGGAGTATTCCGCCACGAAAATCGATGCACCGGTATATTCCCCACCCACAGAGAACCCTTGTGCCATTTTACACAGCAACAGCAGGACAGGCGCCCAAATACCGATGGTGGCATACGACGGAATAAGCCCGATACAGAATGTACTGACGGACATAATCACAATGGTGATAGCGAGGATTTTCTGCCGGCCGTATTTATCGCCCAGCATCCCGAAAAACAGACCACCCAACGGGCGAATAAGGAACGGGACGGAGAAGGTTGCCAGTGCGGCAATCATTTGCACACTGGGGTTGGCTTCCGGGAAAAACACTTTACCCAGCGCGTAAGCCACGAAGCCATATACGCCAAAATCAAACCATTCCATCGCGTTACCGAGTGAAGCGGCAGTTATCGCTTTTCGCAACTTACCGTCATCAATGATGGTTACATCGCGCAGTGTAATAGGTTTAACTTTCTTCCTTTTTAACATGATGTCCTCTTTTGACTTTCGCCCTGAACCGCGCAATAGATAGCCAAAGCAGGCGTGCGCGTATTAAGCCGTACATGCCGACTTACCTTGTTCAAGCGTAGCAGGTTTACTTACACTGGCTGGTTACAGCCTGTACAACCGAACCTGTTGACGCCTGGCAGGGCATTGTTTAACCGCCTTTTACCCTAACAGGGTTTAAAAACGTGATCAACTTCACACAAAATTACCCTGTGATGACAAACACAATTTTAGCAATCCACCTCACTTTCCATCGAAACTGCGTTTTACTTAACGAGAAAATGTGTTTTTAACTAATAAAATGTCCCCGGTCATTATTCATAGAAATGCGTCATAACACCCGTGATTATTATTCTGCTAGCTGTATTTAATTACCTTTCATAAGAAAGTTCGCAACGAAAAGTTATTTAATTGTTCACATATAAATCTTTACACGGAATATGTGATGAAGATAACTAAAACATCGTTTTATTTTCATTGAATCAATATTCCAATGATCGCATCATACGCCCAGACACAAAACAGATAAGGATAGCGACGGTGCTTCCAGGAAAGGATTAACAGCGCCGGGTATTGAACAAAGTCGAACCATGAGCGTTTAACTTATTGAATATCAAGTTTTTACTTTCTCGTTCATAGCACATGATGAGATATGAGGATTCATAATGAAAATCAAATCCACCATTGAACGCATCCCCGGTGGGATGATGTTAATACCTTTGCTGCTTGGGGCAATTTTAAATACGCTGGCGCCCAATACAGGCGCGTATTTCGGTTCTTTCACCAAAGGCATGATCACAGGTACGGTACCCGTTCTCGCCGTTTGGTTCTTCTGTATCGGCGCGTCAATTGATTTACGCGCTACTGGCACGGTCTTACGAAAATCCGGCACGCTGGTACTGACAAAAATCGCCGTTGCCTGGGTTGTGGCGATGATCGCCGCCACGTTTATTCCGGAAGGTGGTATTCAGACCGGTTTCTTCGCCGGGATCTCTGTCCTGGCTATCGTTTCGGCGATGGATATGACCAACGGCGGCCTGTATGCCAGCCTGATGAACCAGTACGGCACGAAAGAAGAATCTGGCGCATTCGTGTTGATGTCGCTGGAATCCGGCCCACTGATGACCATGGTCATTCTGGGATCTGCGGGCCTGGCATCCTTTGAACCGCACCACTTTATCGGGGCTGTACTGCCGTTTCTGATTGGCTTTGCGCTGGGCAACCTCGATCACGACCTGCGTGCGTTCTTTAGTAAAGCCACACCGGTACTGATCCCGTTCTTCGGCTTCGCGCTGGGTAATACCATCAACCTGAAAGTCATTCTCGATACCGGTCTGCTGGGCATTGTATTGGGTATTGCGGTGATCATCATCACCGGTATTCCGCTGATTATTGCTGACAAAGTCATTGGTGGTGGTAATGGTACGGCGGGCGTCGCCGCCTCTTCTGCGGCAGGGGCTGCGGTAGCAAACCCGGTGATCATCGCCCAGATTAACCCGGCGTTTGAACCGGTAGCCGCCTCCGCAACGGCGCTGGTGGCAGCGAGCGTCATTGTGACGGCGATTCTGGTGCCCATCATCACCGCGCTCTACGCCAGACGCTTTGGCGAGGTTCCAGAAACGATAAAAGCGGCAGACAAACCCGCCCCCTCGCTCAATCATTAAAAAAAGCCCCCCGACGATATACGCCGGGGGCCGCTTTTTAACCTGTTTGTAGCTATGTCCTGCAATTAACCATCAACATTGGCTAATTGCAGGGCACATCTTTTTACTCACCGAAAATCTCATCCACCATGGCGCTGGCTAAGCGCGACGCCGAACACAGTCTGGGCATGCCTAACGCGACCGTCTGCCAGCTTTGGGTCACCGACCAGCAAATGGGGTGGCGCTCCGCATCGCACCAGTCGCCAAGCCAGCCCAGCAG
>OKVX01000720.1_pt1 | contig 15735 bp, 15 predicted proteins | sample 1606941 | NCBI WGS metagenome assembly OKVX01 (sample SAMN03281016, study PRJEB24777) | human gut metagenome | isolation source: fecal sample PR161 from 1 month old female Malay infant, caesarean... | reverse complement strand
GTTCTGGCACTGGCTGTGCTGCTCTTCTGGGGAAGCAGTCAGTCACTGCCAGTGGTGGTTGGTATCAATATTCTTGCCCTGGTGGGTATTTTAACCAGCGCATTTAGCGTCGTTCGCCATGCGGACGTATTAGCCCACCGCCTGGGCGAGCCTTATGGCTCTTTAATTCTCAGCCTTTCCGTCGTTATTCTCGAAGTCAGCCTGATTTCCGCGTTGATGGCAACCGGCGATGCCGCCCCGACCCTGATGCGCGATACGCTTTACTCCATCATTATGATTGTGACGGGCGGCCTGGTAGGCTTCTCTCTGTTACTGGGCGGACGCAAATTTGCGACCCAGTACATGAATCTTTTCGGCATTAAACAGTATCTGATCGCCCTCTTCCCGCTGGCCATCATCGTGCTGGTCTTCCCGATGGCGCTGCCGGGCGCAAACTTCTCGACCGGCCAGGCGCTGCTGGTCGCGCTGATTTCCGCCGCCATGTACGGCGTGTTCCTGCTCATTCAGACCAAAACGCACCAGAGCCTGTTTGTTTACGAACATGAAGACGACAGCGACGACGATGACCCGCACCACGGTAAACCGTCGGCCCACAGCAGCGCGTGGCACACGGTTTGGCTGATCGTGCATCTGATTGCGGTGATTGCCGTCACCAAGATGAACGCCAACCCGCTGGAGACGCTGTTAACCGAGCTGAACGCGCCGGTGGCCTTTACCGGTTTCCTGGTGGCGCTGCTGATCCTGTCCCCTGAGGGTTTAGGTGCGCTGAAGGCGGTGCTGAACAATCAGGTGCAGCGTGCGATGAATCTGTTCTTCGGCTCCGTGCTGGCGACCATTTCACTCACCGTGCCGGTGGTGACGCTGATTGCCTTTATGACCGGTAACGAGCTGCAGTTTGCGCTGGGCGCGCCGGAGATGATTGTGATGGTGGCCTCGCTGCTGCTGTGCCAGATTTCATTCTCTACTGGCCGCACCAATGTCCTGAACGGCGCGGCGCATATGGCGCTGTTTGTGGCGTATTTGATGACGATCTTTGCGTAGTCTTTTTGCCCAGCGGCGCTGCGCTTACCCGGCAATATGTCCCATAAAAAAACCCGCCGAAGCGGGTTTTTTATTAGTTGCTGGTATCCAGCTCGTCGAAGCTTTTCACCAGATCGTCAATCGCTTTGATCTGCTTCAGGAACGGCTCCAGCTTATCCAGAGGCAGCGCGGATGGACCATCGCATTTCGCGTTAGCCGGATCCGGGTGCGCTTCAATGAACAGACCTGCCAGGCCGGTCGCCATACCGGCGCGCGCCAGCTCGGTCACCTGAGCACGACGGCCGCCAGAGGCTGCACCAAACGGGTCGCGGCACTGCAGCGCGTGGGTCACGTCAAAGATCACCGGCGACTGGTTAGAGACGTTCTTCATCACGCTGAAGCCCAGCATGTCCACAACCAGGTTGTCGTAACCGAAGTTAGCGCCACGGTCGCACAGAATAATCTTGTCGTTACCGCCTTCGATAAACTTATCGACGATGTTACCCATCTGGCCAGGGCTCACGAACTGCGGTTTTTTCACGTTGATCACGGCACCGGTTTTCGCCATCGCGGCAACCAGGTCGGTCTGACGCGCCAGGAACGCCGGAAGCTGGATTACGTCTACCACGTCTGCCACAGGCTGCGCCTGCCAGGACTCATGCACGTCGGTGATCACTTTCACGCCAAACGTCTGCTTCAGCTCCTGGAAAATTTTCATCCCCTCTTCCAGGCCAGGGCCACGGTAAGAGTTGATGGAGGAGCGGTTGGCTTTGTCAAAAGAGGCTTTAAACACGTACGGAATGCCCAGCTTCTGGGTCACGGTCACGTAGTGCTCGCAGATACGCATGGCGAGATCGCGGGATTCCAGCACGTTCATACCGCCAAACAGCACGAACGGCAGGTCGTTTGCTACCTTGATATCACCAATGCTAACCACTTTTTGTTTCATAGGATCGCCTTATTCAGGTGTGAATCGGAATTAAGATTAATGCAGTGTAATTTGTTTGTGCGAGATCGCGTTGATCTGCGCGCGAATCATTTCGCTAATCGGATCTTCCGGGCACTGCTCGACGAAATAGCTCAGATCGTTCAGCGCCACGTGCTCGCAGTCGAGCTGGGCATAGATAAGCCCGCGGTCGCGAATTTCGTACGGATCTTCCGGATTAAACTGCAGCAGCACTTCACTGGCACGCAAGGCCAGCTCCATCTGACGCTCTTCCATCAGCGCTGACTTCAGCGTATCCAGCAGCTTGCGAATGACTTCGGCGTTGTCGGCTTCGTCGAGATCTTCGTTAAAGAGCTCGGCCACCGGGCTGATGTTGCCTTTCAGCCAGACGTCCAGCGTATGCTCGTCCAGCGTATCGCCGTTAAACGGATTAATGAGCCACATCTCACCGTCCAGCCACTCCGCACGCAGGATCATCTGCGTCGGGAAAATAACCGGCACCAGCGGAATATCCAGGCGGTGCGCAACCCACAGCAAAATAGAGCCCAGCGCAACGGCGCTGCCCTGACGATTTTTTAAGACCTGGTCCAGCCATAATGCGTCAGACAGGCGATACACGCCACGCGTGTCGCAGAAACCCCATTCGCCGTAGAAAAGCTCCAGAAGCTTCTCTAATTGCCAGTCCTGCGGGCGCGCCTGATTGATCTCTTCACGCGCCAGGCTGACCAGATTCTCCAGCTCATCGTAGACGTACTGCGACGTAAAATCGTCGCGTATCATCTCCGAAATCAGGATCATGCCATCGCAAAGCGGCACTTTATTAAATTCGAAATCGGCTAAGGACCTCATGACTTACCCCAGTAACGACTGAGCGAACAATGACGCTCAGGCGCGATAAAACTCAAAACGATGTAGATGATAACGCCAAACTGCCTTTCAGTCAGCCTTACGCCTTTATCAGTAAATGGCAGATACCCGGAACTCAAGACCACTGCCCCAGCGTCAGGCGTTCGTTGCCGCCGTAGTCGCGGCAGGTTTCGACAGCGGCGTAGCCTGCCTGGGTAAACAGTGCCCGCACGGATTCTCCCTGCGTCCAGCCATGCTCCACGAGCAGCCAGCCGCCGGGAAGCAAATGCTCTCGTGACGTTGTCACAATGTGATCAAGATCGGCTAATCCCGCGTTGGCGGCCACGAGCGCCGTCAGCGGTTCGAAGCGAACATCCCCCTGCGCAAGGTGCGGATCATGTTCGTCAATGTAAGGAGGATTGCTGACAATCATCGCAAATGAGCGGTTCTCCAGCGCGGCAAACCAGCTGCTTTGCAGCACCGTTACGTTGCTGAGCCCGAGACGTTCCACGTTACGCAGCGCCAGCGCCACCGCGTCGGGCATCACATCCACTGCCGTTACATCGCAGTCAGGCCGCTCGCTGGCCAGCGCCAGCGCGATAGCACCTGTTCCCGTCCCGAGATCGAGAATGCGGCAGGCCGCTGCGGGTAAACGTGCCAGCGCCTGCTCAACCAGACACTCGGTATCCGGACGCGGGATCAGCGTTGCCGCCGAGACGTAAAGCGGAAGCGACCAGAACTCGCGCTCACCGACAAGGTGCGCCACCGGCTCGCCGTTTTTACGGCGGGCAAGCAGCGCGGCGAGCCGTGCTTCCTGCTCTGCGGTCAGCTCAGTTTCGCCGAATGCCAGCAGGTACGTGCGGGCTTTACCCGTCACATGCTCAAGCAAAATTTCGGCATCGCGCTTCGGGCTTTCGCTTTTGGAAAGCTCAGCGGCCGCCTCGCGTAACCAGCGCTGAAAATCCATTATTCCTGCTCGGACAGCGCCGCCAGCTGGTCGGCCTGGTATTCCTGCACGATAGGCTCAATCAGCATATCCAGCTTCCCTTCCATCACCTCATCCAGACGGTACAGGGTCAGGTTGATGCGGTGGTCGGTCACGCGCCCCTGAGGGAAGTTGTAGGTGCGGTTACGGTCGCTGCGATCGCCGCTGCCCAGCAGGTTACGACGCGTAGAGGCTTCCGCCTGCTGACGCTTCGCCATTTCCGCCGCGTGGATGCGCGCGCCCAGCACGGACAACGCTTTGGCTTTGTTTTTGTGCTGCGAACGTTCGTCCTGACACTCCACCACGATGCCGGTCGGCAGGTGGGTAATGCGGATGGCGGAGTCGGTGGTGTTAACGTGCTGACCGCCCGCCCCGGAGGAGCGGAAGGTGTCGATGCGCAGGTCCGCCGGGTTGATGTCCGGCAGTTCCGCTTCCGGCAGCTCCGGCATCACCGCTACCGTACAGGCGGAGGTATGAATACGGCCCTGAGATTCGGTGGCCGGAACGCGCTGCACGCGGTGACCGCCGGATTCAAACTTCAGACGTCCGTACACGCCGTCACCGCTGATCTTGGCGATAACCTCTTTGTAGCCGCCATGTTCGCCTTCGTTGGCGCTCATGATCTCCACGCGCCAGCGGCGCGATTCGGCGTAGCGGCTGTACATGCGGAACAGATCCCCGGCAAAGAGCGCCGCTTCGTCACCGCCGGTACCGGCGCGCACTTCGACAAACGCGTTACGTTCATCGTCCGGATCTTTCGGCAGGAGCAGCACCTGAAGCTGCTGCTCCATCTCTTCGGAACGCGCTTTTGCATCCTGCAGCTCTTCCTGCGCCATCTCGCGCATCTCAGGATCGTCGAGCATCATCTGCGCGGTTTCAATATCTTCCTGAACCTGTCGCCAGTCGGTAAAGCATTTTGATACATCACTCAACTGCGCATATTCACGCGAAAGCGCGCGAAAACGTTCCTGGTCTGCGATAGTCCCGGCATCGCCGAGCAGCGCCTGTACTTCTTCATGGCGCTCGTGCAGAGCTTCCAGTTTAGCGACGATAGAAGGCTTCATAGGCGTAAGTGCACCTTGTCTTAGAAAATGGGTATAGGGCGCTATTCCAGCCCGAGGCTGTTGCGCAGAATAGTCAGGCGTTCATCATCCCCGTCACGGGCAGCCTGTTGAAGAGATTTGGTTGGCGCATGGATCAGGCGGTTGGTCAGCTTCCACGCCAGATCCTGCATAATCGCCTGCGCGTCGCCGCCCTGTTCCAGGGCCGCTAACGCTTTGGCAGTCAGGTCATCACGCACCTGCTCCGCCTGCCCGCGGTACTCGCGGATGGTCTCGCTGACGCTTTGCGCGCGCAGCCAGGCCATAAATTCGCTGGTTTCCTGCTCAACAATGGTTTCCGCCTGCACCGCCGCCGCTTTACGCTGGGCGAGGTTGTGCGAAATAATGCTTTGCAGGTCATCCACGCTGTAAAGATAGGCGTTAGCCAGCTTGCCAACCTCTGGCTCAACATCGCGCGGAACGGCGATATCCACCAGCAGCATTGGCTGATTACGGCGGGATTTCAGCGCACGTTCCACCATCCCTTTACCGATGATCGGCAGCGGGCTGGCGGTAGAGCTGATAATAATGTCCGCCTCTTTCAGACGTTCATCAATATCGCTCAGCGCAACCACCTCGGCACCCACTTCGTCCGCCAGCACCTGCGCGCGTTCACGGGTACGGTTCGCGATAATCATCTTTTTCACTTTATGCTCGCGCAGATGGCGCGCCACAAGCTCGATGGTTTCGCCCGCGCCTACCAGCATCACGGTGACGGTCGACAGGGATTCAAAGATTTGACGCGCAAGGGTGCAGGCCGCGAAAGCAACAGAAACCGCACTGGCACCAATGTCGGTTTCGGTTCGCACACGCTTCGCCACGGAGAAGGACTTCTGGAACATACGCTCCAGCTCGCTGGCCTTGAGATGCCCTTTCTGGGAATCTGCGAAGGCTTTTTTTACCTGGCCGAGGATCTGCGGCTCGCCAAGCACCAGCGAATCCAGACCGCTGGCGACGCGCATCAGATGGCTGACCGCATCGTTATCCTGATGCCAGTACAGGCTGTTGCGCAGCTCGTCTTCGTTGAGATTGTGGTAGTCACATAGCCAGCGGATCAGCGCGTCGTGCAGGTTATCCTGCTCTTCCACGCTCAAATACAGCTCGGTACGGTTGCACGTCGAAAGCACCACGCCACCCTGCACCATCGGCTGTGCAAGCAGGCTGTCCAGCGCCAGATCAAGCGTATCCGGCGAAAACGTAACGCGTTCTCGCAGCGAAACCGGGGCCGTTTTGTGGTTGATGCCGAGTGCTAATAGGGTCATGTTGAGCGGGAGTAGTACCAGCGTTAATAAGGTTAGCAGGACGCATCATACAGGATGCGCGAGATCAATAAAAGAGACCGCCTCCTTTCGGAGTAATAGGTTACTCAACGCTTTGAGATAATTTGAACGTAGACGGTAGCACTGCGGGGCGCTAGCATTAACAGTTATAACTGCAACGTATCTCAAGGATTTGTCCTCATTATGACCCGACTGATTCGCCTGCTGCCGCTGGCAGCACTGGTTCTGACCGCCTGTACTGTCACCCAACCAAAAGGCCCGGGCAAAAGCCCTGATTCACCGCAGTGGCGTCAGCACCAGCAGGACGTCCTTAATTTGAAGCAGTACCAGACGCGCGGCGCCTTCGCGTATCTCTCTGACGAACAAAAGGTTTATGCCCGCTTCTTCTGGCAGCAAACGGGGCAGGACAACTATCGCCTGCTGCTGCTGAACCCGCTTGGCAGCACCGAGCTGGAGCTTATCGCCAAACCGGGCGAAGCGCAGATCACCGATAACAAAGGCCAGCACTACACGGCGACCGATGCTGAAGAGATGATTGGCAAGCTGACCGGGATGCCAATTCCGCTGAACAGCCTGCGCCAGTGGATCCTCGGCCTGCCGGGCGAAGCGACCGACTATACGCTTGACGATCAATACCGTCTGAGCCAGGTCAACTACACCCAGAACGGCAAAACCTGGAAAGTGGTGTACAGCGCCTATGACAGCAAGAGTAAACCGTCGCTGCCATCAAACATGGAGCTGACCCAGGGCAGCCAGCGCATCAAGCTGAAAATGGACAACTGGATCGTTAAATGATGACCCACTGGCCTTCTCCAGCAAAACTGAACCTGTTTTTATACATCACCGGCCAGCGTGCTGACGGCTATCACACTCTGCAGACGCTGTTTCAGTTCATTGACTATGGCGACACGATTGCCATCGAGCCGCGTCAGGATGGGCAGATTTGCCTGCTGACGCCGGTCGACGGCGTGGCGCATGAGGACAACCTGATCGTCCGCGCCGCGCGCCTGCTGATGAAAGCCGCCGCGGAATCGGGCCGTCTGCCGGCGGGAAGCGGTGCGGATATCCGCATTGAGAAGCGTCTGCCGATGGGTGGCGGTCTCGGCGGGGGCTCATCCAACGCCGCCACCGTGCTGGTTGCGCTGAACCACCTCTGGGGCTGCGGGCTGTCGACGGATGAACTGGCTGGTTTGGGCTTAACGCTGGGCGCAGATGTCCCTGTGTTTGTTCGCGGCCACGCGGCCTTTGCCGAGGGCGTAGGTGAGATCCTCTCCCCGGTCAACCCGCCGGAGAAATGGTATCTGGTTGCCCACCCCGGCGTGAGTATTCCGACCCCGGTCATCTTTAAAGATCCTGACCTGAAAAGAAATACCCCGGTACGGTCAATAGAAACGTTATTAAATTGTGAATTCAGCAACGATTGCGAGGATATCGCAAGAAAACGTTTTCGCGAGGTTGATGCGGTGCTTTCCTGGCTGTTAGAATACGCGCCGTCGCGCCTGACCGGTACAGGGGCCTGTGTCTTTGCTGAATTTGACACCGAATCCGCCGCCCGTCAGGTGCTTGAGCAAGCGCCGGATTGGCTGCATGGTTTTGTAGCACGCGGGATGAACACCTCCCCCCTACAGCAGGCCATTCTGGCGCAGACTGAGTTTCGGTGACAACGTCACCCTGTTCCAGACGTTGCATCGCGCTCTTTAATACACCGCCTGGATAGCCTTCGCTTAGGCCCCGCAGTTTGCGGCGAACGCTATCCACCACTGGACGCATGCCTGAGGTTCTTCTCGTGCCTGATATGAAGCTTTTTGCTGGTAACGCCACCCCGGAACTAGCACAACGTATTGCCAACCGCCTGTACACTTCCCTCGGCGACGCCGCCGTAGGTCGCTTTAGCGACGGCGAAGTCAGCGTACAAATCAACGAAAATGTACGCGGTGGTGATATTTTCATCATCCAGTCCACCTGTGCTCCAACAAACGACAACCTGATGGAACTGGTTGTTATGGTCGACGCCCTGCGTCGCGCTTCCGCAGGCCGTATCACTGCTGTTATCCCTTACTTTGGTTATGCCCGCCAGGACCGTCGCGTCCGTTCCGCGCGCGTGCCCATCACCGCAAAAGTTGTCGCTGACTTCCTGTCCAGCGTCGGCGTTGACCGCGTGCTGACCGTTGACCTGCACGCAGAGCAGATCCAGGGCTTCTTCGACGTCCCGGTTGATAACGTATTCGGCAGCCCAATCCTGCTGGAAGACATGCTGCAGCTGAACCTGGACAACCCAATCGTGGTTTCTCCGGACATCGGCGGCGTGGTACGTGCCCGTGCTATCGCTAAGCTGCTTAACGATACCGACATGGCGATCATCGACAAGCGTCGTCCACGCGCTAACGTTTCTCAGGTGATGCACATCATCGGTGACGTAGCTGGCCGCGACTGCGTGCTGGTTGACGACATGATCGATACCGGCGGTACGCTGTGTAAAGCCGCTGAAGCGCTGAAAGAGCGCGGTGCCAAGCGCGTGTTCGCTTACGCGACCCACCCGATCTTCTCCGGTAATGCCGTGAACAACCTGCGCAACTCCGTCATTGACGAAGTTGTGGTATGCGATACCATCCCACTGAGCGACGAGATCAAGGCACTGCCAAACGTGCGTACCCTGACCCTGTCCGGGATGCTGGCCGAAGCGATTCGTCGTATCAGCAACGAAGAATCCATCTCTGCAATGTTCGAACACTAATCGAACACGGCCAAAAAACCCGCTGCGGCGGGTTTTTTTGTCTCTGGGTTTTATTTGTATGATTAATGCCTCCTTCACCTGCCATTCATATGACAGATGATGCGCACACGGATGATAGATAATTGTGAAAAACGTAGCCTCCTCACATGTTCTGCCCTTTCGCGCCCTCATCGACGCCTGCTGGAAAGAGAAGTACACCTCGTCACGCTTTATCCGTGACCTGATCGCCGGGATCACCGTAGGGATTATTGCCATCCCGCTGGCGATGGCGCTGGCGATTGGCAGCGGCGTTGCGCCACAGTACGGTCTGTATACCTCGGCCGTTGCCGGGATTGTTATTGCCCTGACGGGCGGCTCGCGCTTCAGCGTCTCCGGCCCGACCGCCGCCTTTGTGGTGATCCTCTACCCGGTTTCACAACAGTTTGGTCTGGCAGGCCTGCTGGTTGCCACCCTGATGTCCGGCGTCTTTTTGATTCTGTTCGGTCTGGCCCGTTTTGGTCGCCTGATTGAATACATTCCCCTTTCCGTGACGCTGGGGTTCACCTCAGGGATTGGGATCACCATCGGAACCATGCAGATTAAGGATTTCCTCGGTCTGCAAATGACCCACGTTCCGGAGCACTATTTACAGAAAGTGGGGGCGCTGTTTATGGCGCTGCCAACGGCCAACCTGGGCGACGCCGCCATCGGAATAGTCACCCTGGGGACGCTGATCGTCTGGCCTCGCCTCGGTATTCGCCTGCCGGGCCATCTGCCCGCCTTGCTGCTGGGCTGCGCGGTGATGGCTATCGTCAATATGTTCGGTGGCCATGTCGCGACTATCGGCTCGCAGTTCCACTATGTTCTGGCGGACGGTTCGCAGGGTAACGGCATTCCACAGCTGCTGCCGCAGCTGGTGCTGCCGTGGGACATGCCTGGTTCGAGCTTCACCCTGAGCTGGGATTCCCTTCGCGCCCTGCTGCCCGCCGCGTTCTCTATGGCGATGCTGGGAGCGATTGAATCCCTGCTGTGCGCTGTGGTGCTCGACGGCATGACCGGCACCAAGCACAAAGCCAACAGCGAACTGGTCGGTCAGGGCTTAGGCAACCTCATCGCACCGTTCTTTGGCGGGATTACCGCTACGGCAGCCATCGCCCGTTCAGCGGCCAACGTGCGCGCAGGTGCGACCTCCCCCGTTTCGGCGGTTATCCACTCCGTGCTGGTGATTCTGGCGCTGCTGATCCTTGCCCCACTGCTCTCCTGGCTGCCGCTTTCCGCCATGGCCGCCCTGCTGCTGATGGTGGCCTGTAACATGAGCGAGGCGCATAAGGTGGTGAATCTGCTGCGCCGTGCGCCGAAAGACGACATCATCGTGATGCTGATCTGCATGTCGCTGACCGTGCTGTTCGATATGGTTATCGCCATCAGCGTCGGGATCGTGCTCGCGTCCCTGCTATTTATGCGCCGCATCGCGCAGATGACGCGCCTCTCGCCGGTTAACGTGGAGGTGCCTGAGGATGTGCTGGTGCTGCGCGTGATTGGCCCGCTCTTCTTTGCCGCGGCGGAAGGATTGTTCAGCGATCTGGAGTCCAGCATCGCGGGGAAACGGGTTGTGGTGCTGAAGTGGGATGCCGTCCCGGTTCTGGATGCCGGTGGTCTGGATGCCTTCCAGCGCTTTGTGAAACGTCTGCCGGAAGGCTGCGAGCTGCGGGTCAGCAACCTGGAATTCCAGCCCCTGCGCACCATGGCGCGTGCGGGCGTGCAGCCGATCCCTGGCCGCCTTGCCTTTTATCCTAACCGTGAAGCCGCGTTAGCGGATCTGTGAGTTACCTGATGCAGAGAAACGTCTCTGCATCATCACCCCGATCGCCTGCTGGAGCCATGCAAGCACGGCAGGCGTCATCCAGGTTCCTTTCATCAGATGCGGCTCCTGCTGCATAGCCGTACGAAACTTTTGCTGGGTCTCCGGGTTGGTGCCCGCGTAGGACTGGAACAATGCCAGCCAGTTTTCAGCCAGCTTTTGCGCCTCCTTCGAGTCAGGAGCGATATTGTCCCGCTGCGCCTGATGCAGTTTCGCCACCAGCGGCGGCCACTCCATCATGCGGTCAAAATAATGCGCCCGGGTAAAGGCCATCTCTTCGGCAGTGAGATACTTCTCCCATATGCTGAGCTTAGATTCCGCAAACGCGCGCGTGATGTAATCTGTCATCTCCGGGGTAATGCCGGTCTGCGCCTGCATCTGTGGCTCTACGCTGTGCATCTCGTTCAGCCGGGTGAGAAACTCCGGCTTGCCCGCCGTGTCCTGTTCAAGACGTTCCATCCAGCGGGTCGCCAGATCCATCGCCCGCGTGTCAGTAACGGGTATATCCTGTTCCAGCAGCGCGTTAGCCTCTGCCACCAGCCCTGACCAGATAGCCGCCAGCGCATCCTTCTGTACCGCAAACGGCAACTGCTGTAATTCTTCTTTGCTAAACCAGCGATCGTACATATTCATTAACTCCAGAGTCTGTAGCCAGGACTCCAGATCCGGCGTTGCATCGTCGGTAAGCCCGGTACGCAGCTCCACCAGCCGGTCGCGCAGCGTGTGTATACTGCGCAGCTGTTTATCCAGCAGCGTGATTTGCGCATCGAGTAGCTCGGTCAACGACAGCGACTCCTTTTCCAGAAAATCCCTGATTTCGGCAAGTTCCAGCCCCGCTTTTGCCAGCGCCTGGATCATGTGCAGACGCTGTACATCCGCCAGGTTGTAAAGCCGGTAACCTGCCGCGCTTCTGGCAGAAGGCAGCAACAGCCCTGTTTGCTCGTAGTGATGCAATGTCCGCACGGTGATACCGGCTCGTTTCGCCAGCTCACCCACCTGAATCAACATAACTGCTCCTTTTTACTTTGCCAGTGCCACCACTCTGGAGCCTTACGTTACGTGAGGGTCAATATGCTATGCAAAAAAAAACGACTCCGGATGGAGTCGTTTCGATGTTCTTCATCATGCACTAGCTGTGCTTATGCTGGTCGCGACGACAGCGTTTGTCGTAGTGGCGCACCCACCAGTATTTATCGCAGACTTCCTCATGTCCGCTTACGCGCGCCCCGGCGAGCCACAGTACTGCACCGAGGAAGATGCTCAATACCGCGCCATGCGCGAAGTATTGTGGGAGATCAAGCTGCGGCAGCTGGTTTAAAATGGAATAACCTACGCCGACTACCATCACGAAGAGCCCCAACCCCATCAGCACGTTACCGAGTAACGAAGCGTTTTTGCGTTTCATGTGTCACCTCCGGAACTTTGGGTTGTCAGGGGAAAAGCCCCTAATCCTTGTGTGTAAAGTATAGACAACGCCCCTTTTATGAGTTGCGTGAATGATCACAATTACAGATAACTCCCAGACAAAAATTTACAAATAACATGTTGAACAACTTGAAATTCTAATTGTTCAGATAAGTAATTATTTGCTTCTCGCTGTGACGAACGCAGAATTTTGTCAAGCGGCGCGCCAGACAGTAAACTACGCGCCAGATCTGGAACCCATTAGGAATTGAATCGTGACGATTAAACTGATTGTCGGCCTCGCCAACCCGGGCGCGGAGTATGCGGCCACCCGCCACAACGCCGGAGCCTGGTACGTCGATCTGCTGGCCGAACGGTTACGTGCTCCCCTGCGTGAAGAACCTAAATTCTTCGGCTACACCTCACGTATCAACCTTGCTGGCGCGGATGTTCGCCTGCTGGTGCCGACCACCTTTATGAACCTGAGTGGTAAAGCGGTGGCGGCGATGGCAACGTTTTATCGCATCAACCCGGATGAAATTCTGGTCGCCCACGATGAGCTGGATCTCCCGCCTGGCGTAGCAAAATTCAAGCAGGGCGGCGGGCACGGCGGCCACAACGGTCTTAAAGACATCATCAGCAAGTTGGGCAATAACCCGAATTTCCACCGTTTGCGCGTGGGAATCGGCCATCCGGGCGATAAAAACAAAGTTGTCGGTTTCGTGCTCGGTAAGCCCCCGGTTTCAGAACAAAAACTGATTGACGAGGCGGTAGACGAAGCGGCGCGCTGCACTGAAATCTGGCTGCAAGACGGCTTAACCAAAGCGACAAATCGCTTACACGCTTTCAAAGCGCAATAATCCGCCCGATACGGCTTTTTTACCGCGCGTCATGCGGGTTACGTGTATAATAGGCGTAGTTATTTACTTTTCATCAATCGGTTATCGTTAACGGATTGATTATCAAGATATTAAGGTGATTTAGAAATGGGATTCAAATGCGGTATCGTCGGTCTGCCAAACGTGGGCAAATCCACCCTTTTTAACGCGCTTACCAAAGCGGGTATCGAAGCGGCGAACTTCCCGTTCTGTACCATCGAACCGAACACCGGCGTGGTGCCAATGCCGGACCCGCGTCTGGACCAGCTTGCGGAAATTGTGAAGCCGCAGCGCATTCTGCCAACCACCATGGAGTTCGTGGACATCGCGGGCCTGGTGAAGGGTGCCTCCAAAGGCGAAGGTCTGGGTAACCAGTTCCTGACCAACATCCGTGAAACCGAAGCGATCGGCCACGTTGTGCGCTGCTTCGAGAACGACAACATCATCCACGTTAATAACAAAGTGGATCCGGCTGACGACATCGACGTCATTAACACCGAGCTGGCGCTCTCTGACCTCGACACCTGCGAACGTGCGATTCACCGCGTGCAGAAGAAAGCCAAAGGCGGCGACAAAGACGCGAAAGCGGAACTGGCTGCGCTGGAAAAATGCCTGCCACAGCTGGAAAATGCGGGCATGCTGCGCGCGCTGAAAAACCTGACTGACGAAGACAAAGCGGCGATCAAATACCTGAGCTTCCTGACCCTGAAGCCAACCATGTACATCGCCAACGTTAACGAAGACGGTTTCGAGAACAACCCGTACCTGGACAAAGTCCGTGAAATCGCCGCGGCGGAAGGTTCTGTGGTTGTGGCGGTTTGCGCAGCCGTTGAGTCCGATATCGCCGAGCTGGACGACGCCGACCGTGAAGAGTTCATGGCCGAACTGGGTCTGGAAGAGCCAGGCCTGAACCGCGTGATCCGCGCGGGCTATGAGCTGCTGAACCTGCAAACCTACTTTACCGCAGGCGTGAAAGAAGTGCGTGCGTGGACGATTCCTGTGGGTGCGACTGCGCCTCAGGCGGCCGGTAAGATCCACACCGACTTCGAGAAGGGCTTTATTCGTGCGCAGACTATCGCGTTTGAAGACTTCATTACCTACAAGGGTGAGCAAGGCGCGAAAGAAGCAGGCAAGATGCGTGCGGAAGGGAAAGATTATATCGTTAAAGATGGCGACGTAATGAACTTCCTGTTCAACGTCTGAGTCGTCTTGAATAAAAAAAATCCACGCCCTGGCGTGGATTTTTTTATTGGGGGGTCAAAACACATTGTCTAAAAGTTCTGCCTTCATACTTGGTTCGAAGGGAATGATTTCGGCAGTCGCAAGCTTCAACGCCTGAAAGGGATCCTCGCGCAAGCGCTCTTCGAGAGAGACCAGACTCTCGCATTTAGCGAGTATGACTCCACCGGTTCTTGGGATCCGTCTACCCGATGCCAGAAATATCCCCTCTGCATACCCCTTTTTTAGCCACTCCACATGAGCAGGTATCGCTGCGTCAACCTCTTCAAGGGGTTTGATATAGGTCAATATGACAATGTAAACCGTACTCATCCTTTGCCTCTTAGCTCTGTTTTAAACCGCTTGTTGGAACTGCTTATTCGGCCCTCTTTGGCTACCGGTTATTGTTATCGTTTTTTGGCGCTTTTGATGTTAATACGCTGGGCCCAATTGAGACAAAGCATTACGCTTCATATCCCAGGAATAAAACCACTCATGCCAGCCGTTTTGCTTTTCCGCATAGCTACAGACCACAACCACTTCCTTTGACAGGTTGAAAGTTAAGTAATAGAAAAATGCGCCTTCAGGAGGTGCAGACCAAAATAGTTTTTCGCCCTGCGCATTGAAGATGGTCAAAACGGTTGGTAATGGCTTTGGCTCGCTTAACGTAAAGACTAACTGGCGAGTTGAGTCGACCATTGCATAGTCTAAAAACGGCATACTAACCAGTATGTTACTTGCACCACATACCCATTGAACCAGGTCATTTTCTTTAATAAAAATGAGATTTTCAATCATTGGTAAACCTCAACGTTTAAAGTTTGATCTGTTTCAAATCACCTTCAAAAAGCCCCACAAGATATACCCGGTATCGGGCTGGCTGCACTTCTTTATACGTTAATACAGTAGAAAATTCTTTTAAACAATTTGAACATGCTTTTTTCGAAACATGTAATTGGCTTTCATCATAGCTAAATTCATTATGATCGCTAACAAGCTTCACTCCTCTCATTTTCTTAACCAAAAAGTATTTTACCTCTTCAGAGAGCGAGTCAAACTCATATGAGTTTACGATGGAATAGACTATTACACCCTCGCATTCAGGGCATGCTACTTTTGCGCCATAATCTATAAAGTCATTATCAATGCCATCCAGGACTAATATCTTCTTTTTCAGTCGATTAGTTATTTTCATTTTTTTAGACTTTAACTTTATTAATAAAAAAGTAAGGCGAGAAGGAAATGAGGGGTTTTATTAATTAATAACATTGTTTAATCAAATATTCCATTCGATATAAATACCACAATCGAAGCTTTTTTCATTAGACTGTACAACAATACTTCACCATTCATGCTCCCATTGAATTCCATATGGGGGGGTTGTAATTTTAAGTTTAGGCTTTGAGGTGATCCTACCCGCGAATAGTGGACACGCGACTAAGTGAGTAAACTCCCAGACAGAGGTATCTCACATGACTAAATCA
>OKVX01000708.1_pt1 | contig 15890 bp, 17 predicted proteins | sample 1606941 | NCBI WGS metagenome assembly OKVX01 (sample SAMN03281016, study PRJEB24777) | human gut metagenome | isolation source: fecal sample PR161 from 1 month old female Malay infant, caesarean... | reverse complement strand
ATCGGGACAAGAATGTCATCAGCGGGCAACTTGAGTATCGCCGCAAGCTCGATTGGCGGCACGGCGTGGTCGGTTGGCTGGGTGCAGGGACTATGGGGCCATCATTTAGTGCGCTGGACGACGGACGACTCCTGCCCTCGGCAGGAGTCGGTTATCGCTTTGAATTCAAGCCGCGCGTCAACGTACGCCTGGATTACGGCATCGGCAAAGGCAGCAGCGGTTTCTATTTTCAGGTCGGAGAGGCATTTTGAGCAGGTTGCTGAAAACTATGTCGTTACTGGCATCACTTCTCGCAGGCAGCGCTGGAGCGGCACTACCAGTGGCATTAGATCTGTCTCCGCAGGTAACAACGAGAGCGACCACCGCGTGGCCTGCTATGCCGCCACAGCCACTGCCTAAAGGGTTACGTCCTTGCTGTGCATTTGGCTACAACTTGCATGCGGAATTGCTGGGCATGCCGGTACCGTTTTATCAGCTGGATAACGTGGTCCCGGCGAGCCACCTTGGATTGCATCAGTACAACGATAGCATGCTGGCCGGGCTGGAAAACCTGACCGGCTTAAGCCGTGAAAATAACGGCATTCTCTACACCACGCACGGTGGCTTTATTGATACCGCCCACGTGCGTGATACCGCTGATATGACGGTCTATATCTTTAGTCAGATCCTGCCGAAACTGGGGCAGGCTTTTACGCTCGATCTGGATAGCGAACTGGCCCAGCGTCGGTTAGTGTTTAATGCCTTTACACCACCAACCGATCCTGTCGCGCGTTACACGCTGGCAGCCTGGCTGGCCGCTCATCTGGCGTTTCAGGTAGCGGAGTGGCATGAAATTGCGCAATGGTACGGTTTTGAGTCTGTTCCCGGATTTTCTGAAGGTGTTTCTGCTTTTTCGCCAGAGGATCTTTACTCCAATCTGCTTGGTGCCCGCCTGGCGGTGTCGCTGATTCTGGAGGGGCAAACAGTTTCTCAGGGGGTTTACGAGGTGGCGATGGGGACGGCACTTCGCCAGGCACTTGTCCATCTTGGCGCTCAGTCGCCGGAACTCACCCGTTTCCATTTCGATATGCTGGACGGCCGCTGGTGGAACAGTCGGCGTCGGGTGCCGGAAAAGTATCTGGTGCTGCGGCGTAACTATCAGATGGGGGATAATCGTTTGCCGACACGCGTGCCTGGCGAGCGGGCTGTTCTGCAGCGACTGGCGCTGCCGCACCGCTGGCAGGGCGTTGATCTCAATGCTGTCGGAGAGTTGCAACTGTGGCCGGGTACAGCAATGGAGCAGTTACCGCCACCCATTCGTTACTATACGTTCGAGGACTTCCCCGCTTTGGCTGTGAACGCTCAGCAAGCTGATGCGCTTGCGGCCCGCTAAAGGCTTATGGGATACGCGCTGTGCGTGGTAAAAAGGAGCGGTATTTTTCGTCCGGGACACCACCATGAAACAAATCACCTTTGCAGCGCGTAATCATCAGCTTACCAATATCAACACCTGGACACCGGACAGCCAGTGGCTGGTCTTTGATGTGCGTCCTTCCGGTGCATCGTTTACCGGAGAGACGATTGAACGCGTCAATATTCACACCGGTGAGGTGGCGGTGATTTACCGTGCTACGCAAGGCGCACACGTCGGCGTGGTGACCGTTCATCCAAAAGCTGAAAAATATGTGTTCATTCATGGACCAGAAAACCCTGATGAAACATGGTATTACGATTTTCATCATCGACGTGGTGTGATTGCTACGCAGGCAGAGGTGGGGAATCTGGATGCGATGGATATTACTGCGCCGTATACCCCAGGCGCGCTGCGCGGTGGTAGTCATGTGCATGTTTTTAGCCCAAACGGCGAGTTTGTCAGTTTCACCTATAACGATCACGTGCTACATGAGCGCTCACCGGCGCTGGATTTACGCAATGTCGGCGTTGCTGCGCCGTATGGGCCGGTGAATGTATCCGCGCAGCATCCCCGTGAATACAGCGGGAACTCTTGGTGCGTGCTGGTGAGCCAGACGACACCAACGCCAAAACCGGGGAGCGATGAGATTAACCGCGCTTATGAAGAAGGCTGGGTGGGGGATCATACGCTGGCCTTTATCGGCGACACGTTGTCTGTCAGTGGCGAAAAAGTACCGGAACTGTTTATCGTTGATTTGCCACGCCATGAAAGTGGCTGGAAACAGCCTGGCGAGGCACCTCTGGAAGGAACGGAAGCAACAATGCCTGCGCCACCAGCCGGCATCGTTCAGCGCCGTCTGACGTTTACTCATGATCGCGCCTTCCCGGGGCTGGTGAATCAACCGCGGCATTGGGTGCGCAGTAATCCAACGGCAGCCGAAATTGCGTTTCTGATGCGTGATGACAACGGTATCGTGCAGTTATGGTTGATTTCCCCACAGGGAGGAGAACCGCGTCAGCTTACCCGCTGTGACACGGATATTCAGTCAGCATTCAACTGGCATCCGTCGGGAAAATGGTTGGGATTTGTACTGCAGAACAGAATCGCTTGTTGTGATGCGCAGACGGGAGAGATTGAATTTTTAACGACCAGCCATGGCAACCCACCTTCAGCAGATGCGATCGTCTTCTCTCCTGATGGCCGACAGGTTGCATGGATGGAAGACGTCGACGGTTTCCGCCAGCTATGGGTGACAGAAACCAGACGTTAACTTAAGGCGCAGGCATTTGAGCTGGGGGGATAACGGCGTTGGTGGCTTGCGTTCTCTCCTCGCTCTTTTCTACGCGAGATCGAACCGAGTTATCTTTGCGAAAGAGATCCCACGGAAGCAGTACCGTATCCAGAACCGCGGTAAAAGGCATATCCAGAATCGCCAGCGACTTTGTTCCCCAGTTTGTATCACTTTCGCTAATCATTGTGGCGCTGGCGCGCGTGCCAGGATATATCCCTTCTTTCCCTCCGGTATGTGACATCACGCTGGAACAGCCGCTGATAAAAACCATCCCGCTGCACATCATCAGTGTTAACACTATTTTTTTTATCATCATTATTTCATCTGCTAATCATCGTGTTTGCAGGGTGAGTTAAAGCGATCCGTTGCGAAAATAACATCACCATCTTGTCGCACTGTGGCGGCAATCGCGATTTAACGATAACGACTGCTCCCCCCAGTGTATGCAATAGACAACAAACTGCAAAAAAAGTCAGAGGAGTACGCTTGAAAAGTTTGTATTAAGACCCATTTTTAGGGTGTAGACAAATGAAGGGCATGCCTGATGGGTGTCCTGGCTACCTGACCTGTCCAAGATGGAAGGTCCAACATTCTCGCTGATTTCAGGAGCTATTGATTATGCGTAACTTTGATTTATCCCCGCTATACCGTTCTGCTATTGGATTTGATCGTCTGTTTAACCTGCTGGAAAACAACCAGGGCCAAAGCAATGGTGGCTACCCTCCGTACAACGTTGAGCTGGTAGACGAAAACCACTACCGCATTGCGATTGCCGTTGCGGGCTTTGCTGAAAGCGAGCTGGAAATTACCGCCCAGGATAATTTGCTGGTGGTGAAAGGCGCGCATGCGGACGAGCAAAAAGAACGTACTTACCTGTACCAGGGTATTGCCGAACGCAACTTCGAACGCAAGTTCCAGTTAGCGGAGAACATCCACGTTCGCGGCGCAAACCTGGTAAACGGTCTGCTGTATATCGAGCTTGAGCGCGTGATTCCTGAAGCGAACAAACCGCGCCGCATCGAAATCAACTAATTTATCTGTCGGGCCGCTTGCGCGGCCCTGCTAAGCACAGGCTTGCCGTCAGGGAGCCGAAAGGTACTTACTCGCTTCTTAGAAGGAGAATATTATGCGTAACTACGATTTATCCCCACTGCTGCGTCAATGGATCGGTTTTGACAAACTGGCCAATGCATTACAAAACGCTGGTGAAAGCCAAAGCTTCCCACCCTATAACATCGAAAAGAGCGATGATAACCACTACCGCATTACCCTTGCGTTAGCCGGTTTCCGTCAGGAAGATTTGGATATTCAACTGGAAGGCACGCGTCTGACCGTAAAAGGTACGCCGCAGCAGCCGGAAAAAGAGACCAAATGGTTGCATCAGGGGCTGGTCACTCAATCATTCAGTCTGAGCTTTACGCTGGCTGAAAATATGGAGGTCTCAGGCGCAAGCTTTACTAACGGCTTGCTGCATATCGATTTGACCCGTAATGAACCTGAAACCATTGCTCCACAACGTATCGCCATCAGCGAACGTCCCGCATTAAATAGCTAAATAGCTCCATGCCTTTGCCCCGCCAGAAATGACGGGGCTTTTTTGTGCTTTACCCCCCATACATTGCGCTTGTACTCTGCGAGAATCCATTTACTTAATGATGTTATTCACAGGGAACAGAAGAATGAGTGATATAGCATTGACGGTCAGCGTTCTGGCATTGGTGGCGGTTGTCGGGTTATGGATCGGCAACATTAAAGTACGGGGCGTTGGTTTTGGCATCGGAGGCGTACTGTTCGGCGGTATCATCGTCGGACACTTTGTCGATCAGGCAGGGATGACCCTGAGCGGCGATATGTTGCATTTTATTCAGGAATTTGGCCTGATACTCTTCGTCTATACCATCGGCATCCAGGTAGGGCCGGGTTTCTTTGCCTCACTGCGTGTTTCGGGACTGCGTCTGAACCTGTTTGCAGTGCTGATCGTGATTATCGGGGGGCTGGTTACCGCGCTTCTGCATAAGATCTTCGCTATTCCGCTGCCTGTGGTGCTGGGGATCTTCTCCGGCGCGGTCACCAATACGCCCGCACTGGGTGCCGGGCAGCAAATTCTGCGCGATCTGGGTACGCCGGGGGATGTGGTCGATCAGATGGGGATGAGCTATGCCATGGCTTATCCTTTCGGTATTTGCGGCATTTTGCTCACAATGTGGCTGATGCGCCTCATTTTCCGCGTGAACGTTGAGTCCGAAGCTCAGCAGCATGAATCAACGCTGACCAACGGTCATACGCTGATTCAGACGATGAACATTCGTGTTGAAAACCCGAACCTCAATAATATGGCGATTCAGGATGTCCCCATTCTGAACAGCGACAAAATCATCTGTTCACGCCTGAAGCGAGATGAAACGTTAATGGTGCCGTCGCCGGGTACGATTATCCAGATGGGCGATCTGCTTCACCTGGTCGGACAGCCTGGCGATCTGCATAATGCGAAGGTGGTGATTGGGCAGGAAGTGGACACTTCGCTGTCAACGCGGGGTACGGATTTGCGTGTTGAACGTGTCGTTGTGACCAACGAACAGGTGCTTGGCAAGCGGATCCGTGACCTGCACTTTAAAGAACGTTACGACGTGGTGATTTCCCGTCTGAACCGCGCGGGCGTTGAGCTGGTCGCCAGCAGCGATGCCAGCCTGCAATTTGGCGATATCCTCAATCTGGTGGGGCGTCCTTCGTCGATTGATGCCGTTGCCAATGTTGTGGGTAACGCACAGCAAAAACTGCAGCAGGTGCAGATGTTGCCGGTGTTTATTGGGATCGGGCTGGGGGTGTTGTTGGGTTCAATCCCGCTGTTTATCCCCGGTTTCCCGGTGGCATTAAAACTGGGGCTGGCCGGTGGACCACTGATTATGGCGCTGATTTTGGGGCGTATTGGCAGTATCGGTAAGCTGTACTGGTTTATGTCTCCCAGCGCGAACCTGGCGTTGCGAGAGTTGGGTATCGTACTGTTTCTCGCGGTGGTTGGTCTGAAGTCAGGCGGTGATTTTGTTCATACCCTGACGCAGGGCGACGGTCTGAGCTGGGTGGGCTACGGTATTTTTATCACCGCAATCCCGCTGATTACCGTCGGTCTGCTGGCGCGCCTTCTCACCAAAATGAACTACCTGACGCTGTGTGGCATGTTGGCCGGCTCAATGACCGATCCTCCTGCGCTGGCGTTTGCTAACAACCTGCATGCCACCAGCGGCGCGGCGGCGCTGTCGTACGCTACGGTCTATCCGCTGGTCATGTTCCTGAGGATTATCACCCCACAACTGCTGGCGGTGCTCTTCTGGGGATTAGGTTAAAACTGACCTATCCAGTCAGCATATCCAGGAATGCCTGATGCGCTGCGCTTATCCGACCTACATCGTTCACTGTAGGCCGGATAAGGCGCCAGTCGCCATCCGGCATTTCAAAGCACATCTCTCTTTTCCATTGTCTCATCACATTACACTCCCTTTCGTTTGCGAATCAGGTTCATACTCTTTCACTGTTCCGGTATAACGACCAGACTACAATATTGAAGGAGTCGCCATGAAGATTTCCCGCCTTGGAGAAGCGCCGGATTACCGCTTCTCACTGGCAAATGAGCGTACGTTTCTGGCGTGGATCCGCACTGCGCTGGGTTTTCTGGCGGCGGGCGTTGGTCTTGATCAACTGGCCCCGGACTTTGCTACGCCAGTCATCCGTGAGGCACTTGCTTTGCTGCTGTGTCTGTTTGCGGGTGGTCTGGCGATCTACGGTTATCTGCGCTGGTTGCGAAATGAAAAGGCGATGCGTCTGAAAGAGGACATGCCGTACACCAACAGCCTGCTGATTATCAGCGTCATGCTGACGCTTGTGGCGGTGATTGTTATGGCGCTGGTGCTGTATGCCGGGTAGTCGTAAGGCCCGTCGCCAGTCCGATCCTGGTCTACAACCGGAACGGACATCGCTGGCCTGGTTTCGCACGTTGCTAGGCTATGGCGCACTGATGGCGCTGGCGATTAAGCATAACTGGCATCAGGCGGGAGCGTTATTCTGGGTTTCAATAGCGGTGCTGGCAATTGTGGCGATTATTCTCTGGCGCTACACCCGCAGCCGTAACCTGATGGATGTTACGCATAGCGATTTTTCTGAATCTCGTGCGGTGCGTGACAAATTTATGATCTCCCTCGCGGTGTTATCCCTTGCAATACTGTTTGCTGTAACACACGTTCGTCAACTTATCGTATATATCGGGAATTTTGCATGACAGTATGTGAGGACATGGATGTTAGTGAGGGTATTTTAAAGGTGGTGATTGATCACCAGAAGAGTTTGCAACCTATTGAACTGTACCGTGATTTACGACAAGGTGATGTTCGTCTCGTACAGTTTATCCCTCTGATTAAGCGCGATGAAGCAGGCAACCTGACGGCTGAATCTGTCACACCAGAAGGGTGGGGGCAGTTTTTAAATACGATATTTGATATCTGGGTTCGTGAAGATATTAATCGGGTATCTATTCAGCTTTTTGATAAAACTCTGCGTCGATGGTGTGGTCTGGCGGTTCAAATTGAACGGCAATCGACCTCACAGCAGAGCGTGCGTTGTCGGTCATGTTCCTTATCGCAATTTTACCGTGGTGATTGCCCGGTGCATGGGGATACTCACGGGGAAAATGTGCTGTGTGCGGGATATCAGGCCTTCTTTGAACACTCATCACCCCATATGCGCGTCATGCGCGATCTGATTAAACAGCATCGCTCACCGATGGAGCTGATGGCGATGCTGCGTTGAGATCAGAGGGGGTTAGCGCCCTTTCGCCAGGTATTGCGCCATCTCGGTTTCCGGCACCATGCCGCCGCCGGTCGCCCACACCAGGTGCGTGGCGTTATTGAGCTGATCCGCGCTCAATCCTTGCATCTGCTGGTAATTCGTGGAGGCGCAAACGTGCTGAGGGCCAGCCATGCCCGCCAGCGCCGATGGCTCAAGGCGAATACCTTCTTCCTGCGCCAGCCAGCCCAGCATATCGTACATAGTCTGATCGTCCAGGGTGTACAGTCCGTCGAGCAGGCGTTCCATCGCCCGGCCAACAAAGCCCGAGGCGCGACCGACTGCCAGCCCATCTGCCGCCGTCAGATTATCGATGCCGATATCCTGCACGGAAATGGTATCGTGCAGCCCGGTGTAAATCCCCAGCAGCATGCACGGGGAGTGGGTTGGTTCTGCGAAGAAGCAATGAACGTTGTCACCGAATGCCAGCTTCAGGCCAAACGCCACGCCGCCAGGGCCACCACCCACACCGCATGGCAGGTAAACAAACAGCGGATGATCGGCATCCACCACGCGCCCCTGCTGGGCAAACTGCGCTTTCAGACGCTGACCGGCGACCGCATAGCCTAAGAACAGCGTGCGGGAATTTTCATCATCGATAAAGAAACAGTTTGGATCGGACTGTGCCGCTTTGCGGCCCTGTTCAACCGCCACTCCGTAATCTTCTTCGTACTCCACCACCGTCACGCCGTGGCTGCGCAGCCTGGATTTTTTCCACGCGCGGGCATCGGCAGACATATGGACCGTAACGTTGAAGCCGATGCGGGCGCTCATGATGCCGATAGACATCCCCAGGTTGCCAGTTGAACCTACTGCGATGCTGTACTGGCTGAAGAACTGTTTGAACTCAGGAGAAAGCAGAATGCTGTAATCATCATTTGTCGTTAGCAGACCCGCTTTCAACGCCAGTTTTTCCGCGTGGGTCAGGACTTCATAAATGCCACCGCGGGCTTTAATTGAGCCAGAAATTGGCAAGTGACTGTCTTTCTTCAGCAGGATTTCGCCGTTAATGTGCTGCCCGAACTCTTTTTCCAACCGCTTTTGCATAGCCGGGATTGCGGCCAGCTCAGATTCGATAATGCCCCCAGTGGCGGCAGTTTCCGGGAAGGCCTGCGCCAGATACGGTGCGAAGCGCGTCAGACGCGCGTGGGCATCCTCAACGTCGTGTGCTGTCAGGCCAACATAGGGTAAACCTTCTGCAAGAGAGGTGGTGCCAGGGTTAAACCAGGTTGTCTCTTTCAGAGCCACCAGATCTTCCACTAAAGGATGCTGGGCGATAAGTGTTTGAATGTTTTCCATAGTCAGTCTCTTCGCGCTTAGATAATAAAGGAAAGCAGGAATGTGCAAGCCAGTGCAATAACGGACGCGATAAATGTCGCGGTCGTATAGTATTTAAACGTCTCATTCAGGGTAGCGCCGCAGTATTGCTTGACCAGCCAGAAGAGGGAATCTGTGACGATCGTGCAGCCAATGGCGCCGGAACCAATCGCAATGGCGATGATCTCCGGGCTAACGTCAGGGTAGAGCGGCAGCATCGGCGCTACGATTGCCGTGGCGCCCATCATCGCGACCGTGGCGGAACCCACTGCAGCATGCAGAATTAATGCCACCAGCCACGCCAGCAGAATCGGGTGCATATGCATGTTTGAAAGGATTAGCGCGAGGGTATCCGCCAGCCCGCTGCTCTTGAGGATAGCGTTGAATGCGCCGCCTGCGCCGATAATCAGCAGAATGTTAGCAATCGAGCCAAAACCGTTTTCGGTGTGGGTCAGCAATGCCCCCATACCAATGTGCTGACGCAGACCGAGAATGTAATAGGCCACGAAAACGGCAATAAACATCGCGGTGATCGGGTTACCGATAAACTCCAGCAGCGTATACAGCGTACCGCCTTTCGCCATGTTCAGCTCAGCGACGGTTTTGACCAGCATCAGGCCAATGGGTAACAGGACGGTAAACAGCGTGGCACCCAGCGACGGCAGCGTACTTTCGTCGCGCACTTTCAGGTCGGAAAACTCAGCCGGGACTGGTTTAAATGGCAGACGGTTACCGAGGAATTTCAGATACAACGGCCCGCCGATTAGCGATGCCATCAAGCCCACCAGTAAGCCGTAGACAATCACGGTGCCAATATCCGCGCCCAGCTTGTTCGCCACGAACAGAGCGGCTGGATGCGGAGGTACGACGCAGTGTACTGCCATCAGCGCCGTACACAGCGGAATCGCCAGCTTCAGTAATGAGGTATTGGTTTTTTTAGCAATCGAAAAGGCCAGTGGAATCAACAGCACCACGCCGACCTCAACGAACAACGTGATCCCGCAAATCAGCCCAACCAACACCATAATGACGTCAGCGGAAAGCCAGCGGCAGCGCTGCAGCGTCAGACCGATGCGTTCGGCCGCGCCGGACACTTCCATCATTTTGCCCAGAATGGTCCCAAGGCCAATAACCGCCGCGAGGAAGCCCAGCGTACCGCCGATGCCGCTCTCAATGGCATTGACCATATCCAGCGGCCCCATCCCCATCATCGTACCCACGAAGAAACTGGCTAACAGCAGCGCCAGAAACGGGTGGAATTTGAACTTCACGATGGTCAAAACGATTAACACGATGCTTATCAGCAGCGTGCTCACAACCCAGATTTGAGAGTGCATAACTCACCTTGCCCTGTGATTAATATAGGGTTATTGGACAAAAATAAGGCATGGTCTGACAAACGATATAAATCCCCCTTCACATGAGCCAGATTGCATCAAATGAGTGATTTACGTCTAATTACGCTGCATTTATGCGATATGGTTCACCTTGATTCATCTTTGTGCTGATTTTTACAGCGAACTTTTTTACACTCCGGCGAATGAATCAGGAGGACAGGAGGTGAGTGTGGATCCCCTACGTGAGGGCAGAAACCGGCTGCTCAATGGCTGGCAGCTGTCAAAGCTGTATACCTTTGAAGTGGCGGCCCGGCATCAGTCGTTTGCGCTGGCAGCAGATGAGCTGTCGTTAAGCCCCAGCGCCGTCAGCCATCGCATTAATCAGCTGGAAGATGAGCTGGGCATTCAGCTGTTTGTCCGTTCACACCGTAAAGTGGAACTCACCCACGAGGGTAAGCGGGTGTTCTGGGCGCTGAAATCGTCGCTGGATACGCTGAATCAGGAAATCCTCGATATTAAAAACCAGGAGCTGTCCGGGACGCTTACCGTCTACTCACGGCCTTCTATCGCCCAGTGCTGGCTGGTTCCGGCGCTCGGCGACTTTACCCGTCGCTACCCGTCAATTTCACTGACCATCCTGACCGGCAACGACAACGTCAATTTACAGCGTGCCGGGGTCGATTTGGCTATCTATTTTGACGATGCGCCCTCCGCGCAGCTTACGCACCACTTCCTGATGGATGAAGAGATCCTGCCGGTATGCAGCCCGGACTACGCTCGCCGCCATGACCTTACCGGTTCGCTGGTGAATTTGCCGCACTGCACCTTGCTGCATGACAGACAGGCATGGAGTAACGACTCAGGAACCGATGAATGGCACAGTTGGGCGCAGCATTTTGCCGTGAATTTGCCGACATCATCGGGTATCGGCTTTGATCGTTCTGATTTAGCGGTAATTGCCGCCATGAACCATATCGGCGTGGCGATGGGCCGAAAACGGCTGGTGCAGAAACGTCTCGACAGCGGGGAACTGGTCGCGCCTTTCGGGGATATGGCGCTGAAATGCCATCAACACTATTACATCACCACGCTGCCCGGCAGGCAGTGGCCAAAAATCGAGGCATTTATTGGCTGGCTGCAGGAGCAGGTTAAATAAGCGGGCCGCGAATATTTTTTACGCTTTCTCTCTACACGGAAAGTGAAAAAGCATGCTAAATACGTGATATCACTCCTGATGATTTGCGTAAGGACGACCGTGTTAAAGCCGATTGTTTCCCTTTTACTGTTAGCCAGCGCCACCGTGTATGCCGCGCCCCCTGTGCTGACGGCGGCGCTGTATGCGCAGCAGCTTGGCGTTGGAATGGACGTAGACTGGGCTCGCACCGATCGCGGTATCCGCGAGTTCGATCCGCTGGTGGTACGGGATTTCAAGGCGAAGGGGATCTCTCATGTGCGTATTCGTGTGGCTGGTGAGCCAACAGAAGCCAGGCTCATCCATTTGCGCAAGCTGGTAGAGGCTTGCGAGCAATACGGCGTGATCCCGATAATCGCCTATCAGGCTGACGAATATAAAAAAGACCCCAGCGCCGGTAACGAAAAAGAGGTGGTTAACTGGTGGGTGGCGGTGGCGCATTACTTTGGTCAAGGCTCGCCGTTGCTGGGTTTCGACCTGATATATGAGCCTGCCGATAAGCTTAATCACAATCAGACTTCGCTCAATCGGGTGTACGACAAAACGATTCGCACAATCCACGCCATTTCGCCGCAGCGGATGATTTTCATTGCTCCGCGACTGCGCGCGGCACCGGAAGATTTGCCTAATCTGAAATTACCGCCGCAAAGTCAGAATACCGTTCTGGCTGAATGGCATATCTTCCCGTGGGGGCCGCTAAAAAATAACGGTAAGTATCCCTGGACGTCGGGGACTGCGGCAGAAAAAGCCGCCATTCGCGCCCGTATTAATACGGCCATTCACTGGCAACAGAAAACGGGTCATCTCAGTTGGGTGGGGGGCTGGTCGCCGGGAGAGACCATCAAAAACGCGCCTTCTGCCGCGCAAACTGCATTTGCACGGTTTATGGCATGTGAACTGCGCAAGGCGAAAATCCCCTATGCTATCAATGCGGATATGCAGTTCTATGATGGCGAAGAAGGGGCCTGGCGTCCGGCGCTGGAGCCGTTGCTGACGACGATGATCGCGCCAGAATGCGAAAAGCCCGGCGATAAGCCGGGCCATCATACGCTTAAACCGCCTGTCCCTGATGCGACACGCGTGATGCCAGCGGAAGCCAGCAAACAAAAATCAACAGCCCCATAAGGGTCATCAGCAGGCCCAGACTGGCTTGCCCGGTCTGCGGCAGCATGGCAGAAAACCATGCCAGCACGCCGGAACCAATGTTCTGTAATCCCCCAACCAGCGCGCCAGCCGTGCCTGCCAGGAACGGGAAAGGCTCCATTGCACCGCTGGTTGCCAGCGGAAACAACATTCCGGCACCGAAGAAAAACAGTGCGGCAGGAACCAGCAGCGTCCAGACGTTCATCACGTCAAACAGCCCTGGGATCCACATCATTAAACCCGCTACCAGACAGCAGGTCACCGACTGCCACATTAGCGTCGAGAAACGCTTATTAGGGCGACCGGCGAACCATGCGCCGAAAAACGCCGCCGGAATAGGCAGAATAAACAGGATGCTGACCGCCATGCTGCTTAGACCGAGCCGTGCGCCCAATAATACTCCGGAGCAGGCTTCAAAGACTGCAACGCCCGCCAGACCGCCGATCAACATCAGCACGTAACAGGTGAAAGAGCTATTACCAAACAGGGTTTTGTAGCTGGCGATCAGCCGTGGACGCGGCGCACCCGCAGGCCGTGTTTCCGGCATCCAGCGCGCCATGCTAAACGTCACACCCGCACACAGAATCAGCAGGAAAATATAGCAGGCGCGCCAGTTCCACACTGTATCCAGCATGCCGCCAATCAGCGGAGCTAACAGCGGACTGACCAGAATCCCCATGTTTAACAGACTATTGGCGTGGCGCAGTTGCGTGCCTTCGTACAGATCACGCGGTAACGTTCGCGCCATCACACCGCCGACGCCCGTTCCCATCCCCTGAATGGCACTGGCGATAATCAGTACCGTCAGGCTATGAGTGGTAATGGCGACCAGCGTGGCCAGCATAAAAATAGACATCCCGGCGAGGATCACCGGGCGGCGCCCTACGCGGTCTGAAAGGGGACCGTAAACCAGTTGCGACACGCCGTAGGTCAGCAGGTAGGCAGCCATTACGCTTTGCACCGCGCCTTCGCGAACGTTCAGTTCACGCGCCATATCAGCAATCGCGGGGATATAAATGGTTTGCGCCATTTGACCTACCGCCACCAGTAATACCAACATCAACAACAAATTGACGCTTCTATGCCTTTTCATTTCGCTGATTACTTTTAAAAAAGAGAAAAAATAAGAATAAGGTGCTGCACTTTCCCGTAAATGCGCGTGGAATCTACCACAACAGAAAAAGAAGGCCAGATAGTGGACTGGAATGTTTGTGTGACGGACGGCAGGAAATGTAAACAAAATCCGGCAACAAATGTTGCCGGATTACATCGGGTTTACAACGCGATCATGATAAGCGGAGTAAAACTGCGCCGGCGGCAATACCTCCGGCTGCGACAAGACGTATTCCGGCAACCTTTTCTTTCAGCAGCAGCCACGCGAGCAGTGCGCCAAACAGAATGGATGTTTCACGCAGTGCAGCGACCACCGTCAGCGGGGCCTGAGTCATCGCCCACAGTGCCAGGCCGTAAGACCCCATCGTACCAATCCCGCCAAGAATACCTTTTTTCCACTGCTGTACCAGATAACGTGACGCTTCCCGGCGGCGGGCGATCATCGCCCAACCCAGCAGGCAGGAGCCGTTCAGAAAGAAGGTCCACAGCGTGTAGCCCAGCGCGGTTTCTGAAAGCCGAACACCGGTGCCATCAACCAGCGTATAACCGGCGATAAAACAGGCATTAATGAGTGCCAGGATAATCCCACGTTGCGAGCCGCAGCGTCCGTTAAATGCCATCCCGAGAATAGCCAGACAGATGGTGGCAATCCCCACCCAGACGAGTAGCGAGAGGCTATCGCCAAGAAACAGGACGCTGATAATCGCGACCAGCAGCGGCGCTGTGCCGCGCATCAGAGGATAGGTCTGGCTCATATCCGAAACCTGATAGGTTTTAGCGACCAGGACGGTATAGACCACCTGTAATGCGGTTGAGACAGCCAAAAACGGCAGGCTGGCGGCAGAGGGTTGCGGCGCAAAGGGTAAACAAATCAGCGCCATAATCGCAGCGGTTCCGCTGACGCTGATCGCCGAGTACAGCTTGTCGTTTCCCGCTTTTACGATGGCATTCCAGCTGGCATGCAGCAGTGCGGCGAACAGCAAAATGCAGAAAACAGAAAGCGTCATGGCGGAATTCTTCCCTGAGGATGTCATAAAAACGTAACACATTGGCACGACACAAGCACCAGGGAGAAGGTGAAAGGGGAGCGGAGTGTTACCCGCCCCCCTTAGGTGCGACTTGAATCTGAATTACTTAATGTATTTCAGAACAGCATCAAGCAGTTGCAGTGCTGCAACAATGAGTTTGAGGATAAGAATAGCGATATCCACGAGGCTCATACGCTCTCCTTTTGGTACAAGGAGCACGGTGCTGGCGTACCTCGCCGCTGCCTGTTGCCAGCACCTTTGTTGACGTAACACAGTGTGCTCACTTAGGGGGTTAAGGCGCTGACGGCACCACCCGTTTCAGCCAGGACTTTGATGCGCCGGTAAAACAGCGGCCCCCTCGCGCACTGCGAACATTTACAGTATAGATAAATACTGTATGTATGAACAGTATTTTATGGACAAAATCCGCAAAGCGATCCATACTCAGAAACGTCAAAATCCGTGCCTTAAATTGCGCGTTCGTTCCCGATCGCGTATACTTCTTGCGTTGACGTAACACAGTGTGTTCTGCGGTTACCAGCCGCAAACCCTGAAAAAAACCTCGCCCCGGCGGGGTTTTTTGTTTTTACATTGCGTACAGATAAACGTGATCTTTGGCGCATTTTTGCGCAGATGAAAAATTTTCCATTGTCACGCTGAAAAACCTGTGTTTGTATAAATCCAGTTAATCAACAAACAGACAGGTCCCTAATGAACCCTTCCATGCTGACTGCGACCCTACTAAAAACTGCGCCATCTCGCGCAGCGGTCGTCGTGCGTGTGGTGGTGGTCGTCGGCAATGCGCCGTAGGGTCCGGAACAACACACGATTCCAAAACCCCGCCGGCGCAAACCGGGCGGGGTTTTTCGTTTCAGAGACCTGCCCGGAGCAAAGGCCCAGAATAAAAGGACTGGAGCATGGCAAGTTCGGGCATAACATCCAAGCGTACGCGTTTTACGGGCGCAGAATTCATCGTTCATTTCCTGGAACGTCAGGGAATTAAAGTGGTCACCGGTATTCCTGGCGGCTCAATTCTCCCCGTCTACGACGCCTTGAGCCAAAGCACGAAAATCCGTCATATCCTGGCGCGCCACGAGCAGGGTGCGGGGTTTATCGCCCAGGGGATGGCACGAACCGAGGGTAAACCCGCCGTCTGTATGGCCTGTAGCGGACCGGGCGCAACCAACCTGGTGACCGCTATTGCCGATGCGCGCCTGGATTCCATCCCGTTGGTGTGTATCAC
>OKVX01000704.1_pt1 | contig 15926 bp, 7 predicted proteins | sample 1606941 | NCBI WGS metagenome assembly OKVX01 (sample SAMN03281016, study PRJEB24777) | human gut metagenome | isolation source: fecal sample PR161 from 1 month old female Malay infant, caesarean... | reverse complement strand
GTAGGGAACCGCCAGGTTATTATTAAGTGAAGAAGCCACCCTTTGGGTGGCTTTTTTGCGTTTGGGCGAAAAGAAAATTCCGTTTGTATTTTATTCACCGGAAGGTAGATTGGATAACTGATCACTTCAATCCGGCAGAAAATACAAAGGAGCATCGTTATGGCTGATCCAACCTATGTCCCGCCTCAGGTGTGGGAATGGAAACAGAAAAACGGCGGAAAATTTGCCAATACCAACCGTCCTGTTGCCGGGGCGACACATGAAAAAGCCCTGTCTGTTGGTAAACACCCATTACAGCTTTACTCGCTGGGAACACCTAACGGTCAGAAAGTCACTATCATGCTTGAAGAACTGCTGGCGGCGGGGATCCGCGATGCGGAATACGATGCCTGGCTGATTGATATCGGCGAAGGCGACCAGTTTGGTTCCGGGTTTGTTGATATTAACCCGAACTCAAAAATTCCGGCATTGGTCGACAGAAGTGGTACGAAGCCGGTACGGATCTTTGAATCCGGAGCAATTCTTACGTATCTGGCAGAAAAATTTTCCCTGTTCCTGCCGGAAACTCAGCCTGAACGGGCTGAAACACTGTCATGGCTGTTCTGGCAGATGGGATCTGCACCATTTGTCGGCGGCGGGTTTGGCCATTTCTATGCGTATGCACCGGAAAAATATGAATATCCGATTAACCGCTACGCGATGGAAACCAAACGCCAGCTGGATGTCCTGAACCGTCAGCTCAGTCAGCATGAATTTATTGCCGGCGATAATTACACTATTGCTGATATGGCTGCATGGCCATGGTACGGTGGGTTAGTGCTGGGTACGCTGTATAATGCGGCGACATTCCTGTCTGTCAGTGAATATCCGCATGTGATCCGCTGGGCGAAGCAGATAGCGGCACGTCCGGCTGTTCAGCGCGGACGCCGGGTTAACCGCAGCGGCGGAGAGCCGTCAGACCGGTTTATCCGCGAACGTCATAATGCGTCAGATCTGGACTGATATTTCACGTGTTCCCGGCAGAGCGTTTTCTGCCGGGAAACGTATCTGCATTATTAACGCGGTTCCGGTAATTTAAAGGCCGATACCATCTGCGAAAGCTGTTCGGCTTCTCTTCGCAGGATTTGCGTCCGTGAAGCAGCATCATCAATTAATGTGGCATTCTGCTGTACCGTGGTATCCATCTCTGAGACAGCCATCGTAACCTCGGCCAGCCCTTTGCTCTGCTCCTCACCGGCAACGCGGATATCACTCATCAGCTGTCTTACCTGCAACACATCCATCACCAGATCTGCCAGCGTTTCTCCGGCTTCATGCACCTGATTACTGCCGGTTTTGACATTCTGCACAGACTCATCAATCAGCGCCTTAATCTCCTGTGCTGCCTGTGCACTGCGCTGAGCCAGTGATCTGACTTCAGTCGCCACCACTGCAAAGCCTCGCCCGGAATCACCGGCACGCGCGGCCTCGACGGCGGCATTCAGTGCCAGAATATTGGTCTGGAATGCAATACTGTCGATCACTGACACGATTTCAACCATTCGTCCGGATGATGTACTAACGCTGTTCATTGTCGAAATCACATCACGCATCATATCTCCGCAGCGGCTCGCTGTTTGTGCAGTGGTTTCCGCCAGTTCATCGGCCTGATGGGTATTCTCACTGTTCTGACGTACCGTCACGTTCAGTTCTTCCATCGCGGAAGCACTCTGCTCCAGCGCAGCGGCCTGCTGTGTGACCCGTGCGGATAATTCGTTATTATTATCAGCAAGATTAACGGTATTTCCAGCCACAACAGAGCTGCTGCTGCGTACCGTGAGCAACATGGATGATATTTTATCGGCAAACAGATTAAATGCCTGTGAGATAGCGGAGATTTCATCGGCACCGCGCACTTCCATCCGCCGTGTCAGGTCGCCTTCCCCGTGAGCGATGTCATCGAGGGCCTTACGGGTTTCATCGAGGCGGGTGATCAGTCGGCGGACAACCAGCCAGGAACCCAGCAACAACAGTGCCATGATCGGCAGCAGGGCTTCCAGCACATCCTGCATCATCACTTTTGCCAGCCCGGTGATCCGCTCTTCAGGCGTGACAAGGCCGATGACCCATCCGGTGTCAGCCATCGGGAACAGCATCACCTGTGAAGTGGTGTTCAGCTGCCCGTCATTATCAATGCGGATACTGTCGATAGCGGATTGCTCAGAATGGGGTTGCTTCAGGCTTGCTGCCACCGGTGCCAGCCAGACTGATTGTGCGGCCAGCTCATCAAAGGTTTTGAATTGCTTATTGTCATCACCCGGAAAATAGATCAACTGCCCCTGCCGGTCTGTCACAAAAGCATAGCCACCGGTGCTGTTACCGTATTGCTGCATAATAGCGGCGATATTATCCAGACGGATATCCGTTGTCGCGACACCGGCAAATTTTCCGTCGGTTTTGTACGGCACACTGCAGGTCACCATATTCACACCGGAAATGGCATCGCGGTAAACATCAGACCACAAACAGCTTTCCGTGGATTGCTCACGGGCATTCCGGTACCAGCTTTCATTGTGATAATTACCGGCACCCTCTGTATTGTATTCATCAGAAAAAACCAGTTCCCCGGCCGGATTCCGTGCCCAGAAAAAGCTGCGTTTCTCAATTCCCGGGGTGAATGCCCCCGGCTCCGGCCAGATCCCGCCACCGGTGATCAGGCTGTTGCTTTCAATCAGATTGGGCGGGATATAGCGGTACAGCGCCTCATCATTGGGCAGCACCTCCGCCAGGCGCGCCAGACTGACCGTTTTTCCGTCTGTCTGAGATAAAATTGTACTGACCCGGGATGTCAGGCCGCGTCCGGTTTCTTCAATTAATGCAGTATTAATTTCCACAACGCGGGGCTGACCCCGCCACAGCATAACAACAATGATAATGGCAGTAGTGACGGCCAGGAGCAGGATGCCCCCGATAGTCAGGCGGGTTGAAATGCGGGACGGATACCAGGACATACAAAACTCCCGAAACAAATAAGGGTATATTTGAGTTATCGGCGGTGTGACCTATATCTTTATGATGTTTTATTGAACAGGTGAATGAATGACGGATATCTGTGGCAGGGATCGCACTTTCGTCATTTTATGATGATTTCCTGTCCGCTGCAGTGTTTCAGAAAACAGTATTTTCATCCGCAGCACTATGTTATGTTATAACATATTTTGGCCGGGGTGAGATAATCTGTGAATTTAATCAGAAGAATGAATACGTTACTGCTCTCTTTCCTGTTTTTGCTGACATTCAGTCCGCAGGTGTTTGCACACCCGCACAGTTTTATTGATATGGAAACGACCCTTGTGACGGAAAACCATACGCTGAGGGGGATTGAATATGTCTGGAAAATGGATCCGATGACTTCCGCAGATATTCTGTATGATTTGATGAACAGCAAAGAAGACAGCCCGCAGTGGAAGAAGCAGGCAGCATCTGTGATGGCCAATATAATTGCACAGTCTTATTTTTCCGAACTGAATTATCAGAATAAAAAACAGCCTCTTAAACTCTTTCCGGACACCTACCGGATGACGCGTGAGGGATTACAGATTGTTATGTCATTCCGTGTCTCACTATTGCATCCGATACCGTTAGCCGGCAGTACCATTGAGCTGAAAACGTATGAACCGACTTTTTTTGTCAGTATGACCTACAACGGCAAACGCGCGGTTCACCTTTCTCCGCCGGATGCATCACAGTGCCGATTAGTTTTTACCGAGGCAGATCCTTCGGATACCCTGAAAGATTACGCGCTGTCGCTGGATACCGGCGATACCCCGGATGATGACCTGACGCTCGGTCGCCAGTTTGCACAGCAGATCACCTTACATTGCCCGGAGTGAGATAACGGATGACATCATATTCACGGACTATTATTCAGCTTACTGTTGTGTTTATTGTTTTGTCTGCGGGTGGGTTGCTGTACAGCCAGTGGCCGTCATTGCTGCATGTCAGTGCAAAGTTACAAAAAGAACTGAATTTTGAGATGGCGGCGCTGATTCAGAAAGTGGTGTCTGATCCGCTGAAAGCGGGCGGGCTTCTGACGCTTTTCAGTTTTTTATACGGCTTATTGCACGCACTGGGTCCCGGCCACGGCAAAGTTATCCTTTCTGCTTACATCGCCACACATCCGGCAAAATTACGCCACAGCGCGTTATTAAGTATTCTGGCTTCACTGCTTCAGGGCACCGTGGCGGTTGTTTTAGTCTCTGTTGTGCTGTTTATATTAAACTTGTCAGTACGCCAGCTGAATAATGTCAGCCAGATAACAGAGAAAGCCAGTTATGCGTTTATTATTCTTTTTGGCGCCATTATTGTTATCCGTGCACTACGTCATTTATTTATCAGACCACCGGTCAATAAGCCGCAAATAAAAACAATCCGCGTATCGGATAATAAACCCCCTGTTGCGTTAAAACCGGTTTATCTGCAAAGCGGACAAGTTCAGACATGCAGTTGTGGTCATCAGCATGTTATGCCGGGAAATACAGTCACCGGCAATTGGCGGACACAAGCCGGTATGATTCTGGCCATGGGCAGCCGACCGTGTTCGGGGGCATTATTAGTTTTACTGTTCTCATCAGTTATCGGTGTTTTTCACTGGGGAATTATCGCGGTATTTGCAATGGCGCTGGGAACCGGTATCACACTGTGTATGATAGCCTGGTTCGTACACAGCATGCGCTTTCTGGCACTGCGCCTGTCCCGTAATCCGGGGCGGACACCAAACCGGTATTATAGCGATATTCTCCGGCTGATCGCCGGGGGGATCTTTATTATTGCGGGGCTGCTGATGTATCAGGGAGCCGGGATATCAGCAGGGGGATTTTTTGTCTGAAAATAAAAAGACACCGGACTCAGCCGGTGTCTTATATTCACCGCTATTTAACCAGTTTCAGCACCAGTTCCGGTGCCATTTATCTTCTGACACTGTCCAGTGACAGCATAATATTACCGGGGTGCCTTGATTCACCCATATATGCGGGTTTGTAGAGAATTTCAATCATTTGTTCATAGATCAGGTTATTGATCTCATTACTGGTTTCATCCAGTCCGCCCCGGATTTTATTCCGGACAAAATCATATTCCGTATTATTCTTTGAATTGCCGTAACGATACATCGGTGCGTGAAGTCCGCCGGAAAAACTGGCCGGTAATTTTTTAATTCCTGGTTATAGACAAAGTTATAAATCAGATCAACGCGGGCATATAAACTTTTGGATGAATCGTCATATAAGGACTGATAGGCATCAAGATTTTTCCGGCAGGCTTCTGTGAATAATTTATGATTTTCAGCATCAGCTGCCATACCGACATCAATCAGAATCGTGTAAATATCCTGCCGGATATAGGTACTGTCCTAACGTACTTTCTTCATTATGACCTCTGCTGTTTTCAGGGCAGAAAGCCTGATTATAGTTGTTCCATTTCAGGGGAAGTGAATACCCGAAATGTTGCTTTAGTCCTTACCTGATGCACTAATTTGTGTAGAATCAGAGCTAACCCACTTTCATGGAGCGCTCTGCTATGGCTGGTGTAAACAAAACGAATATGAGTGAAACGGATATTATCAGCAAATTTATCCTTCCCGCAGTTAAGGATGCCGGCTGGGATGATTTGACTCAGATTCGTCAGGAAGTGAAACTGCGTGATGGTAAGATAGTGGTCCGCGGAAAGCTGGCATCACGTATCAAAGTGAAATCTGCCGATATCGTACTGTATCACAAGCCTAACCTGCCATTGGCGGTTATCGAAGCCAAAGCCAATAAGCACGCCATCAGTAAAGGGATGCAGCAGGGACTGGATTATGCCGGACTGCTTGATGTACCCTTTGTGTTTGCTTCTAACGGTGATGGGTTTATCTTCCATGATAAAACCAATCCGCAGCAGCTCGAATCAGAAATTACGCTTGATGCTTTCCCGGCACCAGAGCTACTCTGGCAAAAATATTGCGACTGGAAAGGGTTTACTCAGCAACAGTTGCCCGTTATCAGTCAGGATTATTACGATGACGGCAGCGGGAAATCGCCCCGTTACTATCAGATGCGGGCAATTAACCGGACGATAGATGCCGTATCAGCGGGAAAGAATCGTATTTTGCTGGTTATGGCAACCGGCACGGGCAAAACCTATACCGCGTTCCAGATAATCTGGCGGCTGTGGAAAGCCAGAAACAAGAAACGTATTCTGTTTCTTGCAGACCGCAACATTCTGGTCGATCAGACTAAAAATAATGATTTTCAACCTTTCGGCACTGCGATGACCAAAGTCACCGGCCGTACTATCGATCCTGCTTATGAAGTACATCTTGCATTGTATCAGGCCATTACCGGACCGGAAGAGAATCAGAAAGCCTATAAACAGGTTGCTCCGGATTTCTTTGACCTGATTGTGATTGACGAATGTCACCGTGGCAGTGCGTCCGAAGATTCCGCCTGGCGGGAGATTCTGGAGTATTTCGGCAGCGCCACTCAGATTGGCCTGACAGCAACACCAAAAGAAACAGAAGACGTCTCCAATATCGATTATTTTGGTGAACCGGTTTACACCTATTCACTGAAAGAGGGAATTGAAGACGGTTTCCTCGCCCCTTACAAAGTCGTGCGTGTTGATATCGATGTCGATGTTCAGGGCTGGCGGCCGGTTAAAGGTCAACTGGATAAATACGGCAAAGAGATTAAAGACCGTATATACAATCTGAAGGATTTTGACCGCACGCTGGTTATTGATGAGCGTACTATGCTGGTGGCGAAGACTATCACCGATTACCTGAAACGTACCAACCCGATGGATAAAACCATTGTTTTCTGTAACGATATTGATCATGCAGAGCGGATGCGTCATGCGCTGGTGGTGCTTAATCCTGAGCAGGTATTGAAGAACGAAAAATACGTGATGAAAATTACCGGTGACGATGATATCGGCAAAGCACAGCTGGATAACTTTATTAATCCGAAAAAGCCTTATCCGGTGATAGCAACCACCTCAGAATTGATGAGTACGGGCGTCGATGCGCAGACCTGCAAGCTGGTCGTGCTGGATCAAAATATTCAGTCCATGACCAAATTTAAGCAAATCATCGGGCGCGGTACCTGCACAGCTCGCAGCCCTAAAACAACGGACGGATTACTTAGCCAAAGATCACACCAAGCCTTACCACGATGGTTTCCGGTCATTCGGAACCAGCCGGTAATCTTTTTTTACAGACAAGGGGAATCATATAGAAGTGTTATCCGCTGCGTCATCGATGGCACTTCTGCCTTTTTAATTAAACAAAGACAGGAGATCCCCCATGAATACCACCGCAACCCCTTCTCTGCTCGACGAACCACTCGTGGACATGAAATTCATCACCAAATTTACCGGCTTAACGGACAAGTGGTTTTACAAGCTGATCCAGGAAGGGCAGTTCCCGAAACCGATTAAACTGGGACGTAGTTCCCGGTGGCAGAAAAGTGAAGTAGAAGCCTGGCTACAGGCACGTATTGCCGGGTCAGGGAATTAATCACTGTGTCAGTGATCTTCAAAAACGCTTCCGCGGTTATCATTGAAAATGACTTCGCCTGAAACTTAAAAATAACGCCAATCCCGGTGTTTAAAATGATAAGACTTATTACCCGTTTCATGAATATGACAACGATGGATTAGTCTGTCTGATTATGTGTTTGTCATTTTCATATCAGTGAATAATTTGCCGATTCTGAGGGTTCAGGAAGTCAACCTGTCATTCTGGTCTGTCGCAACTAATTTTGTGACACCAGTACCATTATGTCGTTTTTTGTAAAAACAATTCAGTTTTTGTATTGAAGGTAGTTCTGACCATGCCGATAATACTGTAAATTTTTTTATATATCCGGTCTGAAATCAGTCATGCGAAACACGTTGCTGCCCATTTTTTTAAACACTTTCACGGTTCTGTTAACGACTGCCGTACTGATCTTCAGTCCTGGGCTGAGCCCGGCGGCACCGCTGTCTCCGGCAGACCGGGATATAATTGAACTTCAGCAGCGTCAGCTGCTTCAGCAGAACCGGCAGCAGAGAGATGAGCTCGAAAAACAGACAGAGAAACCGTCCGCGGCTTTGCCGTCTCCTGTTTATCCCGGCAGCGGCCCCTGTGTCACCATTCATCAGATTACAGTCTCCGGTGCTCCGCATCTGAGTGAAAACCGCAGAAAAGAACTGGTTACTTCCCGTGAAGGTAACTGCCTCACGCTCAGCGATATACAGGCTCTGACAGACGCGATCACCGATGACTATCTGCACCGGGGGTTTATTACCAGCAGGGCGTTTCTGACTGAGCAGGATCTTTCCGGCGGTATCCTGTCTGTTGCCGTGATGGAAGGCACTCTGGAAGATATCACGCTTGAGGGTGAGAAACCGCTGATCCTGAAAACCGCATTTCCGGGAATGACCGGCCGTATTCTGAATCTGCGGGATATCGAGCAGGGTATGGAGCAGATAAACCGACTCCGGCAGGTACCGGTCAGAATAGATATTTTACCCGGCAGTCAGCCCGGCACCTCCCGCGTTAATCTTACCGCAGAGCCGGAATTTCCCGTACAGGGGGGGATCTCATTTGATAACAGCGGCCAGAAAAGTACCGGTGAAAAACAGATTGGTGTGTCACTGACTGGGAATAATCTGCTCAGACTGGGTGACAGGAGCTTTGTCAGTGTGACAAAGAGCAGTGATTTCAGCCAGTCTCGGGATGCGGTGAGTCTGCAGACCGGTATCAGTCTGCCGTACGGATACAGTCTGCTGGATTACAGCTATGTTTACAGCGGGTACGACTCGCTGCTCACACAGCGCGGATATCACTGGTATTCACGGGGAAACACTCAGACACACCGGCTGTCCGGTTATCATACCCTGTACCGGAACAGTGACATGAAAACCGCAGCAGCAGCCGGACTCAGTCACCGTATCATCCGAAACTACCTGAACGATGTCCGTCTGAACAGCAGCAGCCGCACACTGACGTCCGTCAGCCTGGGGATTAATCACAGTCAGAAACTGTGGCGGGGCTATGCCACCCTGAACCCCGCGGTCAGCCGCGGGGTTCCCTGGTTCGGCGGGGAGGATGACCGCGGAAAACAGTCTTCGCAGGAACCGACAGCGGAGTTTACTAAATGGTCGGTATCCAGCAGTTATTATCTGCCGCTGACAGACAATATCACCTGGCTGACCAGTTTTTACGGGCAGTGGTCCCCTGACAGGCTGTATGCCGGTGAACGGCTGATCCTCGGTGGCGAAAGCTCCGTCCGCGGTTTTAAAGAGCAGTATCTGTCCGGTGATAACGGGGGCTACTGGCGTAATGAAATCAGCTGGAAAGTGTTACATCTTCCGGTTGCCGGTGACACCGGATTCACGGTAGCGGCCGACGGCGGCCGGCTGGCAGCGGATAATCATGATCCCCGGTCCGGGGGAACGCTGTGGGGGGCTTCCGCCGGATTATGGAGCCGCAGTGCCTTTATGACAAACCAGCTGACCGCAGGGGTGCCTCTGGTATATCCGCAATGGCTGAAACCGGATCCTGTTTCAGTGTATTACCGCATCAGCTTTACATTTTAGGTGACAAATAATGACAACGGAAAACACACCTGTGAATACCGGCCGGACGTGTCTGACTTATCTGCTCTGCGGATGGATGATCATTTATCCTGTCAGTCCGGCAGTATCGGCCCCTGTGGTACCGGACAATCCTGCCACACAGACGGATCGTGCCGGTAATGGTGTTCCTGTCATTAATATTGCGGCCCCGGATGGTTCGGGTATCTCTCACAACACCTATCAGCAGTTTAACACCGGCCCAGAAGGACTTATCCTGAATAACAGCACGGATAAGCTGACGGCCACTGAGCTCGGCGGACTCATACAGAACAATCCTGCTCTTACAGCTGGAAAGGAAGCCCGCGCCATTATTAACGAGGTCACCGGGGCGAACCGCTCACAGCTGAACGGCTTTATTGAGGTCGCGGGTAAAGAAGCGAATGTGATGGTCGCCAACCCGTACGGTATCACCTGTAACGGCTGCGGCTTTATCAACACCCCGCAGGCAACCCTGACGACCGGTAAACCGGTCTTCGCGCCGGACGGCGGGCTGCAGGCGCTGGAGGTCACACAGGGAGTACTGTCCTTTGACGGTAAAGGTCTTAATGCACAGACCACCGATGCGGTAAAACTGATTGCCCGGGCCACGGAGATTAATGCGGAACTGCATGCCCGTGATTTGACTGTTATCACCGGTGCACAGCGGGTGGGCAGTGACGGCACTATCACCGCCCTGAAGGGGGCGGGGGAAATACCCCGGCTGGCGGTTGATACCGGTGCGCTTGGTGGTATGTATGCCGGTCGTATCCGGCTGGTTGCCGGTGAGCAGGGAGTCGGTGTCAATCTCGGGCGTATCACCGCCCGTCAGGGAGATATTCAGCTCGACAGTGCCGGCCGGCTGGTGCTGAAAGACAGTTATGCACAGAATAACCTGACCGTCAGTGCGCCGGAGATTGCGCTGGCCGGAAAACACGCCGCAGGGCAGAAAGCGGACCTGCACAGTCAGCAACTGCTGACAACAGACAACTCGGTACTGAAAGCCGGAGAAACACTGACGCTGCGGACAGACGGGAATATCACCCTGAAAGGCAGTCAGCTGACAACAGAAAAACCGGACGGCGGGGTGACGCTGAGCGGTGCTGTGCTGACACAAACCGGCAGCACCCTGGATGCCGGAAATATCACGCTGGACGGGGCACGTTCTGTCACTCAGGATAGCGGTAGCCAGACCACGGCCCGTCAGAATGTGACCATCAGCGGTCATGAAACGGTATCCCTGGGCGGTAAAACAGCGTCCGGCGGGCAACTCAGTGTTAATGCGGGGACCCTGAACTCTGCCGCCGGGTCAGAGATGCACAGCGGCGGGGATACACTTATCCGGGCTGATGATATCCGCCTTGGTGGTACACTGAGTGCCGGCCGCGATACAGATTTGCGCGGAGATACTGTTGTGATAACCGGACAGGCCACTGCTGTCAGGAACAGTGACATTAACAGCCGGGCGGCGGACATTTCCGGGGTGATACAGGCGGAAAATGCCGTGAATCTTACCACCGCACAACTTAATCAGTCCGGAAAACTGCTGGCCGGAGGGCCGCTACAGATAACTACGGACACCGCGGATATCCGCGGTACCGCCGGCAGCCTGACTGATACCCGTATTGCGGTAAAACAGGGGCTGACCACAGGGAAAGACAGCCGGCTGACCGCAGAAAACACACTGACCGTACTGGCCGGGGCCGCGGATATCCGGGGTACCCTGCACGGCAGAAACGGGGTCACCCTTCATGCGGACGGGGCGGTTAAGACCGCCGCCGGCTCACAGCTCGGCAGTGAGCACGACATTACCCTGCACAGTGACACCCTGACGGCGGCCGGGGACATCAACACCCCGGGGGCGCTGAACGTACAGGTCCGCACACTGACAGATACTACCGGTAGCCGTGTTCAGGCACAGAAATCCCTGACTGTCAGTGCAGACGACCGCGCACAGCTGTCCGGTCTGTGGCTGACGGAAGGGCTGTTCAGCCTGACCGGCCGGGATATCACGCACCACGGAAAAACACAGGCTGACCGGCTGGAGCTCACCGCCGGCACGCTGGAAAATACCGGACAGCTGCGTTCATCCGTAAATACCGCGGTCCGCAGCGAAACCCTGACTCAGGGCGGCAGTCTGCACAGCTGCGGACAACTGACTGTTAATACCGCAGAGCTGCACAACAGCGGCACCGTCACCGCGGACAGCGGAGTACTGACCGTTACCGGCAGCCTGAACAATACCGCCGGCGGGCACATCAGTACGCAGCAGAAACTGGTGGTGCAGACCCCGTCATTACAGAATGCCGGGAAAGTGCTCGCGGCGCAGGGTGACATCCGCGCGGACAATATCAGCAATCACGGCCTGCTGCAGGCAGAAAAGACCCTGACCCTGAATACCGGCACCGCACTGACCAACCATGAACAGGGACAGATACAGTCCGGCGGCAAGCTCAGTATCACCGCACCTCAGACCGTTAACCGCGGGCACATTCAGTCAGCGCACATTCAGTCACAGGGAAACCGGCTGGACAATACCGGTGACATTCTTGCGGCGGCGGAGCTGGCAGTCAGTCAGGTCACAGCAGTCCTTAACCGCGGAAAACTGACCTCACAGGGTAACCTTTCCCTGGACACCGCCGCTCTGAGCGGCGGCGGAAGTGTGACGGCGGGAAATACCCTGACCGCAGATGCCGCGGTACTGGAGCAGGACGGTCATCTGCAGGGCAGGACGGTGACCCTGCGGGGGAATTCACTGTCCCATCACGGCACCATTATCGGGACAGATGCCCTGACCCTGAAGTTTGCGGGGAACGCGGAAAGTTTCAGCAGCGGTAAACTGCTGTCAGACGGTAACATCACCGTCAGCGCGGAAAATATCACCGGGGACGGGTTGTGGCAGTCGGCCGGCATGGATATCAGTGCCGGAAATTACCGGACGGGCGGAACGCGGCAGGCGGACGGTAACCTGAATCTGACCGTCCGCGGGGAAACGGCGGTTGCCGCGGACGGGGTGTTTCAGGCGGGTAAAACCCTGACCATTAACACCGCTACCACGGACAATCAGGGAAATATCGTGTCCCGGAACGTCACACTGACTGCCGGCCGTCTGCTGAATAGCGGAAAATTGCTGGCTGAAAATAATCTGACCCTGAACACGCCGGTACTGACCCAGGCGGCCGGCGGGCAGCTCCTTGCCGGTAACGTACTGCGTCACACAGGTGATGAATGGCACAATCAGGGCCGCATTCAGGCGGCTGACGTGAATATTGAGGCTGCACAGGGGGAGAACAGCGGCACCATTCAGGCCGGGGATATCACCCTTCATCATCAGCAGGCCCTGAATAACCGGACCGGCGGGGAAATACGGGCTCAGAATAACCTGTCACTGACCGTGCAGTCTGCAGACAACCGCGGATTAATCTCATCGGCCGGCAGCCTGACTGCGGCCGTTGCGAAGACGCTGGTCAGTCACGGGCAGTGGTCCGCACAGGGTCATCAGACTCTGCGGGCTGAGACACTGGAAAACCTCGGCGTGATGCAGGGCATCTCCGCGGAACTCAGTGCCGGTACCCTGCGTAACCACGGGCAGATGATTTTTGACGGCGCGGTGAAAACAGACAGCCGAAGCCTGGAGAACAGCGGACACCTTCAGGGCGGGTCATTATCGGTAACAGCACCGGCGCTTACAAACAGTGCGGTGTTATTTGCGCTGTCTGACCTGAGTGTGCAGAGCGGGACACTGAACAACACCGGCAAAAGCCGGCTGTACAGCGGCGGGGATATCATGCTGACCGCGGACAGCATTGTCATGCCTGAGCAGCTGACCGCGGCGGGGGATGTGACTGTCAGCAGCAGAGCACCGCTGTTGCTGAACGGCATTATCGCGGCGGTAAAACAGGCCCGTATCACCACACAGGGTGACCTCCGTCAGACCGGAAAATTGCAGGGGGAGCAGGTGACCCTCAGTGCCGGTGGTACCCTGAAGAACGAAAACAGTATTCTGGCCGGCCGCGGCGGTCTCAGTATCACAGCTGCGGACGTCAGTCAGACTGCTGCGGGGAAAATACAGTCCGGTGCGGACCTGAGAATCACGTCCGAAACATCGCTGGAGAACGCCGGCTTTACCGGGGCGAAAGGGGATGTCACCCTGTCAGCACAGAACACGCTGACCAACCGCGGCGGTCTGCTGTATGCCGGCCGCAATATGTGGCTGCTGGCCGCAGACCTGCTCAATGACCGCGGCGATATTCTGGCCGGTGATAATCTGACCCTGCAGCAGGCGGACGGCAGTGCCATGCGGTCGGTGATTAACCGTTCCGGAACGGCGGAAACCCTTACCGGGGATATCACGGTGAAAACTGCACGGTTGCTGAATGAGCGGGCCGGACTGAAAGTGACAACAACAGAGGAAGACCTTCAGGTTAAATACCCCTGGTTGCGGGGGGATAATAATTCCTGGGAAAATCGGAAGTATCCGAAAAATTCTGTTCTGGTCCCCTTCGATTATTTTTTGCCCGGAGAGTATGGTTACTATACATACAGTGAAGAGCGGACATCGGGTGGCAGTGATAATAATACACACTACTATACCGTGTACCATGCCGCAGGTCTTCCGGTTAAAGAAAAAGAAGTCCTGGCTATACCTTTAAAACAAACAACAGTCTCTGTAACCAGTGATGGTCCGCAGGCCCGGTTTACCGCCGGACGGGACCTGATACTGACTGCCGGAGAGCTGAGTAACCGCGCCGGGACGCTGGCTGCCGGCCGTGATGCTAAGCTGTCCGGGAAAACACTCAGTAATGAATCCTGGTTTGCCGGCACCGAATCACTGGTGCAGCAATACCGTTATACCGGCACTCCGTCGTCAGCCGGAAACAATGATGATCTTGCCGTCTTATTGCCGGAAGAAAATCCTTATTTTGATAAGGGTATCCCATACTCTTATTTTTATAAGCATCTGAATGCTGCTTTTAATAAAGATAACAAGAAAGGAATCCGTTACATTCCTGACGGTGATCCGGTACTGAAACGCAGTGAAGACAGCGAATTATACCGCTCCGTTATCACTGCCGGCCGGAAACTGACCGCGGCGTTCACAGAAAAAATCGGGAATGGTACTCTGGTACCCAACGCTTCGGGTGTTCAGACCACACTGACCGCACCTGACCTCGCATCGCTATCCACCCCGGCAGCGCAGCAGGCAGAAAAACGACAGGAAACACCGGACAGCGCGCTGCAGCCGGTGGATTTGCCGGGCTGGCAGCATGCCATCCGCACCGCTCTGCAGAAAACTGCCGGCAGCCTGAATGCCCTGCAGAATTATCCGCTGCCGCAGGGGGAAAACGGCCGCTTTGTGCTGTCGCAAAAACCGGACAGCCCGTATCTTATCACTGTCAATCCGGACACCGGCAACACGGGACAGCCGGATAACGCACTGTTCAGTGACCTGTATGCGATGCTGGGTAAACAGGGTATCGCCCCGCCGCAGGAAAACCGCGCGCAGTTTACGGATGAAAGTACTTTTATCGGCTCAGCGTATTTTCTCTCCCGCTTAAACCTCCGCCCGGAGCAGGACTACCGTTTTCTGGGGGACGCGGCATTTGACACCCGCTATGTCAGCAATGCCGTCATTCAGCAGACCGGACAGCGCTATATCAGTGGTACCGGCTCTGACCTGACGCAGATGAAAACCCTTATCGGTAATGCAGCCGCCGCACAGACAAAGCTGGGCCTGAAATTCGGGGTCAGCCTGACAGCGGCACAGGTTGCAGCACTGGATAACAGCCTGCTGTGGTGGGAGGAAATCGATGTCGGCGGAGAGAAAGTACTTGCCCCGAAACTGTATCTGGCGGCAAAAGATGTCCGTCCGCTGACCGGAAGCACCATCACGGCGGATGATATCCGCCTGACCACCGGAGACCTCAGCAACAGCACCGGGTCCGTACTCGCCAAAAACACCCTGACAGTACAGAGCAGCGGGGATATCCGCAACGCCCGTGACGGGGTGCTGGCCGCCGGCGGGGATATCAGTCTGACGGCTGACGGCGATATACTGAACAGCAGTGCACGGATAACCGGCCGCGGAGTAACCCTGGACAGCGGCGGCAGTATCCGCAATGAGACTGAATCCGCCCTGCTGCATACAGAGCGTGGCAGCAGAAAAAATCCGTCTTTTGTCCTGGAGAAAACCCTCACCGGCACACAGGCCGGGATTGAGGCGTCCGGCAGCCTGTCCCTGAATGCCGGGCAGGATATTGCCGTCAGCGGCGCAGCCCTGACCGCCGGAAAAGAGCTGGCTCTGCAGGCGG
>OKVX01000702.1_pt1 | contig 15942 bp, 40 predicted proteins | sample 1606941 | NCBI WGS metagenome assembly OKVX01 (sample SAMN03281016, study PRJEB24777) | human gut metagenome | isolation source: fecal sample PR161 from 1 month old female Malay infant, caesarean... | reverse complement strand
GTAACGACTAAACATTGTTGTAATCCCTGCCTAGCATTACATGTGTATTTATAAAAGGGGTTTAAGAATTTATGTCTGAGGTATGTAAGCTTTAATGTTAGGGGGCATGTCTTACTGGATACCTCTTACTTAATATTATAACTGTTAACTAAATTTATTTTTCTCGATTTCTTCTCACTTTTTTATCATATTTACTCAGTAAATATCGATTCTTTATAATTATCTATAATCTCCACACATGTATCTATACATATAAAAATCTTTTCGCTGTATATCATGCTTAACTGTTCCCATATTTCTATCGCCAAATTGCTAAACACATTATTTTTGATTGCTTCATAGTCCTTATCTATTCTTATTATTCCAAGCGTATTTTTATACATATCTAATTACTATACATAATATTAAACAAGCTATAAGCTTTAATATTGTTATAACCATATGTTCATCCTTCTTTTTGTTTTATTGCACAATAAAAAAGGACCCTATTTCTAGAATCCTTTACTTTAGCATTAATAATTTTGATTAACTTTATCCCATATATAAGCTACGTCTTTATATACTTTATCAACCTCATCATATAATTTATCTAATTCATCCATTACAGGTTTTTGAACTTCATCAAGCTCTTTATTTAAAGCTTCTAATTCTTTATAATATGGTTCAAGCTTCTTTTGTGTATCTAGTAATTTGTCTTTTTCACTAGCTGTTAAAATAGATAGTGATTTTATATAATTTACCATACCATCGTATATGTTTTCTTCATTATCATCATCTAAACTTTCTTCATTTATGTCAAATTCATTAATAAGCTTGCTTTCTTCGTATTTATGAACTTTATCCATTATTTTGCTATCTTCATTTTGTATTTCATAAATCTTATCATCCACTTCTTGTATTTTAACTCTTACATCAACTCCAATAGTGTCTGCCTTATCAAGTAATACATCAATTTGCTTATATATTGATTGTATTACTTTTTCTGATTCAAATAATTTTTGTTTTTCATCATTATTTATACCTTTCAATGACAGTATATATTCTTTTAACCAACTATCTAAAGTGCCGACTTCTTGTGTTTGCTCTATTGTATTTTCTTTAATATTATCTGTATTAACTGTTGAAGCAAATACACTTGTTGGTACTGAGCTAACAACCATACATCCAACCACTAACACTTTTAATAAATTCTTTTTCATAATAAATCATCTCCTTTATTTTTTTCTTATATTTATAAGACGAGCTATTCACTATAAAAAGTTTTAGAAAATAAAAAAAGTTTTTATAACTATTAAAAGACATATATAAACTTTTAAATGTCTAAGTTAATTAACTTTCTACTTAGAATAATTTTTAGTTTATTTCATAAAACATGAATTATGAATAGTTGTATTTATCTTAGATATTTTAAACCCAGTGCATGAACTGCGCTACATTTAACACTAATTGGTCTTTTCTTCTTCCAGCTGTTGAATTTGAATAATTTAGTGCTAACGCTATTGACTGTACAGATTTCTTATCTGAATATTTATATTTTAATATCATCTGTAGATCATTCTCTAACATTTCTAGGTTCAGTTTCATTCTGCTATTCTTCTCTTTAATCTTTCTTAATCGTTTCTTTAACTTTAGTAATCTTCTTGTTTTCATAGCATGTTCATTTTCTAATTTTTCTATAGCATTACATATCTCACGTTCTGCAAAGCTTATACCTAAGGAAGATGTTTGTACTCTCTCACTTATTGAAACTCCATTTTGATAGTAATCTATTTTAATATTTGTATTCTTAATATCCTCCTCTATTTCACATATATTAGATTCTAACATTTCTACTTCTGCCGAAATATTTTTAATTTCCTTTTCATCATCATAGTACCCATATAGAGCTCTTTCTGTTTTTTTATATATTTCTTTTGGTATATAGAGATTTTCCTCTTTTTTCATATCTATCACCTATCCTTTATTAACTTATTTATGGTATAATATTAGATAGATACAGCATTAGAGAAGCTTTATAAGTTTCCGTTTATAGTTCTCTAATGCTTTTGTTATGTTTAAAATTATTTTATACTTTTAGTGTCTTTTTATTTTCTCTCATAAAATCTGCTAAATCTCTTAATCCATCTCTAACAGTCATTATTTTTTCTGCTATATCATCTAAATTTTCATTTTCATGTAGGTTCAATTTTAGTAATTCTTCATCAATAGCTTTCGCTATATCTGCACTAAGATTTAACTTAGATTTTAATTTTTCTATTTGATATGAAAGTTCCATATTATCTCTATTAATCTTCACTTGTTTATCCTCCATCAACTTGATACTTTCTTAGCATTGTGAGCTATTGTTCATATTTTCCATTAATTCCAATTGTTATTCTAATATTTAAAGCTTTGAAAATTTTATCTGCATTTTCTAAACTAATACTTCTTTTTCCACTTTCCCAATATTCAATTGCTCTAGATGTGCATCCAATCTTTTCAGCTAATTTCTTTCTAGATAAATTATTTTTTACTCTCTCTTTTGAAATCATTAGTCCTATATTCATGTTATACCTCCAAATTATTTGTATATTTTTTGAAATTATAAAAGGATTTTGAATTATTATATCGAACTATTGTTGTATAAGGAGGTGATATATATGCCATCTACAGGAGAAAAACCAGGTAAAGGTACATACAGATGTACTAATTGTGGTCAATTAGTTCGTTTAGACGATACTACAGACACATTACCACCATGCCCTAAATGTGATAAGACTACCTTTGTAAGAGTTTAGTATTCACAAAATTTTTAATAGCTTCATCAGAATAGCCAAAAGCTTTTCCTAAAATCCAATGTTCAAAAATTGTTTTTGGTTGTTCTGGAAGTTTTTTTATGACTTCCAACATATATTCATCTTTATATATCCATACTGTTTTCCATCCATGTGAAAGTTCTTCAACATATGATCTTAATTTGAAATTATTAATTATCTTAATTGAAACATCAACATATCTATCTTGGACTGGTTCACATGAGCATGGCTTTCCCTTCTGGACCATATCGCAATTAAAATCAATTCTATTAAGTACAAAATTATCCATGTTATATCACCCCTTAATCATCATCAAATATAAGTATTGTGTAGTATTTTAAATATAAAAATACCGTACATTCTTTTTGAATAATACGGTATTAAAGTTAGTTTTTAATTTTATAAGATTAAATTTACCAAGATATCTGAGTTACTATCCTTGAGACATTTGTTGTTTAACAACTGCAATTTCTTCTGGAGTTGCTGGTTGTGCTGGTATATAATATCCCTTCTCCTTAGCTTTAGTAAAAAGATTGTATTGACGATATTCATCTTGATTTCTCATTTGCTGAATTGTTTCACGTAATTGTTGATTTTCACATTGAGAAATTATACCACCATATGCTGCTAAACTTGCATTTAATCCAGCAAGATAATCACTTATCATTTCTTTTTCTTGCATATTTTACCCCTCCTAATTTAAAAATTCCATTAACTTTGCTTTATTTGCTTTTGCATCTTCAGCATCCTTTTTTAACATTTCTTTTAATGTTGGATCAGTACATTGTTGTGAATAGTCTTCTAACTTTTTCTCGATAGTACAATGAGCTCCAATTAAATGACGTAGATTTTGTAATTCAAGCTGATTTAAGTTAGCCATTATTCTCACCTCCAATTTAGAACTTCAATATTTAATATTTTCAAAATGAAATATGTTTATTCATTTTTTAATAAATTTTACAACCTCACAACTTTTAATTTATTATCAAAGATTTTATATTATATGGTTTATATAATTTTATCTTCTAGTATTTTCAAATGATGGTGGTGTTGGATTTGGAGCTTCATGTGAAGGACCAGGATTAGATAAATTAAAATATAGTTTTGAATCTTCTGTAACTCCAAAATCTTTATTCGAACCTGTCTTTTGAACTTTATTTAATGCTTCTCTAAATAAGGCATTATGTGCTTCTTCTCTATTTAATAGAAAATCAATAGTTGCCCTTACTTCTTTATCTTCAATTTGTCTATAAAGATATTCATAAACTACTTTTGCCCTTTGTTCTGAAGCTATATTAGATAATAAATCTGCAACTAAGTCTCCAGTTACTGTTACATAATCTGCAGTCCAAGGTGCTCCTGATGAATTAATAAGTACTGGTGATAATCCACATTGTACGTGTGTTTGAATTTCTCCATTTTCAACTTTTTCATTAGCAACGTCGTGACCATTTAATAAATTTATTGTTTGTGCCACCATTTCCATATGACTAAGTTCTTCTGCACCAATGTCTAAAAATAAATCTTTTATTTCTGGATCTTTTATTCTAAAGCTTTGCGAAATATACTGCATCGCTGCTTTTAACTCTCCATTTCCTCCACCTAATTGTTCTTGCATTAATACAGCATATTGTGGATTTGCTTTTTCTACTTTTACTTCGTGCAATAATTGTTTCTTATGTTCAAACATTTAAATACCTCCAAATAATTAATTTATCTAATTTATTATTTGTTAATATATATTTTTATATTCAATACCGTAATATTAAATTTTCAAAGAACAATTTCTAATTTATTTCGTCAAATTTGCATATTCCGAATCACATCAAATCTCTATCTAAAGCAAATAATGTTGTTTCTTCACTATCTATTGATTTGTTAAAACGATCCCTATTATATTCATGCATAGATTCAGGAATTTTATAATATCTATTTATATTGTTATAAGCTTCTTCTCTTTCTAATTCTCTTGGATTATTATCTTTTTCACTTCCTTCTATATAAGCAACATTATCCTCGTAAAACTCCTTTGCTTCTTCTTCAGTGCCTGCACCTATTAATGCATAATAAGCATAATCCTCATTATTAAATTCATAAAACTTCATTACTTCTCTACCTCGATTACCTCTTCACTAATTACTTTATAAAAGCTTGGTTTGTAATTATGTTCTTCCTGCCATTTATAAAAAACTTCATTTAGTCTTTTCTCCAGCTCCAACGCATCTTCTTTTGTTACATCATCTAAATAACATTCTGCAGCTTCTCCAATAGTCTCATACATTGCTTCCTGAATGTTCTCAATTACTCTATCAACATCAATTCCAAAGTTTTCAGCATCTTCACATAAACCTATTCTAAATCTGCTCAAACCTTCTTTTTCTGCTATTTCATATCCATACTTTTGGGCATCTTCATTATCATCAAAATATTCTTCTGGCATCCAAATCTCATTGTCATATTGTTGTATATCTAATATCCATTTTTCCTTACTCATTACTGCTCTACCTCACTTTTCTCAATTCTTTCAAATTCAATTACCCACACCCAAGGATTAGTCTCCCATCTGTATTCCTTTGTTGTGCTATCCCATAACTTCCTAAACTTATCCATTGCATGTGGTGGCCATTCTTCTGTAATTCCTTCTGCTCTTATTCCATCCTCTGTTATATCCTGAAGCCTTTCAACTCTTGCACTGGTTACTTTTAAGAAAATACGTGCTGCATCTTTTGGCATATGAATGCTTGGTTTCCAAACGCCCAAGTTTTTTTCCTGTTCTCTAACCATTGGTATTCTTTCTCCTTTGGAATACCCTGCTTTATAAACATACTCTGCTGTCCTATTATTCCTTGCAAAATCTCCTAACGAATTTGATATTCCCCAAGTTTCCCTAACATAAAGAATATCTCCTGGCATATATGGTGCTTTAATTGTTTCATGTATGCAGCAACCTTTACCCAAAAGTGCTTTCCCTTCTTTAAATCCCATAAATTCTAAACTATTATTAACTTTAATAATTCTCCTAGTAGTTGTCTTTCTGCTATCCAGTATTGCTTGTACCATTTCCGTATTAAATAATATTGGTTTCATATATTTCTACACCCTTTCTGGCTACACTAATTTAAATAATGAATCAAATAAACCCTTATGATCTTTTAATATTTCTCCAAATAACTTTTCATCATATGTTGAAATAACTACTCCATTTTCTTTTAGACTCCATGTAACCTCAACAGCTCTTTTATTTTTTCTCTCAATTATTAAATAATATCCTGACCTTTTTCTTAATGTTATTTCTAAATCTTCTTCTCCAGGATCAGTTGAATCTTTATAATAAATACAAAATACTCTATTCCAGTTATCACATTTTCCTTTAGATGTTTTATATCCCTTTTCCTTAATAGACTGATAATGAATGCACCAGCCGCAACATTCTAAGTCTTTAAGTGTTTTTCTTGACCTATCCATAAAATCAACTCTTTAATACTTCTGACAATTCAAACTCAACTCTTTCTGATTCTTCAGTCCATAGCTTATTTACCTGAAGTTCTACAACTTGACTATCATCATCAAATGCAATCTTATTAAGTGAATCTAATATAATCTTTGCAACATTATCTGCATCTGGCTTCTTTTGAGGATAATCTAACCCATCTCTTATTGCCTTCACTCTTTTCTTTGTATAGCTCTTAGGTACTTTATAGTAAATATCTATCTTTGCTCTTACTGGACCTTCTAAAAGCTTTCCTCCTGCATTTTGATAACAAACTTTTACCCAATTTTCATAAGTCACTGTGTCTTGAGGTGTCATAGCATGTCCATTAAAAACTCTTGGACGAGCTTTACCTTTAATCTTTCCTTCTACCGTTACTATCATTTTTTATCCTCCTTATATTGAATTTGACTTTCATATGAGAATGGAATTTTGTAACTATAACATGGTTAACTCATTCTCATATACAGTTTTATCTATTCCTCATCTTCAAATGCATAACTATAGCCTGCCCAGTTATCAACTCCTGCTCCTTCTAAACGACTTAATATATTATCCCTTTCTTTTAATTCTTCATATTCTTCTTCATCAATTAGTACTTTTGACTTATCTATTTCTTTTGCAATTTTTATATGCTTTGGTAGAGCCTTTATATCCGCTTCTATTTGCTTTAGTTTATCTACAATGATAGATATTTCATTATTGCTCTTTAAAACCTGCTGTGGAACGAATTTTAATGCAGAATCAAGACTTATGCAATATGCTATGTTCTGCATATAATCTTTTCCATAGTTTTCTGATTTCTCATCAGTAACTTTTTTAGTTGCTTTAACTACAAACTGTCTTTCATCTGAAACAATCTGATAGTCTCCAATTTTAATATCCATTACTTCTCCTTCTTTCCTATCTTAAATTCTATCTGCTTCTTATCATCAAGCTTAATTTCCTGCTGCTCATACTTTATTTGCTTCTTACAAAGCTTTCTCCAGTTTATATCATTAAGTTTTAAATAACGCATACCATCACCTTTAAAACATACTGCATTGTCCATCTATTTCTTGTATTTTCTTTTTACAATCTCCTATCCACCAACGATAAACATCTTCTCCAGTTTTCCATTCACATATCATGTTTTTAGATTTTCTATATTCAATCATTCTTTCAAACGATCTAATATATAATTTCTTGAAATTTGGATAAGATTCTAATTCCTTCTTTTGATTAGATCCTAATGGACAACCAATACACCCCAATCTATCCCATCCCTTATCATATAAACTACAATAAGGAATATTGTTTTCAATTATATAACTCCATACTTCTGTATCTGTCCAATCAACTATAGGTCTTATCATCAATTTACCTCTGAAATAATTAATCATCTTTTGATTACTTCGCTGCTTACTCTCCTGCCATCTGATTCCAGTTATTATTGTGTCTCCCTGTTCCCCTGTACGTTCTTTTAATTCTGCACAACAATATCTTGCTACTCTGGTAGGCGGCATTGCTCTGTTACTGATTAAACTCCACATAGTAATTAGCTTTCCTTTGAGCTTTCCCCCAACACGCTTAGAATAAAACTTATTATATTTATTAAATTCCACTATTGGATACCTATTAACTTTGGCCCATTTATTAAATGTGTTTTTTATAAAATATATTAATTCAGGTGGATCAACTGAAGTTGGAGAATATACTGCTTTAAATTCTATTTTAGCTTCTATACACATCATATATGCTACTAAACTATCTTTACCTCCACTAAATGCTAGTATAGGTAATCTTCCTGTTGGTGTATTAACTGCAAATTCTAGTAATCTCATTACACCTCTTTTAACTTTTTCTGAAGTATCAACCAATAGTTGATATTCACTTCTTTTTCTTTCCAATCCTCTCACCTAACAAATCAAATTGCCTTTGATTCATTAGGAAATGGTATTAAGTTTCTCTGATTGACTTTACTGGCTTAATTTATAATTTTCGGAGCTTACTCCCCAGTGAGTGCATTTTACGCATTTACTCTTAACTTTTCGGTAAATACTATGTGGCTAACATAATATTTACTATGCAACCTGGTATACCAGGATCGATTGAATTGAAACTTTATATCTATAAATCAACTACTTGATTTTCTCCTGACACTTCTTCTATGTTTAGGATTGAAACATTAAACATAGTTCTGAAATGTTCTACTGCTTTTTTAAAAGCTTTCTTTGCTTCTTCTGAATTTATGTGTTTAATTGTTCTCTTATCAGTTTTTCTGTGATTTCCTTTCCATGTAACATATTCAAATGTTATAAGAAATTCTTTTACAATTAGTTGCGTTGGTATTCTCTTAATTTGTTCCATTTGTTACTCACCTCTATTGCTTCTTAAATTATTCTCAGCATTATTCCAGGCCATTCTTGCAGTAACAGATACATGTTGTAAAAAGTCATACATTTCTTTAAGCCTGTCTTTTAACGCTGCTTTTTCTCCACGGCCTAAACTTTTCTTTTTATTTAACTTTATCTCTGACCATCTATCAGATGCTACTGATGCATCTATGGATAATTTAAGAGCACCTGCTGGATCAGTTTCATTTAATCTTTTAAATCTTTCAAGTATATTCCCATAAATTATTATGTCCTCTGAATATTCTTTTCTAAGCTCTTCCATTATCCTCATCCTCCAGTATCATTTTCCCGCCCATACAGGCACGAATAACATCTTCCTTGATATATTTATCATTATGTTTTATAAGGTGTTTTAAAAGACTGTCTAGCGGCTTGTCCTTAATATCTAAAATTTCTTTTATTTCTTCTCTTGATAATTCTTCTTTAAGAAAACTTTTCTCTAAATAATTTTGTAATCTTAATTTATATTTTTTATCAAGATTTCTATTAAAGTGAACCCCTTTTTTACTATCTCTGTGATGCATATAGCAAAGATAGGCAAAATTATGTTTACACAATTCTAATGATTTAAGCTGCTTTCTGCTGACTATATGATGTAGTTCTACTATTGTGTCTAATCCACATTCTTCACATGTTCCATACTTAGCCATTATTCATCTCCATTCTTCAATTCAGTAGATATCGTTTTTCCTGTGAGCATCTTTACTGAATCAATATATTTATCTTCAACAATCTGTTTTTTAAATTTATCAGTAAAATTAATAATTATTTCTTCATCTGCTTCGATTACTTCTAAATCTTTAAACCATGTTTTATAAGTCACATCTCCAAATTGATTAAATATCTTTTCATGTAGGGGAGTAGGAAAAGATAGAGATTGAAGTTGATATACTTCTTTCCCTTCTTCTCCTTCTTTATCATTCTTTATATATTCTTTATCATTCTTGTTTGTTCCCTTTTGATTCCCATCTGTTTCCCTTTTGTTTCCCATTGGTGCCCTTTCAATGTCCTTTTGCTGTCCCTTTTCAAAATCTCGACTTTGATATAAGTCATAATTTTCAATGGTTACAACAGTTTTTTTGGTGTCCTTTTTATAGGAAATCATTTCATCACTTTGTAGTTGTTTTAAGAAGTGGTCAACTTTGTTTTTACTCCATCCCCATTTATCACTTAACTTCCTTATTGAAGTAATTCCACTACCTCTTTTTATTTCAATTAATGTTCCATTAAACATTATTTTTTTATCTTCATGATTAACCATCAGTATTAAATCAATAAATGCTTGTCCTCTACTGAATGGTTTCTCTTCCCATATCCAGCAATTTTGAATATCTCTATGAACTTTTACCCATCCAGCCATGACTAACTCCTTAATTAATAACTACACCTTTATTTTTAACTTCTAATTGTTCTTTCTTTTTCTGCAATAAATCTATTGCTGATGGTAAGATTTTATTTGTAATTTCTTTTACATCTTTAGCCTGCGCCCATGTCAAAAATTGAATTCTGTCAGTATTGGTTTCTTTTATAAGCTTTTCTATAACTTTCACCTGAACATTACTTATCGGATCATTAGCACCTTCTTCTTCACCCAACTTGTCCGTTGCATCTGTTTCTGAAATTCCAAAAGCACTTTCATACAAATACTTCTGTGCAAATGTCTGAGCCCCACCAATGCTTTGCATATCATTACAACCTTTTAATATTGATACTTTAGTAGGCATAGTAAATACTTTAATTTCTTCTGGGTTTTCTGCATTTACTATTTCTAATGTTGCTTTTGGTTCATCGAAATTAAAATATGGTGTTAATTTAAACTTATTGCATACCTTCATTATTGGTGGTAATATATCACTCAAATCAAAGTAATAATATTTTCCAAATGAATTATAGTTACTTTTCTTTATCTCTATCTCTTGTAATTCTGCTCTTGCTTCTTGCAGTTTCAAATGAATATTTTTTACTGTTTCACTCATGTTATAATACCTCTCTTTCACTTTTTAACTACTATTCTTTATCCTCAGTACAATCAAAAATTAATCTATCATCTTCCTCACAATAATTAATTTTGCTTATAAAATAATCTCTATTTTCTGCATCATAAAGTTTATAACCAGCTTTATTTAACTCCTCTAATTGTGCATTTATAGAATTTATTAAAACATTTAATGCTGCCATAACAATATCCCCCTATTCTTTAATTGAAGAACTAAAATCAGTTGCTAACTCTAATAACTTTTTTAAATCATCTATAACTCTTTCTGCTGCATCTTTAGCTTCATCACTCATTCCTACTTTGTGATAATCTAAATCAGAAATATCCTGTTTAATTTGACATCTAGATAATGCCATTGCATTTCCTCCAATCTGTGATATAATTGCCTTAGATTCATTGCAATGCTATCTCGGACTACTTTGGTCGGTGTCCTTGATAGCTTTTTCAAACTCTTCTTTTACTCTTCTTAGCGCTGATTCATAAGTAAATTTACCGTTTAAAAATAACTTTTCTGTTCTTTTTGCAATCTCTAAAGATTCTTTTTTCTCAAGTGCCATTCTTTTAATAATCCCCATAAATTACCTCCATAATTTAAACGTAACGCCTGTAACTTTATTGTAAAATTCAAAGAACTCTGGATGATTTTTTACAATTCCATGTATATTAGGATCAAGTCCTTTACTTTCTAAAAATTTCTTTTGTCTTAAAGTTAAATTCTTTATGTTCTTCATTTTTTATCTCCTATTGTATTTTTTATTTCTTTCCTGCAAACTGGACATAAGTAAGGTTTGCTTAAATCAGCCTTTATACTTACATTCCAGCTTAAATTGCATTTACTACACTTGACATTCATAAATAATCACCTTTTAGAATATTAAGCTAAATATTGCGACGCTTAAGCCGAGTATTAAACATATAATTATAAGAGTTACAATCATACTTGCTATTAAGTCCTTCTTATATATCTTTGTTGAATACATTTCGATTTCAAGATGCTTTGGTACATCCTTAAATTCTTTATCTAAAATCTTCTTCATAATGCTCCTCCTATTTTTAAAACTACAATCGCACATCTCACACATATTTTTTTATATTCTAATGGTTTAGTTGTTTTTCCAAACATGACTCGATTAAATTTAATATCTTGATCTGCTATAGCTAAAATATCTTTGAATTGCTCGTATGTTACATTAGACTTTAGTAAAGTTAAAAACTTAAATACCGTTTTTTCTTCTGGCAAATCTTTTAAGTTCTCTATAACTTGTCTATTATTCATTACTGTCTCCTCCTATCCCTTAACAACAAAATCACCTATGCGAATTACATCATCATCTTCAGTGCAAATTTGGAATGGTACTTCTACATTTAATCTCGCTACTTCAAATTTGAACGCTAGTGTAGGCTTACAAATACACATATTTTCATATACTGTATAAACTCGTACTTGCGCTTTATTAACTGGAAGATAGCCTAAACTTTCATTGCTAAAAGGATCAATTATTTCTTCATCTTTTCCTCTTATTGTTAATATATTTCCTTCCTTAATTCCTCGATTAGCTCCTGAATTAACCAAAATTTCTGTATCACTTATGATTTTTATTACTCTATATTTCATGTTTCATATCTCCTTATTTTTATATTTATTTAAACTTACAGTAAAATATTGTTGGCGGGGGTGTCTTTATGTTTAAAACCATTAGATGTACTTATACAGGTAAGTGCCCATATTGAATTATTAAATTAGATAACTTATCAAATGAATCCCATTGATTGAGAATATGTTCCTCATTGCTACAGTGACTATTGCATACTTCACAAGCATCTGGAACATTGTATTTATTCTCTCTTTGTATAAACATTTGTAAATGTCTATAAATACATTCAATATCTTTTTTAGTTAACTGCTCTTGAACTGGTACTTCTTGAGCAGTTTCTATAGAAATACCTACTTCATCTCTAACTAGTCTTATGTGCTCATCTTTAATAACTACTGTATAATATGGTCCATAATTTTCTTTTAACCATTCTACTATTGGCTTACAAATTTCTTTTAATTGCTCTATAGATTGTTTATTATCCATAATCTCCTCCTATTTAATTTGTTATTTTTACCCAACTTTCATATAATTAACTTATCAGCTCTGCCAAGCTGAAATATGTTTGAAAGGATGGTGTTTTTATGTTCTCTAAAACCGAATCCATAAAAATTGGTACTTCCATAGATGAACGATTTGAGAGAAAACTTAAAATTATTGATAAATATCAGCAATCTGTTTCTAAAGAATTTGATGTATTATTCAAAACTGATGAAGAACGAAAAATTGCTAATATTTCTTTAGAAGTTTCTTCTCGTTTACTGTTTGAGTTCCTTAAAGAAGAAGCTGAATACGGTCGTTAAATATTAAAAGTTTCTTTTAAAGCATCTGTAAGCATTTTAGGATAATCACATTTCCCTTGTTTGATTAATTCTTTGTATTCAAACCTATCAAACAAAAATGCTAATGCTTTATAAAATTCTTTTTGCTGATTTTGAACTTGATCTTCAAGGTCAGCAATCCTTTTTTCTAATTCTAAAATCTTATCCATAGTTGTCCTCCTTGCTTTTAGTCATTAGACTTTTTATTCTTTGCTAAGTCATTAAGTATTGCATCACCAATAATTTTTACTAAAGGTGCATAATATTCATCTTCTGTCATATCTAGTTCTTCAATTATTTCTTGACTTTTTTTCTCTCCTGTTTTTCTGTCATAGACAGTTCTTAAAACTCCTACCATGTGCTGCTATACCTCCTCAAAATATACTTGATTATTGACTTGTACTATTTCATCCTCCAAAGCTGTTGGAAGCTTATACGCTCTTACAATTTCTTTTGCATGCTCTAACTGACATCTTTTAATTGATTTATAAGAATTTACCTGAAATTCCCTCTTTAATTGATTGTAAATATCTGAATATACCTTGTGATTTAAAGACTTGTCCCTATATGCAGGTGTTTCTTGATATCCACCTAATGCTTTTGTTGCAATACTCTTTACTGTTTTTACTATTTCGTCACAATCTACCCCCAGTAATGGAAGATTGCTAAATTCTGTATTTACTTTCTTTTCAATACGATTCAATTTCTCCTCATGTTCTTCTAAAACTTGATATTGAAGTTTTAATTGATCCATTGCTGAAAGTTGTTTTTTCTCTGCTCTCATATTAAAATATCCATCAACCAACTTTTCGTATTGCTCCCATGCAACATCATCTTCTAAAATCTTTAAGAGTTTTGAATAACCTCTTTCTGATAAAAGATAAATATTCTTGCTTACATTTAATGCATTTTGTGTATAAATTCCGTTATCCTTCAAAAGGATTTCGACTTCTGTCCCTTTTAAATCAACAATATCAATGCCGTCGTTAAATCTTATTCTATTGTTATTTATTAACTCATTAATTTTTCCAAGTTCTCTAGAGTGAATGTTGGCAATTTCTTTAACCAACATTGCCTTTTTGCCGTTACCAAAGCCTCCTTCTATTTCATGAAATTTCATTCCTTCAACTTCTTTAGCACCCCTTAATTTAATTTGTGATACTTCTAAAAACTTCTTGTCCATTAATTTTCCTCCTCAAATTTTTCTTCTGGAAAAAGTTCATCTAAAGAAACATTTAATACTTCTGCTATTTTTCTTGCATTTTTTAAACTCGGAACCGCTTTTCCGTTCATAATTTCATAAAAAGATGATGTTGATAATCCCACTTTTTCTATTACAAACATAACTTTAAGTCCTTTTTTAGTTATAAATTCTTTAATTTTATTTTTCATTTTTCCACCTCCTTTTACGGTAATCCGTAATTGATATTTTTAGTATAATTCCGTTCTTTCGTTTCATCAAATGCATAATTACGTAATACCGGTTATTATTAAAAAACAACTCTCTATTCCTTTATTTTTTTACGTTTTTCTGAAATTTTCTGTTTACTTTACCGAAATTTAGTGATAATATATTCCTGTAAACCGAAAAAGAAAGGTGATAAATTATGAGCACTATAGGTGAAATCTTAAGAAATAGCAGGGAATCGAACAATCTAACTTTAAAACAGCTTTCAGCAATTAGTGGAGTCGGACCAAGTACAATATCTGATATAGAAAACGGCAAAGCGAAACATCCTCGCATGGATACTTTAGAAAAGTTAGCAAAATCATTAAATATTCCTGTTGGTGTATTTTTTAACAATAATATGGAAGTTAATGTTCCAAAGGAATATACGGATAAATACAAAGTTACATCAAGAGATAAAAAACAATACTTTGAGGAAATGAAAAAAGCTACCGAAGCCTTCTTTATGGATGATGAATTCAATGAAGAAGCTAAAAAAGAAATGTTAGACTTAATGTCTGAACTATTTTGGAAGGCAAAAACAATGAATAAAAGAAAAAAATAGTGGTGGTAGATTTATGGTTTATTTCAAAAAAAGAGCTGAATATTATATAAAAAAATATAAAACTCGAGATCCTTTCACCATAGCCAGGGAATTAGGTATTAGTGTTGAACTTAAAATTCTATCCATTAATTCACCCAGGGGTATTTTCAAAAAAATATTAGGAAAAAAATTTATAATAGTAAATATATCTAGAATTGCAAGTCCTAGCGAATTGAATATGATACTGGCTCATGAGTTAGGACATGCAATTTTACATTGTAATCATTCTGCATTTTTCTTACATGACCATACTCTATATGCTCGTGGAAAATTTGAACGTGAAGCTAATATTTTTGCAGCTGAATTATTAATTGATATAGATAATTTAGACAAGCATTCTATTGAAAATTATTCTATAGAACAATTATCATCTTTTCTTAAGGTTCCTATTGAATTGATAAAAATAAAATTTAATATTTAAAATATTTTTAATATAATCAAATTTTAGAAAAGAGGTTTTAAAATGAGAAAAAAATGGTATCTAAACACATGGGTCATAAATTTATTTTTTGCCCTATCTTTTTTAGGAATTGCAGTTCCTATTTTTTTGATTTTCCCAATTTTAGGAATTATTTTTACAATCCTTCAATACAATCATGATAAAAAACTTTTTGGTAAATATGGTCTTATAGATGAATTAGATAGTAAAATTAAAAATTTAAGTGAGGAATATACTCAAAAAAATGAAGACTTAAAAAACGATTATTCTAATAAAAATCAAGACCTCGAAAATCTTTACAAAATAAAACTAGCAACATTAGAGACAGAGTATAGTTCATTAAATGATAAATACAATAC
>OKVX01000693.1_pt1 | contig 16072 bp, 18 predicted proteins | sample 1606941 | NCBI WGS metagenome assembly OKVX01 (sample SAMN03281016, study PRJEB24777) | human gut metagenome | isolation source: fecal sample PR161 from 1 month old female Malay infant, caesarean... | reverse complement strand
AATTAAACATGAAAGTAAAAAAACAAGCCGCTGCGTCTAAGTCCTCTAAGCTACGAACCGTCTGAGCCTGTTCAATCTCCACGAACTTGAAGTTTTTTGGATTATCCACAATGTCCAATGCTGTATACCCCGATTTCTTCTCTTCGCTTAATTTTATTAAACCAGCATCTTGCATCATTAATAAAGAATTGTCTCTATTCATAGCATCATTCATGATTGCGATCTGCGCCCCATCAGGTAAGTCATCGATTTTATCGTATTTAGATGAGTACAAGCCAATACCCGTATAGTAAACGTGAGGTGTCATCATTGCTAACTCGCCGTCTTTTTGTTCATTGAAAGATTTCATAAAGGGTTCATGCTGGGCAAATGATGCATCTACATTGCCATCCTGAACAGCTTGCAAAGCCTCAATATTATTCGAAAAGACAACAAATTCCGGTGTATAACCTTCTGCCTCCATAGATTCCTTCGCTGCTTTCAATGAATTCTCTGATACTTGATTGCAGGCAATCTTAATATCCTTCTTCTCCTCTTTTTCCGTCGCGGCTTCCTTTTTTGATCCGCAAGCACCCAATACAAAAATTGCTGCTAACATAGCTAAAATTACTTTTGCCTTTTTCATTATGATTCTCCTTATCGTTTTTTTGTGTTAAAGCCCCATTCATGTGTTTGAGCGCACAAAAAAGAAACATACAATTCTGTATGCTCCCCCGATCCATAGAAAAAAACATGTTTCTCACACGCTAAAGAAAGGAGGGATTTTTTGTTTACTCATTGACTTAGAAACTCTAAGTCCACCGTTCACTCAAACTCACAGCTGATACATAAACAAAACTTCCACCTCCTAAAAATTAAAAGCGTTATCATTAAGAGTATAGCCGAAAGAGAAATACTTCACAATGACTCTTAAAAAATAAAGAATGCTAAAAAAGCCGAATCCATTGTTAGATTCGGCTAATTTTTATTATCGTTTCTTGAAGTACACCCATCCACTAGCCGCTAGCGCAACCATTCCTAAAACAACAAAAATTGGTTGTTCGCCTTCACCAGTATTTGGATAGACTTTTTTCCATGCGCTATCTAGCCAATTCTGACTAGTATTTCTTCCGCCAGTAACGTTCGATGTAGTTTCACACTACAAAACGGTCATCAAGAGAGTTCCAAAATTTCAATTATTAATCCGTCACCCAAAGTTTATCATCATCCTTATACGGCCATTTCTTCGCACCGTTCTCAACGATGAATAGACGGGATTCATCAATTCCTTCATCGATCAATAGTGATATCGTACGTTTTGCACCGCCTCCGCCACCAGGGCAGACTACATAAATCGGGTTATCGCCATCTTTGAACTGATCAGCATTATCAACGACTAATTTTTCCAACTCTTCCGTATCTACTGGATATGCAGGTACACTGATTGAGTTCGGCAAGTGTCCTTTTTTATAGTCGGCTTCTGGTTGAATATCAATAATCTGATAATCGGTTGAATCATCAGTTTCAAGTACTTTTTTCATGTCTTCAGGAGAAATCATTTGCCATTCGATATCTGCTTCTGCACGATCTTTCTTTTCTTCCTTTTTGTCGTTATTTGAACATCCTGCTACTACCAATGCAACCATCGCCAAAGCAATCAATAATCCACTTACTCGTTTTTTCATTTTTCAAAATCCTTCTTTCGTTCTAATTTTTGTTTGGATCACTTGCTTAATTAGCCTTCGCATTCCATCCGCCAAAAATTTCCCGCACAAATAAACATACTGTTTTTGTATGTATTTTGAAGGTGTCTGATTGTGTTTTTAATCACATGTATCCTTTGAGGGAAAGAATGCTAAATAAACTCGCTTAGAGACTCTAAGTTGATTTTGGCCTCATAGTCATAGTCGTTTTGCCATTTCTTCCACCTCCTGTGCCTCATGTAAGGGCTATCTCAATCAAAGTATATAGAAAGGAAAATGCTTTTTCAATAACAATTCGTAAATAAGAGTAATGTTGTAAAATCTTTTATATCCACTAAAAACATTGAATAAAATCACATTTTTCCAATTAAAAAAAAGACACAGAAACGATTGTCTGTGCCTTTGCTGTCATAGCTCGATTCTTCCTTTTAAACCATCGCTGATTGCCATTTGCTGATCTGTGGTAATGACGATGCCCTCGATTGCTTCGAGCTTATTTAGTTCCGCTATTACTTCATACGCTTTTTTTCCAAATAAACGCGTTGTCCAGATTTCACCATCTAAGGATTTTTTTGAAACGATCGTTAAACTGGCAAGATCTGTTTCTATCGGATATCCTGTTTGACTGTCAAAAATGTGATGATAGGTTTTCCCCTCCCAGACAAACTTTCGTTCATATATACCCGATGTTACGACAGACTCATCCTTCACTTTGGCCACCGCTACATAATTTCCTCGTGGCAGGAAGGGATTTTGAATCCCAATTCGCCAACGTCCTTCTTCTCGTTGCGGCGCGGGGCCATAGGTCAGCACATTTCCGCCAAGATCAATGAAGCCGGCCTTTGCTTGCGCGGCTTTAAAATCAGCAATGATTTTATCGGCAAAATAGCCTTTTGCTAACGCCCCCAAGTCTATCGCCATGCCTGGATGCTTCAAGTAAACGGTCTGTTTCACATCATTTAATTCAATCGCTGAGGGATCAATCAAAGGGAGCAGTTCTCGAATTTTTTCCACCGACGGATACTTCACGTCTTGGAAGCCCACTCGCCACTCTTGGATCAACGGACCAATAGCGATATTTAACGCACTGTCTGCGATTAGGCTTTGTTCTTTTCCTATTTTTATCAATTCATACAATTCATCGTCCACTCTGACTGGTGTAAGCCCCGCTTGATGATTGATTTTCATTAATTCAGAGTCTTCTGCATTCGCGCTGAAGCGCTGTTCGAAATCCCGCAGCCGATTCTCCGCATTTACTAACAAGCTCTCTGCTTCAGGATGCTGAACCCAAAGCTTGATCACGGTTCCCATCAAGTGCAGTGTTTTTTCACTCATGTTTGCGTTCCTTTCTTTGTCTCTTATCAATCAGCTTAATAGATTTCTAGTCAGAACAAAAGAGAAAGTTCTGGAATTACTTTGAAACCGTTAATGTAATCGCTTATACTTCTAGGTGTGAAAGAAAATTTCTAAAGGGGGATTTTATGTTACTTTTATCTCGAGAAAATATCAAACAAGTTTTTACCATGAAGGACGCCATTGAAGCAGATAAAATTGCCTTCCAATTATTTAGTGAAGACAAAACAGATGTACCTTTACGTACGCAGATCGTTTCCGAAAAACAGAATGGGACGTTTTTATTCATGCCTTCTTATGCACCTGATTTGGATGCCGCGGCGCTGAAAATTATCAATATCTTCCCAGACAATATTGATAAGGGCCTGTCATCCGCCCCTGCTCAAGTGCTATTAGTAGATGGCAAGACTGGCTACGTGAATGCTCTACTAGATGGTGTCACAGTTACTCAACTTCGGACTGGTGCCGCTTCTGGGGTTGCCTTTGATGTTTTGGGTCGAAAGGATGCAAAAAAAGGGGCATTGATCGGAACGGGCGGACAAGCGGCGACTCAGCTGGAAGCCATGATTTGCGCTCGTGATTTAAAAACGGTCCATGTTTTTGATCAGAATCCTGAGCGGACAAAAGCCTTCGTCGATCAAATGAATGCGGAGCTTAGTGACTATGGAACAGAAATATTACCTGCTGAGACTTCTGACGAAGCCATTCATGAGGCTGATTTGATCGTTACGGTCACTCCTGCTTCCTCTCCTGTTTTTGACGGCAGCAAAGTTAAGGCTGGCGCGACGGTCAGCTGTGTTGGCTCTTATCAGCCCCATATGCAGGAAATGGATCCGGTAATTTTAGAACGGGCAAGCAAGATCTATTTCGATTCAGAAGAAGCCGTCCTTTCTGAAGCTGGAGATATTCTGATCCCATTAGAGGACGGAACAATCACCAAAGACGACTTTACTGGCGATATCGGTGAAGTCTTGATGGGAACAGTCGGTGGGCGTGAAAATGATGAAGAAATCATTGTTTTTAAAACGGTCGGTATCGGGGCCCAGGATTTGGTCACTGCACAAAAAATATATGAACGAGCTCTTAAAGCAAACGTTGGTACAGAATGGAATTAACTAGAAGCTAGAAAAGACTAGGAGGAAAAAATCATGCCACATTTATCAGTCAAATTGTATCCTGGACGTTCGAAAGAGATAAAACAGGAGTTTGCTAACAAGTTACAGGATTTAGTTGTAAAAGAGTTGGGCTGTGAGCCAAACGTTGTATCTGTCTCTTTCAAAGAAATCGAAAAAGACAAATGGAATGATGTGATCGAAGATGAAATCGCCGGCGAAGATGTTTATATCGAAGCGGATTTCTAAGGGGGATCGCCAATGAAAGAACATGCGAGTATTTTTAATGATGTTTTAGGACCAGTCATGATTGGACCCTCCAGTTCTCATACGGCGGCTTCTGTCAGAATTGGGCGTGCGCTGCGTCAGATGGTCGTTGGAAAAATAACTTATTTTCAAGCGGATTTTGATCCAGAAGGCTCACTGGCAGCAAGCTATATCACTCAATGTTCCGATATCGGCTTAGTGGGCGGCCTGTTGGGGATGGACCCAACAGATAGCCGACTGACACGTGCGATTGAAATTGCTAAAGAAGACGGCATGGAGATTCTTTTTCGTGTCGTTCCCTACGAGAATAATCATCCGAATACCTACAAGATGACGATTAAAACAGATCTTGATGAGGTCTTGGATGTTGTTGCTCTTTCTGTTGGCGGTGGCATGATTGAAATCACAGAGATCAATCACTTCGCGGTTGAGGTGACCGGCGGCTTCTATGAAACACTGCTTTTTGGCAGCCTGTTCACACTTGAAGAAGCCGAATTGTCCAAAAAAATTAGTAAATTCTGTTTTGCGGAAATCAAGGAGCAGGCTGGTGAGACCTTACTGCACATCAAAACTCAGCAAGCTCTTCCTGATGACGAATTGACTTGGCTGAAGCAGCAAATGACGGTCAATCGAATCATTGCCTTCGATCCCGTTCTGCCAATCATGTCTCAAAAGGAACCAAAGATGCTTTTTTCAACCGCTGAAGAAATGATTGCGCTGGCGAAAAAAGACGAGCTGGACTTAGCAGATATGGCCTTGCGCTATGAAAGTCATCGGGGCAGTATTTCCGAAGAAGAAGTCTACCAAAAAGCTGAAGCGATTCTTGAAATCATGATCAACGGCATCAAAGTCGGTTTGGCAGGTACTTCCTATGAAGACCGCATGTTGGGGTCGCAGGCACCGAAAATTCAGGCGAATCGGCAGAAGCTGATTGGCGATGAGCTGCCCGCAAAAATCATCGAAAATATTTCAGCGTTGATGGAAGTAAAGAGTTCAATGAATGTCTTTGTTGCTGCGCCTACTGCTGGTTCGTGCGGAGCCTTGCCGGGAACATTGATCGCTGTCAGCGAGTATCAGAAAAAATCTCACGATGACTTGGTTCGGGCGTTGCTTGCCGCAGGAATGATCGGTGTCTTTATCGCAGAATATGCCACTTTCGCCGCGGAAGTCGCAGGCTGTCAGGCAGAATGCGGCTCAGGATCAGGGATGACAGCGGGCGCACTGGTTCAATTAATGGGCGGTACCATTGAAGAAGCAGTGAATGCCGCTTCTATGGCCTTGCAAAATGTATTCGGCATGACCTGTGATCCCATTGGTGTGCGGGTGGAAGTCCCTTGTCTTGGGAAAAACATGATGTGCGGAATGAATGCTCTTGGTGCAGCGAATATGTCCTTAGCCGGATATGATGTCGTTGTGCCATTGGACGAAACAATCGAGAGCTTTAATAAAGTCGGTCGGATGCTTCCATCAGAGTTGCGCTGCACCGGTCACGGCGGATTGGCACAAACACCTTCTGGACTAGCGATCGCTGAACGCTTAGGCTGTCCGTTGGATTGCTGTTGATTCCATACAACTATAAAAAAGACGAGTCCCCTCGTCTCAGACTGTAGACAAAAGACGACCCAAACACGTAGTTCGAGTTTGGGTCGTCTTTTTATATGTTTTTATAGTTCAATAATCTTCGACTGTCTGTTCACATGTGGTAAAAACTTCTGCAGCACATCTTCTGTTTTCAACTTTAAATATCCGGTGGTTGTTCCATCACTGCATCCGTAGTATTCCTGATCACAGACATCTTTATCTAGAACAAGCTGGACTGGCTTTGCTTCCGGCAAGAGTGTACTGAAAATCGTGGCTGCTCCAATTTTTGTCCCCAACAGCTTCTCCATCCGCTCAGCCGATGCAAATGAGACTCGAGCAATTTCTAAGGCTTGACTGAATTCCTTTGATTTAAATGGCTTATCACCACAAGTGACGAATAGATAAAAATTCGTTTTTTGACGATTACATAAGAACAATGTTTTTACCATATCCATCTCTAACCGTTCATTGATTTGGCGGCAGTCCTCCATCGTGATCACTTCTTCTGTTTCCACTCGTTGAAAATCCATTTTTAGTTCTTCTAAGACCTGATAAACCTTTTCCTGCAAAGGAGTACTGCAGGTGGCTGGCACGCTTGTATAAGCTTCACTGACTAAAACCATTTTCCTCATTCCTATTCCTAATTTTATTTCTAACCAACAAAAAAGACTTTTTCCTTGAGTTGAATAGTTAATAGCAGTAATTTATCATAGAACTATCGATAACAAAAACGAATTTTTATCATCTTTAACATGAGGAAAACAGATGGAAGACTACGTATTTTCCGATTTTACCTTAATACAGTAGTAAACAAGGGGGGAAAACAAAGATGGACATGAATATTCAGAAATACATTGCTTTTGTGAAAACTGTCGAGTTAGGCAGCTTTACCAAGGCGGCGAAAATTTTGAACTATTCTCAATCTGGAATCAGCCGAATGATCAATGATCTCGAACAGGAATGGGGAATTACCCTATTAGAACGGAATCGTGCGGGACTGCGACTGACTTCAGATGGAATGAATGTTCTGCCTTATGCTAAAGAACTGGCGGAAAAATATCAGATTTTACAAAATCAACTGGCGGAGCTGGGACACTTAGACACCGGCTTGATTCGGATCGGTACCTTTTCCAGTGTCGCGACACATTGGCTGCCCGAGATGATTCAAAAATTTCAATTCGATTATCCCAAGATCGATTTTGAATTATTATTGGGTGACTACGAAGAAATTGAACAATGGATTCTCGATGGACGTGTTGACTTTGGTTTTTCTCGATTGCCAGCGGGTCATATAATTTAGAACAACGATTTCTTCATAATGACGAACAGTTGGTGGTCTTACCACAGGAGCATCCATTTTTGTCAAAAGAGACTGTCCGTGTGACTGATCTAGAAAAACAACCTTTCATCCTTTTGGAGCGTGAAGGAACTTCCGACATTACCGAATTACTAGCCGCGAATCAGGTTTGCCCTCAGATTAAATTTCGAACATGGGATGATTATTCGATTCTAGCGATGGTCGAAAAAAATCTTGGGATCAGTATTTTACCGAAATTAATTTTACAGCGAATCGCCTATCAGGTTGAAACCAGACCATTAGCCGAGCCGATCTTTCGAAAAGTCGGAGTCCTCTATCGGAAGGAGTCCCTGCTCTCCTTAGCCAGTCGTGAATTTCTGAATAAGCTGCTTATTTTTTGAGATAAAACGACTTATCATTCATTCGAATAGTTCAATGAATCACAAAAATTTCAATTTTTATGGTTTTTCTTTTTTGTTTATTGTTATAATTATAAGAAAAAGACCTACGGGAGGATTTATGGCACAGATTATTTTTTATGTTTTGATTGGTCTAATGATCTTTCAAGCGATCATGCTTGTACACGATGTCGTGACGCATCGTGATGATTTAGGACCAGGGAATTGGTTAATTAATGGGATTATTGGATTTATTGCAGATTTTGCGGATACGATCGGAATTGGTAGTTTTGCCTTAACAACCATGATGCTGAATGTAACTAAGCAAAATGATGACGATCGAAAATTACCGGGAATATTAAATGTGGGACACGCGATTCCTGTGTTAACTGAAGCTGTGATTTTCGTCACAGTTATAAAAGTAGATTCCTTAACCTTAGTTTCACTGATCCTAGCAGCTATTGTCGGCTCTTGGTTCGGCTCAAAGTATGTTACTAAACTATCAGAAACAGCTGTTCAGAAATGGATCGGCTGGGCACTATTGATTACTGCTATTTTAATGTTATTGCGTCAAACTGAAGTCATTGCCTTATTGGGTAAAGGAAACACTGCGATGGGATTAACGGGCATCAAGTTAATCGTGGGAATTATTGGAAACTTTTTCTTCGGTGCTTTAATGACGGTCGGTGTCGGGCTATACGCTCCTTGTATGGCGATGGTTTATATGCTAGGCATGACACCATTAGCTGCTTTTCCTATCATGATGTGCTCATGTGCAGGCCTTCAGCCAGTTGCTAGTATCAATTTTATTCGTGAGAAAGCCTACTCTAGAAAGATTGCCTTAGCGATCACGATCGGTGGGATTCCCGGCGTAATTATCGCCTCTCAATTCTTAATGAACCTAGATATTTCGATGGTTACCTATTTAGTTATTGTCATTATTTTCTATACAGGAATTCAATACATCTTAAAATCACGTAAAACTGCGGCAGCTTAAAAAAAAACGGTTCTGTGCCTAATGGGGACAGAGCCGTTTATTTTTCTAATCTATTTTCACCCTTATGAAAGGCCTTGACCTTTTCTAAAATAAATAAAACACCGACAAGAATCAAAATCGAGATAGATAGCAACAATGAGTTCATTCCATTTCCATGTGCCAGCAATAGCTCCCGCAAAATCGCTGTGATACTGATCAGAATCAAGTAACGAACGGGAATATGATGCCCTTCTTTGATATAGCGAAGAAGCATTAGAATAACCTCTAGTAAAATAAAGAGCGTTGCGATCTCGTCAATCAAAAGCGTTAGTTCGGACACATTGTTTAGCGGAATCACATGCATAATAATATTGATGATCCCTTCTGCCATAACAATTACTACAACGAGAATCAAGATAGCTAATAAAATATCCACGATCGTACTAATCGCTCGTTCGAATTTTGCAAAGGTATTGTTCTTCACCCCCGTGTCCCCCTTTCTGGTTCCATTTAAATTATAGCAATTTTTTGATTAACTCAGAAAAGATACGCACTTGTTGAGAGAGAAGCATTTGCTATAAGTTGTCCATTCCACCAAAAAAGCCGCCAACTAAGATTGACGGCTTTTTCTTACTTTCTTCTTAAGAATGCAATTTTGCTTCTCGTGCCAAGGCTAGACAACCGATCGTTCCGGCGTTGTTGCCTAATTTTGGTGTCACGATATAGTCTTCTAATTCTGGTGTTTTTACATATTCGTTCATTAATTCTTTGAAGCGAGCGCGAACCTTTTTAACTAAATGCTCCTGCTGCATCACTCCGCCACCGAAGATGATCACATCTGGTGAAAACATCAAGGTGGTGTTATAGGCGCATTGGGCAATGTAATCCGCTTCGATCTCCCAGTAAGGATCCTCTTCACTCAAGTCTTGCCCTTTACGGCCTAAACGTTTTTCGATCGCTGGTCCTGCCGCCATACCTTCTAGGCAATGCCCGTGGAAAGGACAGCTGCCTTCAAAATCATCTTTAGGGTTTCTACTTACCAATACATGCCCCATTTCGGGATGACTGAATCCTTCGATAAAAGTGCCTTTTTGCAGCGCCCCGCCGCCAATACCTGTACCGATCGTATAATAAACGACACTGTTGACGCCATCGCCGCGCCCCTTCACGTATTCGCCATAACAAGCCGCATTCACATCTGTCGTCCAAGCAATCGGCAGATCAAATTCCTTCTTCAACGCACCGACAAAGTTGTAGTTTTGCCACGCCAATTTTGGCGTAGAGGTAATATAGCCATAGGTTTTCGAATCACGATGAATATCAATAGGACCGAATGAACCGACTCCAATACTCATCAGCTGGTCCGCATATTTTTTGAAGAAGCCGATGACTAACGCCATTGTTTCTTCTGGTGTCGTTGTTGGGTAGCTGGCCCGTTCGATAATTTCCAGATCATTATTTCCTACAGAGCAAACAAATTTTGTGCCGCCGGCTTCGATGCCGCCAAATAATTTTTCCACTAAGCTTCACTCACAATCCTTTAGATTTATTCCACATACAAGCTCACGAATTTTGCGTGCCCGATGCTTTCAAGCTCTATTGTATCATTATTTATTGGCAGCGGTTCCTTTGTTTTTTCTTTTTATCTCAAAGCCGCTTTAATCCTCTTCGCAGCATCCACCGGATCGGCTGCATTCAAAATCCCGCTTCCTACAATGACGATATCCGGCTCTAAAGCGACATAGTCATCGATAGTCTCGCTATTGATCCCACCAGCAACGGCTACCTTCACTTTTTTCACATAGTGCTTCAATTCTTTCAAATCCTCTAATGGCGTTCGTCCGGCATGCTGCTGATCAGCCCCAGTATGAACCGCTATAACATCAACACCTAAGGCTTCAATAGCTGGGATTCGTGCAGCATAGTTCTGGACACAAATTAAATCTACCATGACTTGCCGTTGCTGCTTCTTCGCCTGCTCCACACATCCCTTGATTGTTAAATCATCGGTGATTCCCAGAACCGTTACGTACTCTGCGCCGGCATCATAAGCCAGCTGCGCCTCGTATGCTCCTGCATCCATAATTTTTGCATCGCATAATACATCAAGCTTAGGGTAATTTTTCTTGATTTGACGAACCGCTTCGCGTCCTGCATCAATCAAAAATGGCGTTCCCACTTCTATAATATCGATATAAGGATGAAGTGCCTTTAAAATATCTAGCGCTTCAGCGAGATTCAGTTCATCAATGGCCAGTTGTAGTTTCATCTAGTTGCCTCCTATTCTAAGTTCGCATGTTTTTCAAATGCTCGATCCATAGGTACCTTTTGCTCAAGCGCCAGCTCAAGGATCAACGAATCAGCCAGCAGCAGGACTGCTTCTTCAAACATACTGCCGCCTGGTAAAATGCCTTTTTTGTTTTCTTCGCTCTCAGGAAGCTTATCTGTATATGCTGGAATTCGAATGATGCTAGCGGATAATTTCGCCAAGTTAGACTCTGAAAAGACAGTCAGACTGATGATTGTTCCACCGATTTTCTTCGCTTTCTTTGCGGTATTAATTAATGACGCTGTCTCTCCTGAAGCACTAGCCAATATCAATAAATCCTCCGCCAAAAAAGCCGGGGTCGTCACTTCGCCAACGACGTATACTTCATAGCCCAAATGCATCAAACGCATCGCTAACCCCTTTAGCATCAACATTGACCGACCCGCTCCGAAAACAAAAATCCGTCGTGCATGTTTGATCCCATAAATCAATTGATCAATTTGCTCTTGATCAACTTTCTTCAGCGTATCGGCCAGCTCCATCGCTGCCTTATAGGCTGCCACTTTGGTTTCCATCCTATCCCTCCTCGTTTTTATAGCTCGCGACGAACATATCCAGTGTTCCTGTAATAGCTAACCGGTTGATTCCATCGGGTACTAGGATTGTTTCTCCCTTTGTGACTGCAATCTCGTTCACCCTACCTTCGCCTTCTACTATTGTGATAAAAGCAAAATGCTCATGGTGATAAGTCCCCTGTTCCGTGGTTTTTATCCGGCTTAAACTATATAAGCCCGGTTCATCCCAATAGTCAGTAATCTCACAGCCATCCTTTTGATACGGTTCAATCCAAATAAAACCTTCCGAATTATCAGGAACCAGCACATTCTCCAGAACTTTCTCGATATGCAATTCTCTTTCTTCTCCTGTATTCGGGTCAATCCTTCCGTAGTCATATAAACGGTAAGTCAGGTCCGCGTTGCGAGAGATATTATAGGTCAGCACATCACGATTGATCGCATGCAGTGTTCCCGCAGGAATATCAATGAAGTGATCTTTTTTAGCTGGCAAATATTTCAGTAGTCTTCCCCAATCACCAGCCCTTGCCCATTTAGCAAACTCTTCCTTGGTTCTCGCGTGATGACCAAATTCGATTTTGCCATCGGCTGGCGTGTCTAGGATTACCCACGCTTCTGGTTTTCCTCTGGAATGATCATGCTTCAGTGCATAAGCATCATCTGGATGAAGCTGGACCGATAAATCTGCCAAGGGATCTAATAAATTTACCCGAATCGGCAGCTCCGCCGTGTTACAGGCAAACCAGTCTGGACATTCTCTGTAAAGCTGAGAAAGTGTCCAATCCGTCCCTGCTACTGAGCAATCCGCCGCCCCTGGCAAAGCAACGACATTGTACACTTCCCCAACTGGATAAATATCTGTCTGATAATTAAAGGTTTCCAGCATTCGTTTCCCGCCCCAGATCCGCGCTTCAAAAAAAGGTAAAATCTTTACTATTTGTTTTTCCATCTCAGCCACCCTTTCCCATTCGTTCTTTCTAACTCAAATTATAAAGGGCTTACATGAAATTAACCACAAAAAAAGTGAGCGTTCTATTCGCTCACTTTTTCTTAAATACTAGTCAAAACTTCTTCAGTGGATGCAACCTGACCTATTTTTACAAATAATTTATCAAAGAAGACGTGATGCAGCTCGCCATCACGATCGGAACAAGCATCTTCAACTATGATAACCTCGTAACCGTGTTGATACGCCTCTAAGGCAGTCGCATAAACACCATTCGCTGTCGCTACACCAGTCAGAATGATCGTATCAACACCCCGCCGACGCAGCTGCACATCTAAATCCGTTCCAAAGAATGCTCCGGGATTATGCTTTGTAATCTTAAGGATATTTTTTGCATCCTTGTCTTCTGCGATTGGCATCACATATTCAGTAAATCCTGTGGGGATACTCTCATAAGTTTTGCCGTTCCCTTCCTTGTTTAAAAATTGCATCGTCGTTGGATCCACGTTAACTAGCGTAATCCAACCGGAGGTATTTTTTAACGCTTCAGCTAATTGATTATTTTTTTCCACTACCTCTGAGGCTGAGTGAGGCTGCAGCTCACCCGTTCCCATAATCCCTTTTTGTAAATCGATGACGACCAAAGCTGTTTTTTCTAGATTTAAATTTTTCAACTGAAACACTCGCTTTCTATCGTTAAAAAGTTCCTTTCGTAATCTACGCCACTTTGAAGGAAAAATCCAGCAGAATTCTCTAATTTTAAGAAGAAAACGATTCATTTAATAATTGTGAGTAAAAGCCTGACTCGGTACAATGAAGAAAATAGATTGATTCAGCCAAAGAACCGATAGGAGGAACTTCTTATGAAGAAAGCACTGCTTGTTGTTCATCGTTACAAATCAGAAAAAGACCAAGAATGGGGTTCGGTCGCAACTGATTATGCGACTGCGGATATGATCGAAAATATCGCTAAACTGTATCCTAATTTTGATTGGCGCCCCGCTACTTTAGCAGAAGCCAGACAATTATTGCGAGCTTTTGACATCGATACCTTGATTTTGGTTCCAATGTTAAAAGATCACATCGAAGAGTTGGATGCTTATCCAGATGTCCACGTTGCTTCTCTTACGCCCAGTCAATACGGCAAAGTAAGTAAACCGCCATTCACTTTTCTAAAAAGGGATTATTTCAAGTAATCATTCTCGTCGAAAATTTTACTTAGAAAAAGTACTATTATCAGGCATATTCTGTTAAAAATTGATAAACAGCTCCGATTAAATTCGCCTGACTCAAGAATTTACATGGCAGTATAGATGCCTTCAATTCCTTTGCTCCTTTCATCTGCAATAACTGCTGCACACGTTCTTCGATAGTCAATATTAACTCTTCCCGTGTCGAGATGCCTCCGCCAATCAATACTCGATCTGGGTCCAGCGATACCAATATATTGTAGATCCCGATGCTTAACGCATGATAAAATTTATCGATCGCCTCTTGTGCCAGCTCATCCCCTGCTTCTGCCAAGTCAAAAATCTCTTTGCTGGTATAGCTTTTACCGTCTGCTTTTTGTTTAGAAAAACGATTGGACATCGCTACGGGACTCCCTAAATCGCTTAATGTTTCTAGCGTCTCCGGATCCATAATTTGATATCCAAACTCACCGCCAAATAAGTTTGTTCCTGCACGTAATTTTCCATTGATTGCAATGCCACCGCCGATTCCAGTACCAATAATTATAAGCGCTGCCGATTCCAATCCTTTCGCATTTCCTTGCCAAATCTCTGCGAGTGCCGCACAATTCGCGTCGTTTTGAAAAGATACTGGCACATTCAAAAACTCTGCTAATTCTTGTTTGATTGGAAAGCGATGAAGATAAGGAACCGCACTGACTCCATAGATCACTCCCTCTTCAGTATGAACTGCTCCTGGCGCACTGATCGCCACGCCATCCGTAATTTGATGCTCTTCCACTAATCCTTTTAAATACGCTTTCATACCATCCCAAGTTTTTGGTGTTGGAATGCTAACTAGTTCTGTTAAAACTTCTTTTTCCCATAACCCGCTTTTGATCGTTGTTCCACCAATATCGATTGCCAAAATTTTTTGACTCATCTGTTGTTCCTCCTAGATCATTTTTTCTATTTTAAATTTTATAGAAATTCATATAAAGATACAATCTTCCATACTCTCAAAAAAAATATTCCAAGGAAAAAAACAGTTTTACTGGATGTCTAACCTTAAACAGAGAGGATTATCGCTTCCTAACTATTTTTGCTCTTTTCCTAAAAAAAAGACAAGAATTTCTGACTATACATCAGTTTTCTTGTCTTTATCGTTTTTATTAGCTTCCTATTCTTAATACGCTCCTGATACAGACCCGTTTGAATGATCATAATTCGTATTTGCGAATGATGGACGCCCACTCTTCGTTACATCTTTTCCATCTCTCAGGACCTTCAGATTACGTATTTTGACTGGCGTGTTGGTCGTATCATGTAAAATATAGGCTCCCCCTTCCGCTGTCAGGTTCGTCTTGTATTGTCCTACCAGTGTATTATTAACAAACGTCTGCATATAACCGGATGCGAAATATTTCACCCGAAGATGTACTGTTTGTCCATTAGCAATCCGCGGGGCATTTGTATTCACAGAATAGTATTGTTGACCATACACTCCCGCATTGGCTGGGAAGTTGATATTCGTTGTATTGATTCTTCCTTGAGCAAAATTAGCATCTGAGCCTGCTTGGTAATGCAATCCTACCCCAACTTGACCACAGGCCTTTCCATTTCCGGCAATGACAAACTGCATTTCGTAGTCGCTCTTATTTCCTGTCATCGTCACATTTGCTGAAAAATCAATCCGGGCATTTCCGCTTAAATTGGCTTGATCAAAAGGCTTGTTTGAATACAACAGGCGATAAGAACCTGTCACGCCCTTCTCCACACCGCCAAGTCCTGTGATATTTACATCTACTTTTTTAGGGGTGACTCCTGTACTCGTACTGCCGCCGGATGAAGCTTTTGTAGAGTAAAAGCCTATGCCTTCATATCGCCAACCAACTTTTACTAAATGATCCTTCTCATAGGCATGCAGCGTGTAATGGTGGGTTCCGGTCTTTGCATTAGGATTGTATAAGCGATAGACGGGAACTGATCCGCCTGATTGCCAAGAAATCCCTTCGTAACGCCAGCCAACCTTCACCAGATGGTTTTTTTCATTCAAATTAACTGTGTAATGGTGGTCGCCGCCATTGTTTGGATTGTACAAGCGATAGACTGCCGCTCCTTTGGCCGGTGTCTCCCAAGCCGTCCCTTCATTCCGCCAACCAACCTTCACCAAATGATTGCGTTCATTCGTATTTGCTGTATAGTGATGCTCACCTGAATTTGGGTTATAAACTCTCAATAACGTTGCCGCGTCCGCATCCTCCGCTTGAACAAATAGTACACCACCAACCAACAAGGCAACTGCAACAAAAACACCTGACAAAAACTTTTTCATCGTCCCTTTCCTCCTACTAATTTTATATGTCTCGATAATGTCAACGCTTTCTTTTTTTATTTATAAATGATAAAATTCAGTTCATTTACCACATTAACTCATTGCACTATTA
>OKVX01000692.1_pt1 | contig 16074 bp, 17 predicted proteins | sample 1606941 | NCBI WGS metagenome assembly OKVX01 (sample SAMN03281016, study PRJEB24777) | human gut metagenome | isolation source: fecal sample PR161 from 1 month old female Malay infant, caesarean... | reverse complement strand
CTCATATCACTTCCCGATCGGAAAACGGTCGGCATTGGTGAAAAGTTGCTGCTGGAGGACAACACCCAGTTCATCCTGTCTTCAGAGGATGGTGGGCGATTGGTAGTGGTTCAGCTTTTGAATAATTAGATATATTACTGGCCATTGATATAATAACGTTAATATGAGCCCACCATCAGGTGGGCCATAATTATCACAATCGAAACGCAACATTAGGGGTATACTAATTTTTCAATTCAGTATTCGACATACTCAGACCATCTTTAGACATCATTGATTATATTTCCTTCAATGAAGGGCTTCCTCGCTATATTACCAACAAGATTGGTTGAAACTCCATCAAAAGCCTCACCAATAACTCCGCCTACACGAGGGATCATTTTACCTGAGTTAATTGCACCTTTATCACCAAATTTAGCGAGTAGTCTGCAACTTATATATAATAACTCCGTTAAAAGAATATCCAGACTGTGAATTGCTTACTTTACATCATAACTGAGCGTATAAGCAGACGGTTCCTTCAGGTCAACCTGCTTTGATAAGTGCGAACTGCAGTGTTCAGTTCATTAACATAGCGCTCAAATTCACCGACGGCATACATCAGAAACCGATCATCCATAAGTATGTCATTAAACATGTTAATTGACACACCGGCGTTCTCAGCCATCGCACGAGGAATAGCACGCAGGAGACGTTTTTCATATTCAGTTTTTTTTGTTTTTTTACAGGAAAGAGTCTTATAATCTTCTGCAACACCATCGCTATGAGCCATGATGTTTCGGATAACAGCCAGGTGATCGACATCCTTGATGCTTTTACCGCCGAAGTTGCGTTTGAGACGCTTGTGGCAATCTTCAATGGTCTTGCGCGTTTTGTCTGTGGTCTTGCTTGAAAGGTCGTCCATTAGTGCGAGGCAATCAACCATACGGTGTTCGAACAGACCAAAAATGGTAAGAAATACGGAGCGGCGGGTCAGCTGCGCGATCAGATGTTTGTATTCAGACCTAACTTCATCTTCATCATAGCCAAAGCACGAACCGCATGAATAGTAAGTACTTGGAAACGTTGTAATTCGACCATCTTCATGATGTTGTTCATCCGGAAATTCCCCAGACTCAACGGCTTCTGGCTTATCAGCATCAATTAGTGCACGGGATATATTCGCTTCTGCCTGTTCAACAAGCATCTTCATGACAGGTATTGAAGAGATTGCTTCCTGTAACCTTAAGCTAAAAAAAAACTTTGCCACGCCCTGAATTTCCTTTTTAAATAAATAAGTTATCCCAGAATTTTAGCGATAACCTAACTTGCTCTCAAATTAAAGTAATCGAGACGATATCTAAAGAAGATGGTACCCACGCCAGCAACGCCAGCCATTCCCTGCTTTCCGTTATCTGTCAGCACTCATCGGCGATTACTCGTTACATATTTCGTTGCATCTACGCCCGTTTAGTGTTTCCGATTAATTTGTCATGTTTTGAAAATGGTCACCGGTACCCAAATATGTCCCCTGTCATGGCATTTAAAAAGCTGCAAAGGTCATCAGCAGCCTCTTCTATCGTTGTAAATCCTACAGAATCGACACACCCTGATTTTCGGTCTTTTAGAAGGGCAATGAATGGTAGCGTTGGGTCTTGTCCAGTAAGGCTTCTGAATCTTACCGTATCTACACGCCATCGATACATAGTCCCGTATCGTTGTACTCCCCTGATCCCCGTACGCGTGTTGGTTGTTGCTTTGATAGAAATAGACATGACAGCTTACCTATGTGTGGACTTGAAGAGATAATGCCATAGGTGCGAGTGTTGTTAAAACTGTGAAATTGTCTACTGTATACGATAGTGTAAGGTAAACGCGAAACTGGTCTTTAAAGCGCACCTCAAATGGTTCACAAGCCTGCAGAAGAAGAATATCTGAAGCCTCAATATCAGCACTGTGGTAAAAAGTAGCTTATACCGGTTAGTAGAGCGGACACATTTAACTATGAATGTTCAGAAAAAAGTAACTTTCGTAGGTCATGAGAGGGAGGTACGGTGTTTACACCAGAATTTGTAAATGAAGAACGAGGCGAGTTTCTTCTGGTTGCCAACCACAGCCTGGAATCCAGCGAATCTATACAACTGAGTATTGCATTTAATCTTGCCAGAATCTCTTACGGGCTGTCACACCTTCCACCTCACATTCGAAGCTGTAGAGTTGTCTATGATATCAGAGGGCAATCAGTCTCTGACGCGGTTCTGACCCGGGTTAGCCAGGCGCTTCAGCAGGTAGCCATTGTGGAGTTTACACGCTGATGGGACTCCAGTTAATTGTAAGAGCAGATTATAAGAAGATAGAGAAAGTGCTGGGGGAGCTGATGTCAGAATGCGAAGTTTTCCCAGTGGCAGAAGGCCTTTTGGGTCTCTCAATTTCTGAGCAGACCCTTTCATCTGAGGGGGAAGATGCCATTCTACGCAAACTCGAACGACTGAAGCGTTTTGACCTCTGGCAGGGTTCCTGGCAAGCAGCCAGACGACGCTGGCTCTGGTGAATTCATTACTGAGCTGTTACAAGCGCGGGCTCAAGGTCTGAATGCTGCCGGATTACTATCTGCCTGCTGCTGACATCGTGGCCCTGCCTGGTGAGATGGCCGCCTCCCGTTTTCCCCGAACCGAATATTTCATTTGTATGCTGCGGGAGGCTCTGTTAGTACATCGATGGGGGTTGGTTCTCAGTCCAGTCAAACTCAAGTTGTTTCGCGGTTAATAGTGCCAGTTCCCTGCTTTTAAGCCGCTCAACTAAATGCAAACTCATATCGATACCAGCTGAAATTCCTGCTGAAGTCACGATTTCACCCTCATCAACCCAGCGCCCCCCTTCTTTTACTGAGAGCCAGGGGAACATTGCACGCAAATCTGAGACATCTTCCCAGTGCGTTGTGGCCGATTTGCCCTCCATGATCCCGGCGGCTGCCAGTAAAAAAGTACCTGTACATACCGATGCGGTTATCGTCGTGGTAAATGCTTGCTTAGCAATCCACTCAAGCACGTTTTGCTTTTCAAGTTCAGCGCTTACGACCCCACCCGGAACAATCAGGCAATCTATTTCCGGGTGATTTTCCAAAGAAAAATCAGGATCTATTTTGAGTCCAGCCCTTGCACGTACCGGGCTTAACGTTTCACCTACTGTAAAAACATTAAATAATGGAACTTCACCCCGGTTAACTCTGGTGGCACAGGTGAAAACTTCATAAGGGCCTGCGAAATCAAGAACTTCTACATTATCAAAAACATAAATCCCAACCTGTATAGTCATGCTCTGATTCCTTTGTCAGCCTCAATTTGAAATGATTCGCAGCGGAAAGTTTTGTTGTTAACGGCAGGACGGGAACACTTATTCATTTCTCCTTTCGAATAATAAGCGTCAAATGTCTTTCCTCTGCTGATGTTAATATATCGTTACCTATCCTCCTGAGGATATACGTCATCACTTTTTCCTCTGGTGTGATTCTGATAACCGTTCCTTTTTATATATCAAAGTGAGATACACAAAAAAAGCCTGTCTAAAAGACAGGCAAAAGATAGCTACTCTTTGATTTCTCTGAGGTTGATGGTGCCGGGTGCCTCCCGGTGAACCGAAGTGTCACCTGCTCCGGTCCGCATTCTGTCCGCCCCGCAATGCATGTACATTACCGGGTTACAATGCCCCTCCGCTCAGGGGGATTCACCATCGGAAAGAAACTAACATTTCGATAACTATGCATCATTACCAATATGTGTGTTTATAAAAGCGCAACACTTGCTCAGGGCTCAGAAATGACGGAGAGGCGTTCTTAAGATGCTACAAAAGTCATGACGATGAAACAGGTGGGTGCTGTTTCAAACCTGCCACCAAATGATATAAATATATTTATACCAGATGGTATTTTGATTATTTTATTTATCTTCAGTGCTGAATCAGACTGCACTCCTTACATGTTTCAGGAGGCAGTCATGCCATTCGTAATTTATGTTTTCACTATCAGCGCTTTTGCGCTGGGTCTCGCCGAGTTTGTCCCGATCGGGCTGACCGATATTATGGCCCGTGGTCTGGGGGTGGAAGTTGAACAATCCGGAGCCGCGGTGACAACCTATGCGCTGGGGGCGACGTTCTCGGCGCCGGTATTGTCGGCACTGACGGCTGGCTGGAGCAGGAAAACAGTCATGCTGGTCACGTCAGTCATTTTTACGCTGGGCAGTCTGGCAGCTGCGTTTGCCTTCACCTTGCCTCAGTTACTGACTGCGCGCTTTATTGCCGGATTAGGTCACGGGTTATTTCTTGCTGTCGCATCCAGTACGGCGGCCCGTCTGGCAGGGCCTGGTAACGCTGGTCGCGCGGTTGCAGTGGTCTTTGGCGGTTTTACCCTGGCTATGGCTATTGGCGTTCCGATGAGCACATGGCTCACAGGTGTGGTTTCATGGCGTCTGGTACTCGGTGCTATCGCTGTATTTGGGGCGCTGGGTTTTATCGGGCTCTTTGTTGGTATGAAAGATCCGGTACGCAGCATGCCCGGAGAACACACCGGTTCAGCTACAAAAAATATCGGACTGTTGTTGAATCGTAAGCTGCTCTCCGGTGCGCTGGTTACAGTGCTGGCATACGCCGGTTCATTTACTGCATTCACCTTTATCGCCCCATTGCTTACTGAGGTAACCGGTATTTCCGGGACGACAATAGGCCTGTTTATGCTGATTTATGGCATCACCGCAGCAGCCGGGAACATACTTGGTGGCAAACTTACCGACAGTATGGGGATTGACCGGGCCAATATCGTCATCATCAGCGGAATTGTGGTTGTCGTACTGGGAATATGGCTGCTTTCCTCTTCACCGGTTAGTATGGGCGTTCTGGTAGCCCTGCTGGGTATGCTGACGTATGCGGCCGTTCCGGCACTACAGGCAAGACTCATGGATGTTGCTGAAAGGCATGTGCCCCAGGCGCATGGAGTTGCAGCTGGTCTAAATATAGCGGGTTTTAACTCCGGGATTGCTCTGGGCTCCCTGCTGGGTGGGATCACTATCACTCATGCCGGCATGATGTATACCGGTATTAGTGGTGCGATCGTGTGTCTGTTGGGGTTGTTGTTACTGCTCTCCCAAAGCAGGCGTGGTACTGTCACACCCTGTCAACAGGATTAAACGACTTCAAAAATCCGGAGCAGCCATAATGAGGATTGTGGGCGCTCCTAAACTATGGGGCGCGTCATAATGAGCCATCTTACCCATTTGCGAACTTTCCTGGAGGCGTACCGTTCTGGCTCCTTTTCGAGGGCTGCCCAGGTGCTGGGTATATCGCAGCCAGCTGCATCCCAGCATATCCAGTCCCTTGAGGTTCTGACCGGAAAAAGGCTTTTTATCAGGGAGGCCCGTGGGGTAAAGGCTACCGAAGCGGCAGATGAGCTTGCCCGTGCAATATCCCCGTATATTATGGCCTGGCAGAAAAATTGTCTTCCCTTCGCGCTGGCGCTGAGAGCGGGGGGACGGTGAATCTGGCCGGACCGCCTGATTTTATTCATTCCCGGCTTGGTGCAGTTATGGCGCCCCTGATGAAAGAAGGATATCGCCTGCGGTTTCATACCGGCAATAAACAGCGCATTTATTCCCTCCTGCAGGAAGGCAGTGTTGATCTGGCTGTAACCGCATCGATGCCGGATGATCGCCTGTACGGTTATGCGCATTTGCTGACAGAACGTATGTTACTGGTTCATTCCCCCCGGCTGACGGAAACGCTGGGAACACAGCCGTCGGCTGCCACACTCGCTTCGGTTCCATTGATTGCTTATGACGAAGAACTGCCACTGATCAGGATGGTCTGGACGGCCATGTATCAGAGGGCACCAGACATGCAGGCATCCTTTACCATTCAGGACTTACGTATTATTCGTGATCTGGTGCGCGACGGTCATGGGTGGAGTGTTCTGCCTGATTATCACTGCCTGGATGACCTGAAAAGCGGGCGACTGGTTTCAGTCACGAAGGCAGAGACTGCCCCGGTAAATCACCTTTATCTTGCCTGGAACAAGAGTAATGCGAATAACAGACGAACGGCATACGTCCGGGATTATATCCTTAACGCCTTTCCGCTCAACTGATGTGTCGGGATGCCCCACTGGCGACAGGAATGCGCAGATTCAGTATTCTCCCGGGAGCGCAGTACCACGTTTCTGCAGCTAAAAAAAAACCGCACAAGGAGGCGGGCTGAAATTGGCTTTCCAGGGTAGTAACAGAATGGAGTACTTCTGAAAACCGAGCGACCGATTTATCAGACAGCATTTAACTCCAGTCCATTACCGGCATTAAACATAGCAGGGTTAATAAGGGGATTAAATCTGCTACGAATTTGCTTAGTAACGAGTGTGATGCCGGGTGCCTCCCGGTGAACCAGTCCCAGTCGACATGGCTCGCGCTGCATTTACAGATCACTGTAACAGACTGGCCGCCCCTCCGCTCAGGGGGATTCACCACGTCGATAATTTACGATGCAATCATTAGCAGAGTCAATGTATAACTCGTTGTCGAAACTGGTCGATGAGGCCTTATACACAGGGCTAACTTTCGACATGACAAGGATACAGAGGAAAAAAGCCCGCTCGGATGGGCGGGCAGAAAGTAGGCGATACAGATTGAGCAACGGCACGCCACTCCCCGGATAGTCCGAGCTACCGATTTACCTGGAAAGCGATCGCATTTTTTACCATTACTACTTTTTAACAGTAGTAGGAAAAGCTGGAACAGGAAAGTGATTACCTATTAAGTGGAATGTGTGGTGCCGGGTGCCTCCCGGTGAACTGCAGTGTAACCAGATACGGTCCGCATGTTGTCAGCCGATAATGATTGAACATTATTTGGTTACATTGCCCCTCCGCTCAGGGGGATTCACCACAAAAAAAAACTAACATTATGATATCCAGTCTTCAAGACTATCGTCAGTGAATCAGAACGCTGCTTGGCGTTTTGGCCAGTAAGATGAAACTGATTGAGATAAGCATGACTGAACGAATAAACCCTACTGGTTCATGCATATTGTCTGACGCCCCTTGAATGAGCTCATTACTCTAAACATCTCAGGAAGGTGATTTTGCGTAAATATCTGGCTCCCGGATGTTTTTTATCAAAAATTCAATGAAAACCTTTACCCTGGGGGCCACATGTTGCCTGTGAGGATAAATGGCATGCAAGGGGGCAGCTTGTGACTGATATTGCTTGAGGATCTGGCATAGCCTTCCGCTTTCAATATCATCCGCCACGTCCCAGATTGATTTTAATGCAATACCGTAACCATCTAGAGCCAGTTGTCGAATAACCTCCCCGTCATTTGAAGTGAAGGGGGAGTTAATCCGCACTGAGAGGTCTCCCAGTGACCAGTCAACGGATGACTCTGTGCCAGAATGGAGACATCGATGCCTGATAAGGTCTTGAGGTGTTTCGGGAACGCCATGAATTTGCACATAGTCTGGTGAAGCGCAAAGGATACGATAATTGTTGGCCAGCGGTCTGGAAATATAAGATGAATCCTCAGTCGCTCCGTAGCGGATAGCAACATCCATACCCGAGGCCACAAGATCAAGCACCGTATCGGTAAGTTTTAAATGAACTGATAACCTTGGATACATTGCCCCAAACTGCGCCAGCAACGGGGCTATTCTTCGACGCCCCAGCGACACAGGTGCGGTTACACGTAAAACACCGGCCACTTCCCTGCTATTTTGTCTGAGCATATCTTCCAGTGTTTCAAGATCCCCCAGGATACGAACAGCCTGTTCATAAAGTATTACACCTTCCTCCGTCAGTGATTGCCGTCTCGTTGTCCGCTGTAACAACCTGACTCCAAAGAGATGTTCAAGCTGCCGCATTTTTCGGCTTGCCGCTGGTATCGAAATATTGTGAGTGCGTGCTGCTCCGGAAATCGAACCTTCATCAATCACATCAATAAAAAATCGTAGCAGAGCGAAATTTCCGAAGTTCATTTGTGGTTACCATTTTTGTTAATAATCTATTGCATTGTAGGTCAATTGTTATTCATAGAGGTAACTATTAAATTGAGAAGACCAGCCGGAACCGGTGTTCTTCATTCAGGAACCGTCTCAGCGTGGGTCATCGATTTAAAAAAAGTGAGTACATCGGGGTAAACAGTCCGGGCAGATTACGGCTGTACCTCTGAAAGTATACCTGGTCAGACTGACTCAGATTTTAACTGGTTGTTGCCATGTATGAGGGAAGGCAAGGCGACGACGAATTCAATATTAACGAGGTAACCTCATGAAAAATCACTTCACTGATAAAAAAATTCTGGTCATTGGAGGAAGTTCCGGAATTGGAGAGGCAACGGCCCGGGCCTTTGCTGACGCCGGTGGACGAGTGACCATTGCGTCACGTAATATGCTGAAGCTTCAGGCTGCAGCTACACGGATTGGATTGGATATCGAAGTGGCAGAACTGAATACTACCAATGATGAATCAGTACAGCGTTTTTTCGAGGGAGCCAGTGGATTCGACCACGTTGTTGTCAGCGCTGCCCAGACGACTTCCGGGCCCGTGCGGGAGATGGCGCTTGAGGATGCGCGGCAGGCTATGAACAGTAAATTCTGGGGTGCCTATAACGTCGCAAGACACGCACGCATAAATAAAGGTGGCTCCCTGACTTTTGTCTCCGGATTTCTCAGCGTTCGTCCTTCCAAGCCAGTGTTACAGGGAGCCATTAATGCAGCAATTGAATCACTGAGCCGCGGTCTTGCCTTAGAACTTGCCTCATCTAACGTCAGGGTTAATACCGTATCACCCGGGCTGATTGCCACTCCCCTGTGGGACACTCTGGAGAGTTCAGCACGTCAGTCTATGTATGAAAAAGCCGCCTCAACACTTCCAGCCAGAACAATGGGGCTGCCTGAACACGTGGCAGATGCCATCCTCTATGTTGCAGGAAACCCTTATGCCACAGGTTCCACTGTTCTCATCGATGGTGGTGGGGCGATTGCATAAGGCCACACATCACTAAAAGCAGGCCTCGCCAGACTGGCTGGCGAGGTAATTTATAGTGAGGAAGACTCACCAGCCAGCATAAGGCTGTATTTCTTCACGTGTGACCTTCGGGGCATTCCGTATTGCGAGCGATAGTTTTTCTACCGCGCAGGTTATCTCATCCCGGGTAATAATTAACGGTGGCGTTATTTCCAGCACATTCCCCCCGACGTAGTACACCACCAGGCCCTCTTTCCATGCCTGATATACGACTTTTTGCGCGAGCGCCCGGTCCGGATTTTTGCTGCCGTCAGGAACGACTAACTCGATGCCAATAGCCAGACCATGCCCACGAACATCGCCGATCTCGGGTAAGTCCTTCGCCAGCTCACGCAGAAGTTGAATGAAGTAAAGCCCAGCCTGAGCCGCTCGTTCAGGCAGTTCTTCGTGCTGCAGCACACGCAACACAGAACGGCCTACGGCTGTACAAATAGGATTTCCTGCGGTGGTAAGCAATGCATGCGCTGCGGGACCACCAAGGATCTCTTTGGGGCCCACAGTGGCAGAAAGCGGCAAACCTCCACCTAACACTTTGCCAAAAGTGACGATTTCCGGAACGATGTTCTCATGCTGGAAGGCGTGCATCAGCCCGGGGCGCCCCAGACCCATTTTGACTTCATCGCATATCAGCGGCACACCCGCCTTTACGCATAATCGATGTAACCCACCTAAAAAACCTTTTGGTGGCACGACCATTCCACCATCCGACAGGATGGGTTCAACAATCACACAAGCCACATCACCTTGATCGAGCTGTTCTTTAACTTCGTGAAGGCTTGCGCTGACTGCCGCAGCGCCTTCATCATTGGTTCTGAATGGATTTGGATAAGTTGCCAGGTAGAGGTCTGGATCAGCTGCGTTACCTGCCGATATATGTACTCCGGATACTTCCATCGCCAGCCCGATACCTCCATGATACCCATGCGCAAAAGCCACCACCTTACGTTTTCCGCTGGCGAGCCGGCAGGCGCGAAGCGCCACGTCATTGGCATCGCTACCGGCATGTCCGAGATAGACGCAGCGATCCCCGTTGCCCGGGGTAATGGCCAGCAGCTCCTCTGCAAGTCCGACCGAATCCGGGTGTACCGCTGAAAGGCCACCGGCCCCGGCTGGATTCTGTGCAGCCCTGGTGATGGCCGCGGCGATTTCCGGGTGACCATGACCCAGTCCTGCCGCGGTCCAGGTGGCTGACAGATCGAGCAATTTCCGGCCACCTGCTTCAGTTAACCAGCATCCCTTGCCAGCGGTAACGGCTAACGGGAAGAAGCGTAACTTCTCAATCCCAGCTACGGACCGGGTGTCACGCTGATACAAACTGGCTGCTTCGTCAGGAAAGATCTGCTTGCTCATATCCACTCCTTTTGTACTGTCCTGGTTGCCACTTTATCACCTGGGGTTGCAAACTCTGACGCCAGGGACAATCCGATATTTCGTACGAGCTTGGGTGCCGAAATGATGGTGATCAGGCCGGCGATGCACCAGTAAAACGCCACCAGTGCCGGACTAAAGAGCTCTTCCTGGCCTGCCACATTGAAATATAACGACATCACCATAATGACGATGCCCAGCGCTGGCATGATCAGCTCCCATTTAGGGATGTTCTGACCCATGCGGGCGATAAAATTAATCACTCCAATCTCGATCATCAGATAGGCAACCATCAGGCAAACGGAGCCGATGATCGCAAAATAAAAGTATGCATCTATCGCGCTGTTACCCGTTCCCATTGCCGGTTTACCACTCAGCCAGGCCACAACATCAACCAGCAGACTGAGAATAAGTATCAGAGTTAGGGCGTTACGAGGTTGATGATTTTTATCTGACATTTTCGCAAAACACGCTGGACCAAACCCATCGCGAGCGAGCGCAAATAACAGACGGCTGGAGGTGGCGGCGGCAGATAAATTTGCCGCGAAAGCAGACATCATGGCGGTAAACAACATCGCTAAGGTAAATGCGGTGCCAACGTATGTTTGTGATAATGTACCCAGGGAGTTCGCTGAATTTTTGAAGGCATTCAGGCCCGACTCACTAAGGCCAAAACCAAGGGTTTGCACATACATCATCCCCACAAACAGCACACCGGTTAGCAGAATGGAACCCAGCAGTGCCAGCGGAATATTGCGCTTGGGGTTTTCTGTCTCTTCCCCGAGGGTGGCACAGGCTTCAAAGCCAGCCCAGGAGAGGAAAGCGGCGACGACGCCAGCCATTACCGCCTGAAAACTGACGCCATTCAAACTGAACAATGAAGCATGTTCTGCCCCTGTCGCCGGTTGATGTACGACAATCACTGCAGCCAGTACCAGCATCAATACAATGCCGAGCCCCTCAATCACCATCAGTACGCGAGCGACCGTCTTTCCATCATGAGAATTCAGGATCCAGCTAGATATCACTCCAACTGTCGCAGTGATAATCCATGGGATCTGAAAACCAGAGGAGGGGAATAATGCGGCCAGAAAAGCATTGGTAAATGCACCCAGTGCCGCAAGTGTGCCAATCGAAAAGAAAAGATACGTTCCCATAATGGCAAAACCGGAAAAGAACCCGGCGCGAGGACCGACAGTTTTTCCGACCAAACCGTAGGCACTACCAGCGTGATTATAAAATCGGGTCAAACGGATAAAACCATAGGCAATTAATGCTACCCCGATCAGACCTAATACAAACACAATCGGCAATGCCTTGCCAACTGAGTCGATCAACCCCTGCGCATTACCTGACATAGCCAGTGTTGGTCCAACCATTCCCAAAGAGAGCGCCAGAGCCTCCCAGAGTTTTAAACTTCGCTTTTTATTTGATGCATGACTCATCTTCATCACCCTCATAAGCGCAATTAATTAGCGAGATGTGTTATGGGTTGCCCCGAAGTTGTTCAGACTTAAACCGACCATGCGAAGCGGAATGTCTCCGTGATGGTTTCCAGCGGTAGATGTCCCCAGGTATCCTGTTCATGCTGGCGTACGGCGATCAGCGCGCCCAGTAGCTCCGGAGGTAACATTGACTGCGCCAGTGAGCTTTGTGCGAGACGGGTTAAGGCCTCGCTGTGGTTTGTTATAAGTCGCTGGATATTCTGCTCATTGCGTTCAGCTTCTGAGAGATCGGCTGGAGCAGATTGTGTAGGCTGCGGTAGGGGAAGTTCGTCTTTCAGACCAGCCAGCGCCATCCCAAGCACTGCCCCACAGGCAATGTAGGGGTTGGCAGCAGGATCTATACACTTAACTTCAAGATGTGCGCCATAAGGGTTGCCCCGATTTGCCGCACAGTAACGTACTGCGGCTTCCCTGTTTTCCAGTCCCCAGCAGGCATACGCGCCCGACCAGTGGCCGGGTTGCAGGCGTTCGGCAGACAATACTGACGGGGCAAGTAATGCCACCAATTCCGGCAGATATCGTACGATCCCCGCTATCAGGCTCCCGCCCTCAGCGGTAATACCGTAGATACCGGTACCGCCGGCCAGCAGAGGTTGCCCCTCACGTGTAAAGGAGTAATGCAGATGAGCACCGTTACCTGCTTCATTCGCAAATGGCCTTGGGGAGAAACTGACACGTAAATGGTGTTTGCGTGCAATGCGGCCCAGTAAAATACGTGTCAGCACCAGGCGATCCACCATCGTCACGGGATCGGCCGGTGCCAGTGAAAGCTCAAACTGACAGGAGCCATATTCAGCATGAAATTGTTCCAGGCCGACATTCGCTTCTTCAAGCGTTCTGACGAGATCATTGATCATCGACTCATGAGCCAGTAGCCCCCCTATACCGTAAGCGTGCCATCCGCTATGCCCCGGTACGTCCTGCTCTGGTAACAAATAGAATTCAAGCTCACCGGCTGCCAGAGTTTCGATACCCTGTTTTTGCAGCGCTGCGACCTGCTGGCGTAGAAAATGACGGCTGCACCAGGCGGCGTGCTGTCCTTCCTGTTCAAAAACATCCACCGGAGCCCAGCAAAAACCATCCTGGAATGTCACCAGTGAACTGATATCGGCGCGCAGGCGATGATCACCAACAGCCGTGAATGCCGGGATCCAGGCAATCGCGTTATCGGCACAGAACAGAGCCCAGGAAGGCGATGCTCCCACCCCTGACTGACAAAGGGTTTTGAGCCGGTTTACCGGGACAGATTTGCCTCGGATTACGCCCGCAGAGTCGACCAGCGAGGTAAAAAGGGTCGTGATCCCCAGAGCTCTGAGGTTTTCACTTATGCTTTGTAAATCAATGACTTCATCATCGACACCTACAGATTGCTTGCCCATTAAATCGAAAACTCCCGTTAAAGTTGGAATAAAAAACACCGCTTGATTCTTTTTATGTATGTTACATTCGTTGAAAAAAAGCAAGATGTGTAATATATATTAAATCCGTATGATTCAGACGTAACGCTTGTGGTAATGTTATTTGCCTGAAGTGGAATGAAGGAGAGCCAGGTGCTGGCACAACAGATAAAAGACAACATGGCGGAGCTAAGTCCTGCAGAGCGTAAAATTGCCAGGGCCATGCTGGCTGACTATCCCGGTGCTGGTTTAGGTTCGGTGCAAATGCTGGCCGATCGAGCTGGCGTCAGTCTGCCTTCCGTGGTGCGTTTTGCACGTCGAATGGGATATGGTGGTTTCGTTGATTTTCAGCAGGCGCTGAGGGATGAAATATCGGAACAGGCTAAAGGCCCTTTACAGCGCCTGGATAACTGGGTAACGACAGAAAGCGCATCGTCGTTGATAGAGGCCGCCATAACATCCTCGACACTGGCGATACAGTGTTCCTTACGTGACATAGCGGAATATGAGATCGCTGAAGCCACCCGTCTCATCGGTGCTAAAGAACATCATATAATCCTCGGTGGCGGTCGTATCAGCCAGTCTCTGGCAATGTATTTTGGCCGCAACCTGCAACAGGTGAGACGCGGTGTTGAAGTGCTCGCCGAAAACCATCACGATCGTATTCAGCAGATCATCGACGTTAATAAAAATGACGTATTCGTGTTGTTCGATTTTCGTCGTTACCAGCAGGATATGTATCAACTGGCACAGGAGATTGTGGCACGCGGTGCCACACTCATAGCCGTAACGGATACCCAACTTTCCCCTATAGCTTCTCTCGCTAAAGTCGTTCTGGCTATCCATGTCGAAACGCCATGGCTTTTTGATGGGTACGCCGCCGGTATTGTCCTCATTGATGCCATTATCGCCAGCATTATGGAAAGCCAGGGTGATAAAACCGTGCAGCGCCTGCAGCAGTGGGAAGCACTTGGCCCCCTATCTTTAAATGCAAAATCCAAATGAGGTAATAGAGACGTGAGCGCCCCCCTTCTTTTTTCAGATGAACCTGCTCCGGTAATGGTGGAAAACCAATCAGGCATTTCTCCTTTTTTGATCCTTTGTGACCATGGTGGAAAACGTATCCCGCGCCAGCTTGGCGATTTAGGTTTACCGCAGCATGAAATAGATCGACATATCGGCTGGGATTTGGGCGTGCTGACTGTGTCCCGACATATGAGTCGTTTACTCAACGCCCCACTGGTGCATCAGATATATTCCCGACTGGTGATTGACTGTAACCGGCAACCAGGTATCCCCAGTTCCATCCCGGAGGTATCTGAAGCCACTACCATTCCGGGAAATATCGGCTTGACCCAGCAGGAGCGTGACCAGAGGCGTGACGAAATTTTCACTCCTTATCATGATGCTATACGCGCGATACTGACTGAAAGGAAGAAACACGGTATTCCGACCTGTATCCTCGCGATGCACAGCTTTACACCGGTATATCATGGTGAATCGCGGCCATGGGAGATCGGTGTTCTGTACCAGCATCAGGCTGAATATGCTCTGACGGTACTGGAGCGATTAAAACAAACCCGGCGATGGTGTGTTGGAGATAATCTGCCTTACTCCGTTTCAGATGTGACTGACTATGCTGTTCCTCAGCACGCCATTAAAAATGAACTCCCCTATGTTGAAATCGAAATTCGTCAGGATTTGATTACAGAACCAGAAGGACAACGAACCTGGGCTGAAGATCTGGCTCAAATATTTACAGATAGCTGGGACATTCTCACCAGTCAACAATATAAAAAAGAGGCATAACGAATGTTTAAACCGTCCAGCCGTGAGATCCCAATTGAGAAGCAAGCCGCAACGCTGTTATTTATTGATGTACAAAATTACAATGCTCGCCGTGATGGTGGGGAATATGTCGGGATGTCGACAACCGAACTGAATGAGAGGTTCGGCTACTTCTTTGATATAATTGAACGCGAAACAATTTCTAATATGCAAAAAATCCAGACTGCATGTCGTGCAAGTCAGATTGAAGTGATGTATACCGTTATAGAAAGTCTGACCAAAGATGGCCGTGACCGCAGCCTAGACTACAAAATTACCGGCTTTAACGTGCCGCGTGACTCCTGGGACGCGCAGGTTCTGGAAGCTATTGCTCCTGGTGATGATGAAATTGTTCTGTCGAAAACCTCTTCCAGCGTATTTATCTCGACCAACATTGATTATGTACTACGTAACCTTGGTACCCGTTATCTTGTGGTTGCGGGTTTTCTTACCGACCAGTGTATTGAAAGCGCAGTACGTGACGCCTGTGATCTGGGATACCTGGTAACCTTAGTGACTGATGCTTGCGCGACACTGTCGGCTGAACGCCATCAAAACTCTCTCAACGCTATAAAAGGTTATTGCAGGCAAATCACTACACAGGAGTTTCTCAATGAACTCTCCGCTGGATAAGCGGCAGCCTCACGATTATCCGGTACTGTGAAAATTTCTATGGCCGGCGCCGTGTTTACCGTTATTTTTTTGTAAAAGACAGCTGAACGGTTCCGCGCCAAAGAGAATAGTGAAAATAAGCTCAACCAAGATTTAATAAAAATGAATAATCGTAATTCATCCTGAGAAGCCAATATAACATTGGTATTAAGAAAATTATAATTTTGCTTGCCTGGGAAGCAGTAACGTATTTGGGGTCAGTTTGGATATCGAAAATTATTGTACTATAAGGGCTTCCCCGGCATGTCAACGCCGGTGTTTACGGTTTCT
>OKVX01000690.1_pt1 | contig 16083 bp, 12 predicted proteins | sample 1606941 | NCBI WGS metagenome assembly OKVX01 (sample SAMN03281016, study PRJEB24777) | human gut metagenome | isolation source: fecal sample PR161 from 1 month old female Malay infant, caesarean... | reverse complement strand
AGGATTTTCACCCCGGCTTCGATTTTTTCCGGGTCCGGCACATAGTTCATGCGCATACACTGATGCGTATGCGGCCATGGCTTATCAAGTCCCGGGAAGAAATAGTCGCCGGGAACCATTAACACGCCGCGCTTTTTCAGCCGTTGATACAGCAGTTCGGTGGTGATCGGCAGGTCTTTAAACCACAGCCAGAGGAATATCGCCCCTTCGGGCTTATGAATCAGGCAGCGCTCTTCCGGCAGGTAGCGGCGAATAATCGCAATCGTTTCCTGCACGCGCTGGTAGTAAAACGGCTTTATTACGGTTTCCGACAGGCGCAGCAGATCGTTGCGCTTAATCATTTCACACATCATCGCCGGACCAATGCCGCCAGGCGCGAGACTGATAATGCCGTTCATATTACGGATGGCGGATATCACTTTGTCGTTGGCGATGATAATACCGCAGCGGCTTCCCGGCAGACCGAGCTTCGAGAGGCTCATGCAGAGGATAATATTCGGATTCCATAAAGGCCGCGCTTCGCTAAAAATGATGCCCGGGAAGGGGACGCCATAGGCATTATCGATAACCAGCGGAATGCCGTGCTGATTGGCCAGCGCATCCAGTTTGATCAGCTCTTCATCGGTAATGACGTTCCCGGTTGGGTTGGTCGGGCGCGATACGCAGATCATCCCGGTCTCTTCACCGATATGCAGGTGTTCGAAATCGACATGGTATTTGAACTGGCCGTCCGGCAGCAGTTCAATGTTCGGGCGCGCGGAGACAAACAGATCTTCTTCCAGCCCGGAATCGGCATAGCCGATATACTCAGGAGCCAATGGAAACAGTACCTTACTGGTCGTTCCGTCGGCACGGCGGCCAGCAAACAGATTGAATAAGTAGAAAAACGCGCTTTGGCTGCCGTTTGTCAGTGCAATATTTTGTGGTTCAATGTCCCAGCCCAGTTCATCGCGCAGCATGTTTGCCAGCGCCGTCAACAGTTCTGTCTTCCCTTGCGGACCATCATAGTTACACAGCGCATCAGTCGCTTTACCGTTTTCGACCATTTCTGCCAGCAGGCTATGGAAGTAGTCGATCATCGCCGGAATTTGCGCCGGATTACCGCCGCCGAGCATGATGGCGCCGGGGGTTCGCAGGCCATCGTTAAGGTCTTCCATCAGGCGGGTAATACCTGCGTGACGGGTAAATTTATCGCCGAAAAGTGAAAATGTCATAGCTGATGTTCTGTCGGGCCGATTTTAAAAATGGCTAACCATAGCGCTACATACCCTGCTGTGCAAATCGGATGAGATGGGGTGCGGTAAAGTTTTATTTTGTGAATTTATGATTTGGCGGGTTTTTATATTGCAGGGTATATAAGTTTGTCGCCCGGTAAGCGCAGCGCCATCGGGGAATGACCCGGATGCGGCGTAACGCCTTATCCGGGTTACGTTATAGAGTATGCTCAGCGATTCCCCGCCCACACCACCATCACCTTGTCGCCGTTATGCTCGCGAACGAAGCCGTATCCTTGCGGCAGGCTAAGCGTTGTTTGCTTACCCGCACCCAGGGCCGGGTGACGGGCACGGAATTGCCCCAGCGTTTGCCAGTGTTGCAGGGTTGGCGCCGCCTTGCCGTTGATATCCTGCCAGTTCATGTCCGAACGCGTTCCCTGTAGCGGGTCAGAGCCGGTCGGCCCAAAAGGTCGGCTGGTTTCATCGCCATAAAAAATCTGTACCGCCCCTGGCGCCAGCATCAGCAACTCTGCCGCTTCCTGGCCACCCTCGCGAAACAGGCGGGTGTCATGAGATGAGAGGTAGCTCAGCGCGTTGAACCCCTGTAGCTTCTCCGCCATCTGCTGCCAGACGAGATCCATATTCGCCAGACATTTCACCGCGCCTGCGGCCTGTTCCTGATAATCAAAATTGATCATCGCATCAAAGCCATGGTTGTAATAATCGCTGCGCATGACGCCGTGCCCCCAGGATTCTCCGGTCATCCAGAACGGCGCATCGTCGAGCTTTTTCTGCGGATTCGCTTTTTTCCATGCGGCCAGCGCATCGGTGGCCTGGGTTTTAAGCTGCTGCCAGGCGGCAAGTTCGACATGTTTAGCGGTATCGACCCTGAAACCATCGATGCCGTAATCACGCACCCACTGACTTAGCCAGTGGGTCAGGTAATCCCGCGGCGTGTAACCGGGGATTTCACGTGCGGCGGTATCAGGTTTATGGCGATAGAAGTTAGGTAATCCTGACGGCGTGGTGGATTCGGTTTTTAAATCCGGCAGGAAGGCCAGCGACATGGTCAGGTCATCGAAGCCGGGGTTGTCGTAGTCGCCAATGTCGGTACGGATCCACTTTTTACCCCACCAGTTCTCCCAGGCGGCTTTGTCGCTGAAATTAATAAAGTCGTTAAAGCTGTGCCAGCTTTGCCCTGGTCCTGGTTGCCAGTCTGTCCAGCGTTCGCCGAGCACTTTTTTGCGCTCTGCACCCTGAACATAGAGCGCGCCGAACTGATACTCCTGCATATCTGCCAGCGTGGCGTAGCCCGTGTGGTTCATGACCACGTCAAAGAGGATGCGGATACCGCGTTTGTGGGCTTCGTCTACCAGCGTACGCAAATCCGCCTCGCTGCCCATGTTGGCGTCCAGTCGGGTCCAGTCCTGTGTGTAGTAGCCATGGTAGGCGTAATGCGGAAAATCGCCTTTTGTTCCACCGCCCACCCAACCGTGGATTTGCTCAAGCGGTGAGCTGATCCACAGCGCGTTGACGCCGAGTTGTTGCAGGTAGTCCAGTTTGCTGGTGAGCCCTTTCAGATCGCCGCCGTGAAACGTGCCAATCTCCTGCATTCCATCTTTATGGCGTCCGTAGCTGTTGTCATTCGACGGATCGCCATTGACGAAGCGGTCAGTCAGCACGAAATAGACCGTCGCGTTTTGCCAGCTAAAAGGGGCTGGAGCGGTGGTTTCGGCCCGTTCGAGCAGCAACAGGCCACCGCTGCCATTAGCCGGTTGCAGCGTTATCTTGCCATTTTGCACCATCGCTGTTTTCTGGCTGTAGAAATCGCGCACCATGCTCCCTTCCGGGAATGTCTTGCTGACATCCAGCGTCAGGGGCTTACCGTCCCAGGTGTGGCACTGACGCACGACATTGACGGCCTGGGCGGCAGCTTCGCTTTTCACTGACAGCATCAGTGTTGGCGTGCCGGAGCGGGTATCGAGTTGAATCTGATAATTCCCTTCACGGAAAACGCGCCACTGAGGGGCATCGCCTGCGCAGGGTTTCAGGGAGAGCATCTGGTTGAGTTTGATGTCGGCGGCAGGCTGCCAGCATTGTTGATCAAGGTGTAGCGTCAGCGGGTATGACCCTTTCTGTAATGTGCTGTCGCTGCGCCAGACTCCCGTGCCATCATCGGAAAAGGCAGAAAGACCGGGAGCCGACCAGTTGGCGCTGGCGAAGGCCGGTATAAGCAGGAGAAAAAGGGCACTGTAATTCATCTGATCCTTCCCGTCGCATCCGTTTTTACCATTGTGTCATTAGCACAGCGCGGGCAACTCATCCCGTGAGCGTAATTGCCAGGGCGGAGATCGCCGGGTGAGTGATCGTGCGCAAATTTTGCGCAGAATTTGCGATAACCGCCACAAATCTATGCTGTTGCTTTCGTTACGTAGCAGGTTTGAGATGACAGGCTTTCGGAATTGGATTATTTCTGTACGTGCCCTGAAGCGCTATTTTTGATATGATTTGAGATTCAGCTCTCAAAATTGTGTAAAAAATAAGGTGTTGGAATGTTTATATCCGACCAGGAGACTTAATGATATCGACTCCCTTACGACGAATAGGGGCTACGATACTCATGTTACTCACCGTGGCATTTTCAGGTGAGGTGCTTGCGCAGACGCACAGCAAAACAGCGAGTCACAAAGCCCCAATCTCAAAGACGACCGGTAAAAAACAGGCAATCAGTAAACAAGAGTATTCTCGCAATAGTGTAAATAGCAGTTCACTTCCTGACTTGCGAAAATACCCTTCCGGAGCACCAAGAAAGAAAGCGTTTCTCCGGACGGTCATGCCTTACATTACCAGTCAAAATGCAGCGATTACCGCTGACCGTAACTGGCTGATGGCACGTCAATATAGCCAACAATGGTCGACGGCTGACCGTACACGCCTGAAGGATATCGCCAAACGCTACAAAGTGAGCTGGTCTGGCAATACCCGCCGTATTCCGTGGAATGCGTTGATGGAGCGCGTGGATATTATCCCGGACAGCATGGTCGCGACCATGGCAGCGGCAGAAAGCGGCTGGGGTACTTCAAAACTGGCGCGTACCAACAACAACCTCTTCGGTATGAAGTGCGGGAAGGGCAGTTGTAAAAACGGCCCAGGTAAAGTGAAAGGTTATTCGCACTTTGAATCGGTGAAAGAGTCTGTGGATGCCTATGTGGTGAATCTGAATACTCACCCGGCTTATGCATCTTTCCGTAAGTCCCGTGCGCAGTTGCGTAAAGCGGACCAGGAAGTGACAGCCAGCAACATGATCCACAAGCTGAAGGGTTACTCCACCAAAGGCAAAAGTTACAACAACTATCTGTTTGCCATGTATCAGGACAACCAGCAGCTCATCGCCTCGCATATGTAATTGCATAAACGCCTTCCCGTCGGAAGGCGTTTTTCTTTCCTGCATACCCCGTTAAATCAGTGCCTCACCGTAGCGTTCACGGTAATCCTTCGGCGTGCTGTCGTACTCTTTGCGAAACACCGAATAGAAATATTGCAGCGATGGATAGCCGCACATCTGCGAAATTTCGTTGATGGAAAGGGAGGTGGAAACCAGCAGACTGCGTGCTTTTTCCAGCTTTTCCGCGTGGATCACCGCATGGATGGTTTCGCCCACTTCCTCTTTAAAGCGTTTTTCGAGATTCGAACGTGAAATCCCGACGGCATCCAGCACTTGCTCTACTTTGATGCCCTTACAGGCGTGATTACGGATGTAATGCATCGCCTGAATGACCGCCGGGTCATTCAGGGAGCGGTAATCCGTGGAGCGCCGCGCCACCACGCGTACCGGTGGAACCAGCAGGCGCTGTAGCGGCATGGGCTCGTTGTCTAACAGGCGATGCAGCAGTTTCGCCGCCTGGTAGCCCATCTGTCGGGTCCCCTGGGCAACCGATGAGAGCGCCACGCGCGACAGATAGCGGGTCAGTTCTTCGTTGTCGATACCAATCACGCAGAGTTTCTCTGGTACCGGAATATGCAGATGGTCACACACCTGGAGCACATGGCGGGCGCGGGCGTCGGTAACGGCAATTATGCCCGTCTGCGGTGGCAGCGTTTGTAGCCAGTCGGCGAGCCGGTTTTGCGCGTGCTGCCAGTTCTCAGGCGCGGTGGTAAGTCCCTGATAGACCACGCCGCGATATTTCTCCTGAGCGACCAGCTGACAAAACGCATGCTCCCGCTCAACGGCCCAACGTTTACCACTGGAGGCGGGCAGACCATAAAAGGCAAAGCGGTGCACCCCTTTCTCTTTAAGATGCAGAAAGGCCTGCTCGACCAGGGCAAAGTTATCGGTAGCGATGTAGTGCACCGGCGGGTAATTTTCCGGCGCGTGATACGAGCCGCCGACGCCGACAATTGGCACGTCGACATCGACCAGCAGGCGCTCAATTTCAGGATCGTCATAGTCAGCGATGACGCCATCGCCGAGCCACTCTTTGATGTTTTCGATGCGGGTGCGGAAATCTTCTTCGATGAAAATATCCCACTCAGATTGTGACGCCTGCAAATATTCGCCAACTCCTTCAACCACCTGGCGGTCATAGGCTTTGTTGGCATTGAATAACAACGTAATGCGGTGGCGTTTCTCGAACATATCGGTTCCGTCGCTGGTTAATCATTAATTCTGATTATCATATTCGGCACACTACCGGAGAAAAATCTTCCGGCAGTGTGATCGCTCCTGGTTTACGCCCGACGTTTGGTGGCGGAATCCATCCACACCGCCAACAGCAAAATGGCCCCTTTAACGATGTACTGCCAGAACGTGGGCACATCCATCATGCTCATACCGTTATCCAGTGACGCCATGATAAATGCCCCCATCACCGCGCCCGCCACGCTACCAATCCCGCCTGCGAGACTGGTGCCGCCAATAACGCAGGCGGCGATGGCGTCCAGTTCGGCAATATTACCCGCCGAGGGTGAACCTGCCCCCAGACGTGAGCTCAGAATCAGCCCGGCAATCGCTACCATCAGGCCATTGATGGCGAAAACCGCGAGCTTGGTGCGTTCCACGTTGATGCCGGAGAGGCGTGCGGCCTCCAGGTTACCACCGATAGCATAGATGCGACGACCAAACGCGGTGCGCGTGGCCATAAACATCCCCGCCAGAAGCAGGAAGACGAGCAGCAATACCGGCGTCGGGACACCGCGATAATCATTGAGCAGCCAAATGGCACCGAGCACCAGCACGGCGATGAGCGACTGGCGACCCACGACGGAGGTGGAGGCGGTAGTGGTCAGCCCCATCGCCTGGCGGCGCAGTCGTCCACGCCACTGCCACAGAATGAAGGCGACAAGCCCCAGCGCACCTACGCCGAAACCTACGCCATCAGGCAGATAGCTTTGCCCGATTTGCGACATGGCAGCGCTGGTGGGAGATACGGTCGTGCCGTTAGTGATGCCAATCAACACGCCGCGAAACGCCAGCATCCCCGCAAGGGTGACGATAAACGACGGCACCTTACGGTAGGCGACCCACCAGCCATTCCAGGCGCCCAACAGTAAACCCAGCACCAGCGTGACCACAATGGTCAACGGTAAAGGCCAGCCCAGCCAGACGTCGAAAATAGCCGCCGCGCCGCCCAGCAGGCCCATCATCGAACCTACGGAGAGGTCGATTTCCGCCGAAATAATGACAAACACCATGCCCACCGCCAGGATGCCGGTGATGGCTGTCTGGCGCAGCAGGTTTGAGACATTACGCGCGCTCAGGTAAGCGCCGTCGGTCATCCACGTAAAGAACATCATGATCACGGCGATGGCCGCAATCATAACAAAGACCTGTAGATTCAGGGACTTCAACCCTGCGAAGGCACCCGGTATCGGGGCGGATAGTTTCATTTCAGACGGGTTGCTTTTCGACATGATGTTCGCTCCTCAGCGCCGCTTCCATGACCTGCTCCTGGGTCAGTTGATGATTAATTAGGTCGGCTTTTAGCTTGCCTTCATGCATCACCAGTACCCGATCGCTGAGCCCCAGCACTTCGGGCAATTCGGAAGAGATGACAATAACGGCAATCCCCTGCTGTACCAGTTGATTGATTAATTTATAAATTTCGTATTTCGCGCCGATATCAATCCCACGCGTCGGTTCGTCGAGGATCAGAATGCGCGGGTTGAGCAGCAGGCAGCGGGCAAGAATGGCTTTTTGCTGATTCCCACCGCTCAGGCGACCAATCGCCAGATCGGGGGAGGAGGTTTTCACTTTCAGACGTTGCAGCGACTGCAAAATGCAGTGCTGCTCTGCTGCATCGTCCAGACTGCTCAGGGTGCCGGAAAACTGATCCAGCGCCGCGAGGGTGATGTTTTTGCCGACGGCCATTACAGGGACGATGCCATCTTTTTTGCGGTCTTCTGGCACCATCGCGATACCACTGGCAATTGCCTGCTGGCAGTTATGGATGTGCACCTGTTTGCCATCAAGGAAGATATTGCCTTCCCAGCGTCCCGGCCAGACGCCAAACAGGCACTGCACCGCTTCGGTACGTCCGGCCCCCACCAGCCCGGCAATACCCAAAATTTCGCCACGTTTAAGGGAGAAAGAGACGTCATTGACTCGCTTGATGTGTTTATTGACCGGATGCCAGGCGGTTAGATGCTCGACACGTAAGATCTCATCGCCAGTGGTGTGCGGTTCGTTGGGGTAGAGTGCGGTGAGCTCGCGGCCCACCATCATAGTGATGATGTCGTCCTCGCTCATCCCTGTGGCATCGCGTGTGCCAATATGCTGACCATCGCGGATCACGCAGATGATGTCAGAGATGGCTTTCACCTCGTTGAGTTTGTGCGAGATATAAATACAGGCGATACCGTGGTTTTGCAGATCGCGAATAATATCGAGCAAGACGGCCGTTTCCTGCTCGGTGAGTGAGGCGGTCGGTTCATCAAGAATGAGCAGACGGACCTGTTTATTCAGCGCCTTGGCGATTTCCACCAGTTGCTGTTGACCAAGCCCGAGATCGCCGACCCGGGTATTGGGAGAAATCGTCAGACTGACCTGGGCAAGCAGCTTTTCACAGCGTAGCGTCATGGTGTCGTAATCCATCACGCCGTGATGGGTTATTTCGGTACCGAGAAAGATGTTTTCCAGTACGGTCAGATGCTTAACCAGCGCCAGTTCCTGATGAATTATCGCAATACCTTTACGCTCGGTATCACGGATATGGCCGGCCTGCAGGGTTTCGCCAGCAAAGATAATTTCGCCGTCATAGGTGCCCCAGGGATAAATGCCGCACAGTACTTTCATCAGCGTGGATTTGCCGGAGCCATTTTCACCGCAAAGAGATAACACTTCGCCTGCGTTGAGTCGCAGACTCACATTATCAATGGCCTTGACCGCGCCAAAGGCCTTGGTGATGTTCTTCATTTCAAGTAAATAAGGCATAACTGCTCCACGTAATTCGAGGTATTCACAGTGCCTGAAGACATGTTCCGGCGTGCCTCCTGTCGGGAGACACGCCGCGAGGCTTAGAGCTGATCTTTCTGATGGAACCCGTCTTTGATGACCGTGGCGTCGATGTTGTCTTTGGTGACTTCAATCGGCGTCAGAAGACGAGCGGGTACGTCTTTCAGACCGTTGTTGAGGGAGGAGTCCGCTTTCGGCTGTTTGCCATTACCAAGCTCAACGGCGATTTCTGCGGCAGTGTTAGCCAGTTGAGTGATGGGTTTATAGACCGTCATGGTCTGGCTGCCGTTGATCAGGCGTTTAATCCCGGCGAGGTCGGCATCCTGGCCTGAAATGACGACTTTGCCTGCCAGGCCTTGAGCGCTCAGCGCCTGAATTGCGCCGCCTGCGGTCGCATCGTTAGACGCCACGACCGCGTCGATTTTGTTGTTGTTCGCCGTGAGGGCGTTTTCCATGATTTTCAGCGCATTTTCAGGCAGCCAGCCGTCGACCCACTGATCGCCGACAATTTTAATTTTGCCGCTATCAATGTACGGTTTTAATACTTTCATTTGGCCTGCGCGGAACAACTTGGCATTATTATCAACGGGCGAGCCGCCCATCAAAAAGTAATTGCCCTGAGGCACTTTGCTGACCAGGCTTTGCGCCTGCAATTCACCAACCTTTTCATTATCGAAGGAAATATAAAAATCAATGTCGGCATTATTGATCATACGGTCATAAGCCAACACTTTAATCCCTTCTTGTTTGGCCTCTTTTACAACATTACTTAATACCTGACCGTTGTAGGGAATAATAACCAGAACATCGACGCCGCGGTTGATCATATTTTCAATTTGCGACATCTGGGTTTCTTCATTACCGTTAGCCGACTGGACAAAAACCGTGGCACCCAGCGATTCAGCTTTTTTCACAAAAATATCACGGTCTTTCTGCCAACGTTCGAGGCGTAAGTCATCAATCGCCATACCGATTTTTACTTCTTTTGCGTGACCGGCCATGCTGGCGAGCAGCAAAGAAGCACACAAAGTAAGGCAAAGGTTCTTTATCTTCATAATAGTAATACCTTTTTGTAGGGTGACGAAGCGAGATAAAAGAAACATGCACTGCGATGATCGTTGCAAATTTTTAACGCGTAAACGATGGCTGGCAATTGCTGGTTTTTATCCCGGCGTTATGTTTTTTGGTTTATTTGCGGAATTTTGACGGTGATCTGATTTTAAAATAAGCGGAAACGGTTTTGCAGGTGGCAACAATTAACGCAGCGGTCCTCTTATGAGTTATTTTGCGAGGTGGCGCACATTTGCGTATTCTCTTAATGTCAGTGTGAAATAACATAATTGAGCAAGGCGAGGAGAGAATCCAGTATTACCAGGAAAATGAATCTTTGCCGACACCTGATTATGGAGCTCATTATGCATGCTTATTTCGACCAGCTCGAACGTGTCCGTTATGAAGGCCCGAAAACAACCAACCCTTTAGCGTTTCGTCATTACAACCCGGACGAGTTAGTGCTGGGTAAGCGAATGGAAGATCACCTGCGCTTTGCCGCCTGCTACTGGCATACCTTCTGCTGGAACGGTGCTGACATGTTTGGTGTGGGTTCATTCGACAGACCATGGCAACAGCCGGGCGACGCGCTGGCGCTGGCAGAGCGCAAAGCGGATGTGGCGTTTGAGTTTTTCCACAAACTGAATGTGCCGTACTACTGCTTCCACGATGTCGATGTTTCGCCGGAAGGCGCCTCGCTAAAAGAGTACCTGAATAACTTCGCCCACATGGTGGATGTGCTGGCGCAAAAACAGCAGCAGAGCGGCGTGAAACTGCTGTGGGGTACCGCCAACTGCTTTACTAACCCGCGCTATGGCGCTGGCGCTGCCACTAACCCGGACCCGGAGGTGTTTAGCTGGGCGGCCACCCAGGTGGTGACTGCGATGAATGCAACTCACCAGTTGGGTGGCGAAAACTACGTGCTGTGGGGGGGACGTGAAGGGTATGAAACCCTGCTCAATACCGATCTGCGTCAGGAGCGCGAGCAGATTGGCCGCTTCATGCAGATGGTTGTCGAACACAAACATAAAATTGGCTTCCGCGGCACGCTGTTGATTGAGCCAAAACCGCAGGAACCGACTAAGCATCAATATGATTATGATGTGGCAACGGTGTACGGCTTCCTCAAACAGTTTGGCCTGGAAAAAGAGATTAAAGTGAACATCGAGGCGAACCACGCCACGCTTGCAGGCCACTCTTTCCACCATGAAATTGCCTCTGCTATCGCGCTGGGTATCTTCGGTTCGGTCGATGCCAACCGCGGCGACCCGCAGCTGGGCTGGGATACTGACCAGTTCCCGAACAGCGTGGAAGAAAACGCGCTGGTGGTGTACGAAATCATCAAAGCGGGCGGCTTTACCACCGGCGGTCTGAACTTTGACGCCAAAGTGCGTCGCCAGAGCACCGACAAATACGATCTGTTCTACGGCCACATTGGCGCAATGGACACCATGGCGCTGGCGCTGAAAGTGGCGGCGCGTATGATTGAAGACGGCGAGCTGGATAAGCGCGTGGCGAAGCGCTACAGCGGCTGGAACAGTGAGCTGGGCCAGCAAATTTTGAAGGGTCAGTTATCGCTTGCGGAGATCGCGAAGTACGCTGAACAACAGCAGCTGGCGCCGCAGCACCAGAGCGGGCATCAGGAATTGCTGGAAAACCTGGTTAATCACTACCTGTTCGATAAATAACAGCATGCAGGCCCGGTAAGCGGAAGCGCCACCGGGCATTTCTGTCAAAGGAGTCACCACAATGTATATCGGGATCGATCTTGGCACATCGGGTGTTAAAGCCATCCTGTTAAGCGAGCAGGGCGACGTGTTAGCAACGCAGACTGAAAAGCTGCAGGTTTCACGACCGCATCCGCTGTGGTCGGAGCAGGACCCGGAGCAGTGGTGGCAGGCGACGGATCGCGCGATGAAAGCCTTAGGCGAGCAGCACAGCCTGCGCGACGTGAAAGCGCTGGGCATTGCCGGACAAATGCATGGAGCTACGCTGCTGGACAGCGGGCATCGCGTTCTGCGCCCGGCTATTCTCTGGAACGATGGCCGCTGTGCGGAAGAGTGCGCAATCCTTGAAGCGCGTGTGCCCACGTCCCGCGAGATTACGGGCAACCTGATGATGCCGGGCTTCACCGCACCAAAACTTTTGTGGGTACAGCGCCACGAGCCGGAGATTTTCCGTCAGGTGGCGAAAGTCCTGCTGCCGAAAGACTATCTGCGTTTTCGCATGACAGGCGATTTTGCCAGCGACATGTCCGATGCCGCCGGCACGATGTGGCTCGACGTGGCGAAGCGCGACTGGAGCGAGGTGATGCTGGATGCCTGCCATCTGACGCGGGAACATATGCCCGCGCTGTTCGAAGGCTGTGAGGTGACGGGTACGCTGCTGCCAGACGTTGCGGAACGCTGGAATATGCCTGCCGTACCGGTGGTGGCCGGGGGCGGTGATAACGCGGCGGGTGCTGTCGGCGTCGGCATGGTTGAGGCGGGGCAGGCAATGCTGTCGCTGGGAACCTCTGGGGTCTATTTTGCCGTCAGCGACGGCTATCGCAGTAATCCCGAAAGCGCTGTGCACAGTTTCTGTCATGCGCTTCCGGGAAAATGGCATTTGATGTCGGTGATGCTCAGCGCGGCGTCCTGCCTGGACTGGGCGGCGAAACTCACCGGCATGACCGACGTGCCGGCGCTGATTGCGGCGGCGCAGCAGGCGGATGACGCTGCGGGTACCGTCTGGTTTTTACCGTATCTTTCTGGCGAGCGTACGCCGCACAACAATCCGGAAGCGAAAGGGGTGTTCTTTGGCTTAACCCATCAGCATGGCCCGGCAGAACTGGCGCGTGCGGTTCTCGAAGGTGTGGGGTATGCGCTGGCCGACGGAATGGATGTAGTGCACGACTGCGGCCTGAAACCGGCGAGCGTCACCCTGATTGGCGGCGGCGCGCGAAGCCCTTACTGGCGACAGATGCTGGCGGATATCAGCGGGTTGCAGCTGGATTTCCGCACGGGAGGGGATGTTGGCCCCGCGCTCGGCGCCGCGCGTCTGGCGCAGATCGCTATGAACCCGGAAAAGCCGCTTTCGCAGCTGCTGCCGCAGCTTACGCTTGAACAGGCGCATGTGCCTGACGCGGCAGGACATGCCCGTTATGCAGAAAGGCGCGAGGTGTTCCGCAAAATCTATCAGCAGCTGCTGCCGCTGATGTCATAAACTCGCTTGTCCGACAGAGGCACGAGGATGTCCTTTTTTGGTCTGTGCGTGCCTCTCTTTCCTTGCCAGTATGGTGACACACCCACTGGCGAGGAGATTTATCATGTCACGCATTGCACTCATCAATATTGATACTCAGCAGTCCTTCCATCATCGCCCTTACTGGCAGGAGGGCGACATTCCTGCCTTTCAGCAGGCGATGCTGGGGCTGATTGAAGGCTGCCAGGCGCGCGGTATTCCAGTTGTTGATATTTTTCATGTGGATGAAGACGGCCCCTTCACGCTGCAAAGCGGCTATGTCAAACCGATGGCCTTTTTGCGTCATCAGCCGGATGTGGTTTTCCAGAAACACGTCCATAATGCCTTCACGGATACCGGGCTTGACCGCTGGCTGCGCGAGCGTGATATCAACCAGCTGATTATCTGCGGCATTCGCACGGAACAATGCTGTGAAACCACCGCTCGGGTAGCATCCGATCTGGGTTATGCTGTGACGTTTGTGAGCGAGGCAACGCTGACGTTTCCCATGATGTACAAGGGCATTACCCTGAGCGCAGCGGAAATTCGCCATCGTACCGAGACGGTACTGGCCGGGCGTTTTGCCGAAATTAAAACGGTAGCGGAGACGCTGGAGTCACTGTAATGCGCATCGACGTCTGGTTCGTGATGTTACCCGGGGTACTGGCACTGGATATGTCAGGCCCGGCTGAGACCTTTGTGCTGGCTGGCGACGCGTTTCGTCTGCATTACATTGGGCCGCAACCGGACGTGCCGACGTCGATAGGCCTGACGATGGGCGGCATCCAGCCGTTGCCGGAAAGTCTGCCTCCGGGGAGTCTGCTTGTCCTGCCGGGGGTGAGCGACTCCCGCGTTCAGTTCTCAACGCCGCAGGCGCAGCAGATCCAGCACTGGCTAATGCGCTTGCAGCCGGTCATTCAGCGCCGGGATATCACGGTGATGTGCGTCTGTTCTGGTGCGCTGCTGGCGGCGAAATCGGGCCTGCTGAATAACAAACAGTGCACAACCCACCATGACGTTATCAGCCGTTTACGCACTGTGGCTCCCACGGCGACGATTAAAGAAAACCGCATCTTTGTACAGGACGAGAATATCTGGACCAGCGCGGGGATCACGTCGGGCATCGATCTGGCGCTGCATATGATTAACCGCCTGTGCGGTCCCGAAAAGGCGCTGGCCGTGGCGCGCGAGATGGTGGTCTGGTTCCGCCGTTCCGGTGACGATCCCCAGCTTTCACCGTGGCTGCGCTATCGCAACCATCTTCATCCGGCGATCCATCGGGCGCAGGATGCGCTCACCGCCGAGCCGCAAAAAACGTGGAGCTTGCCTGATATCGCCGCACTGGCGCACGTCAGCCCGCGCCATCTCACCCGGCTTTTCCAGACGCATTTAGGGATTAGCGTCCGCGATTATCTGGAGCAGCTGCGTCTGGCGGTGGCGGAGCAGTGGCTGATGCAGGGGCGCGGCGTGGAACAGGCCTCGCTGGCGGCAGGGTTTTCCTCCCCGCGCCAGTACCACCGCGCCCGGCAGCGCAGCGTTAGCTGACGAAGCGGCGCGTGTCTATTTTTTGCAGCAGCATCGACAGCAGCAGGCTGATAACCAGCGTAGCGGCAAAAATCCAGACGATATCCAGCACCGGCCAGCTTTTGAGCTCAACGCCCCTCGTTCGCAGGGCGTGGATCACCAGCGCGTGAAAACCGTAAATTCCCAGCGAGTGCCGCGAGATAAAGCCCAGTACGGGAAGGGGACGCGCATTCAGGGTGTTTTTAACGAGCGTGAGCAGCGATACGGCACAGATAAAGACCATCGGCCCGCAATACAGATACCAGGTATCGGCAAAATTGCCGCGCCACTGAAGCTCATGTAGCGTCCCGCGTGAAATCACCGCCACGCCGGCGATAAACAGCGCTCCGCAGAGCCAGTTCAGACCGCGCTTTTGCGTATCCATCATCCCGATGGCGCGCCCCAGCATGCCGTAAAGCACGTAGTAGAAGGTGTCGCCGTTGATATAGAGATTTACCGGCAACCATTCGAAACCGTCGATTTTCTGCGAGACTGTGTTCGGGTTGGCGACGATGCCAATCACCACCATCAGGGCCAGAAGCATTTTCCCGCTGACGTTTTTCACCTGAATGAGCGGAGAGACCAGATAGATAACGATGATGGCGAAGAAGAACCACAGGTGGTAGAAAACCGGTTTTTGCAGCAAATATTTGAGGGATAACCCGGCGTTAATGGAGGTAAACAGGGTGATATAGAGCAGGGCAACGGCGCTGTAGAACCCCAGACAGGCCGCGATGCGGATGAAGTGCCTCGGCTGCGCGCTACGCTCGCCAAAAAAGAGAAAGCCGGAAATCATAAAAAACAGCGGCACGCTGACGCGCGACGCGGAGTTGAGGATATTGGCAATATCCCAGTTAACGGGGCTGATGCTGTGGGCATTCGTGACATACCAGGTCGTCGTGTGGATCATGACCACCATCAGACACGCTATTCCGCGCAGGTTATCAATCCAGTTAATTTTTGACGGCATCAGTTCCTCGTATTCCCTGTAAAGTGAGTGGGACTCCCATTGTCCAAAAGTCTTCGTTTGGAAAATTCTGAGTTTTATGCGCAGGCTTGCCGGGAGACCGCGAGATTCGCAGAATGGCAGACCTTAATCTATAAAAGTGTTGATACTAAAAATAACAGCCGCTGACCAGGACGGTAATAAAAATGATGATGAAGCGTGTGGCATCACTCTTTCTGCTATTCATGCTGGCAGGATGCAGTGCGCCACAGGAAGTCCCCGTGCAAAAAGCGCAGCAGGGAAAAATAAGCCCGGAGCGTTCGCTGAATATGGAAGCGCTCTGTAAAGAGCGGGCCGCTCGGCGCTATAACTCGGACGTTCAGAAAATTAACGTCATCGGATTCGAGCGCTTTCAGGGCAGCTATGAGCTTAGAGGGTATACTGCGCGTAAAGAGGGCTTTGTCTGCTCGTTTGATGCGGACGGTCAGTTTTTACATCTCTCCATGCGCTAGCCTGCTCGCATAATCAACAACCAGACGCCGCCAGCGTTCTGGCCGGAAGGCTTATTTCCCAATTTTCCCTAAACAACCCCGTTTCGTACTGTATATCTTGCAGCCAGCGGGTATACTGGTCCCTTC
>OKVX01000671.1_pt1 | contig 16323 bp, 18 predicted proteins | sample 1606941 | NCBI WGS metagenome assembly OKVX01 (sample SAMN03281016, study PRJEB24777) | human gut metagenome | isolation source: fecal sample PR161 from 1 month old female Malay infant, caesarean... | reverse complement strand
GTCTCGTGGGCTCGGAGATGTGTATAAGAGACAGCTATAAATTCATATACAGATTTGGATTTGAAAAAAGCAGTGCCACCGATTCTTTCAATTCAAAGTAAAACAGAAAAGGCACAAAGGAAATATGAAGAAGGAAGCACACAATATAAGCGATTTACGTCCTTAATACGTGCAATGACTATTTCAAACTCATTAATAGAAACTGAAATTTTAAAGCGTAGTTAATGAATTATAATTTATTAATGAAATTAAATTGTTATGAGCAATGTACAATTAAGATATACAGGCAGCTAGTGTTTATATACTGGCTGTTTTTTGTATTTCATTAATTTCATATAGTGGCCAGAATGTCGATAATTTTAAAATTATTAAGTCATTTACAAGAAATATGAATATTAAAAATGAGAGTTTTATATAATATAATACTTTCACTACAAGTGGAAAAAGAATTATATTGCCATAAAGAGAAGATTTATAAATACATTAAAAAGTTAATTTAAGATAAGTGTTGAAATAATATTTCAATATAATAAAAATATATTGACACAAAAGTTCAGCAGGTATATACTTAATTTGTAAGGAAGAGAGAGGTGATTTTAATGAATAAATTTAATCTGGAAAGTTTAGTTACTGAAAGTGTAAATTTAGATACACTCAATATAGACAGGCTATCTACTATGGATATTTTGAAAACGATTAACAATGAAGATAAGAAGGTTGCTAGTGCAGTTGAAAAAGAAATTCCTAAAATAGAAATGGCTATTGAAAAAATAACAGAGGCATTTAAAAATAATGGACGACTTATATACATAGGCGCAGGAACTAGTGGAAGACTTGGGGTTTTAGATGCTGTAGAGTGTTTTCCTACTTATGGAGTTTCAGAAGACATGATTCAAGCAATTATGGCTGGTGGAAAAGATGCTATGTTTAAAGCAAAAGAAGGTATAGAAGATGAAAAGGTACAAGGTCAAAATGATTTAGAAAAAATAAAGTTTTCATCTAAGGATATACTTGTTGGAATAGCTGCTAGCGGAAGAACACCATATGTAATTGGTGCAATGGAACTGGCAAAACAAATTGGGGCTTTCGTGATATCGATTACAAGTAATTCTGGTTCTGAAATGTCAAAAATAGCTCATATAGCTATAGAAGTAGTGACAGGAGCAGAAGTTATAACAGGATCTACAAGAATGAAAGCAGGAAGTGCACAAAAAATGGTCCTTAATATGTTATCTACAGTTTCAATGATAAAGATAGGTAAGGTTTATGGAAATCTTATGGTGGATTTAAAACCTACAAATCTAAAATTATTAGAAAGAGCTAAAAGAATAGTAAGCTTAGCTACAAATATTTCTAAAGATGAAGCAGAAAAGTATTTAAATGAAACTGATTATGATGTTAAATTATCTATCTTCATGATTGAGAGTGGTTTAGATAAAGAGTCAGCAAAGAATTTATTAGAAAAAAATGAGGGGTATATTTCAAAAGCATTGCAAAATGTTTAGTGAATATATAAATAACAAAAATAATGTATTAAAATTGGAGGTTTTATTTATGAAAGTATTAATGGTATGTTCAGGTGGAATGTCAAGTGCAATAGTAGTTGAGGCAATTAAAAAAGAAGCAGAGAAAGAAAATTTTAAATTGGAGATTAAAGCAGTTGGTACAAGTGAATTTTATGATGAAATAAAGCAAAATGAATACGATTTAGCATTGGTAGCCCCACAAGTAAGACATAGACTAAAGGATTTTAAAGAACAAGGGGAAGAATTTAAATTACAAGTAGAGACTATCGAACCTATGGGCTATACACCATTAGGTGGGGCAAGAGTTCTTAAACAAATAAAGAAATATTGTAAATAGTCTTTAATTTAAAAGGAGGAATAAAAAATGAAAACTTTTTTTGAATTGTTAGAAAAATATTTATTACCACCGATGACAAAGTTATCGGAACAAAGACATTTAAAAGCTATTAGGGATGGTATCGTATCTACTATACCATTAATAATTGTAGGTAGTTTCTTTCTAGTTATTGCTATTCCACCATCTGAAACGTTAAAAGCACTTGTAAAGCCATATGTAACTCAAATAATGTTTCCATATCGTTTAAGTATGGGAATAATGGCTTTATATGCATCATTTGGTATTGCATATAATTTGGCTAAATCTTACAAGCTAGATCCTTTATCTGGTGGAAGTTTAGGTTTAGCAGCTTTTTTACTTACTAATGTTCCATTAAATATTGATCCTCAAGGATGGGTTTTACCTTTATCTAACTTAGGTGGATCTGGTATGTTTGTTTCAATTTTAATGGCAATCTTTGCAGTTGAAATCTATAGATTTTGTAAAGAAAAAAATCTTACAATAAAGATGCCTAAGGAAGTTCCAACATCAGTTGCAAATTCATTTGCTGCATTAATACCTGCAACTTTAATAATTATACCAATATGGATTATAAGAGATTTATTAAATTTTGATATTCAGGAATTTATTCTTAATATATTTAAACCATTAGTTACAGCAGGAAATTCACTTCCAGGAATAGTTGTTCCAATTCTTCTTATTACACTTTTATGGGGTTGTGGTATTCATGGAGATTCTGTTGTTGGAACTGTAGCTAGACCTATATGGTTAGCTATGCTTGATGCCAATGTTGCAGCACAAGCAGCTGGACAACCTGTTCCTAATATTGCACCAGAACCATTTTTTCAATGGTTTGTATGGATTGGAGGATCAGGAGCAACTATAGGTTTGGTACTATTAATGCTTGTTTCTAAATCTAGATATCTAAAAGATATTGGTAAGGCTTGTTTAATACCTGGAATATGTAACATAAATGAGCCCGTAATTTTTGGTGCACCTATTATGTTAAATCCATTATTAATTATTCCATTTATCTTAGGTCCTGTTGTTTGTGGAATTATTTCATATTTTGCAATGGTTCTTAATTTAGTTGCAAAACCAGTAGTACTAGCACCATGGACATTGCCAGCACCAATAGGTGCATATCTTGCAACTGGAGGAGATTGGAGAGCTATAATTTTAGTACTAATTAATATTGCAATTGTAACAGTAATATACTTCCCATTCTTTAAAGCTTATGAAAAGAAATTAATTAAAGAAGGTATGGAAAACAATAATTAACATAAAACATAAAATCTAACACCGATAAAAAAATCGGTGCTAGATTAATATAAAAATATTTATATTGGAGGCATAAAGAAATGCGTAAATTGAAAATTACAGTAATTGGTGGAGGAAGCAGTTACACTCCTGAAATAATAGATGGATTCATAAAAAGAAAAGATGAACTTCCTATTGGTGAAATAGATTTAGTAGATATAGAAGAAGGTAAGGAAAAGCTTAGTATAGTTGGAGACTTAGCTAAAAGAATGTTAAAAAAAGCTGGATTAGATGTAAAAGTTGTTCTTACATTAAATAGAAGAGAAGCTTTGGAAAACTCCGACTTTGTAGTAACACAATTTAGAGTTGGAGGATTAGATGCAAGAGCAAGAGATGAAAGATTTCCATTAAAGTATGATGTTTTAGGACAAGAAACAGTAGGACCAGGTGGCTTTACTAAAGCTCAAAGAACAATTCCAGTAATACTAGATATATGTAAGGATATAAAAGAGATTTGTCCTAGTGCATGGTTAATTAACTTTACCAATCCTTCAGGAATGGTTACAGAAGCAGTATTAAAATATACCGATATTAAGTGTATAGGATTATGCAATGTGCCAATACATATGAAGATGGATATTGTTTCTATGCTTGATGTTGATAGTAAAGATGTATTTATAGAATATGTAGGACTTAACCATTTGGTGTGGGGAAGAAATGTTTGGTACAAGGATGAAAATGTAACTAAAAAAGTTATAGAAAAATTAAAAGATGGTGCAAGTCTTACAATGAAAAACATATCTGACTTAAAGTGGCCTAAAGAATTTTTAGATGCATTAGGAATGGTACCATGTCCATATCATAGATATTATTATATGACAGACAGATTACTAAAAGAAGAAAAAGAAGCATCAGAAACTATAGGAACAAGAGCAGAACAAGTTAAGAAAATAGAAGAAAAGTTATTTGAAATATACAAAAATACTGAATTAAATACTAAGCCAGTTGAACTTGAAAAAAGAGGGGGAGCATATTACTCTGATGCTGCAGTATCTTTAATAAGTGCAATATATAACGATAAGAAAGATATTCATACAGTAAATATTAAGAATAACGGAACAATTAAAGGAATTCCAGACGATTCAGTAATTGAAGTAAATTGTATTGTAGATAAAAGAGGCGCAACACCACTAGCATTAAAGAGTCCAGTTGAGCAAAAAATATTAGGACTTATACAAAGTGTAAAGGCTTATGAAATATTAGCAGTTGAGGCAGCTGTACATGGTGATAAAAATGCAGCAATAATGGCTTTAGCTAATAATCCGTTAATTCCATCAATAGATACTGCTATAAAGTTATTTGATGAGTTATATGAATTAAATAAAGAATATTTGCCACAGTTTAATAAATAATAGCAAAGGATGATGATTAAATGGAGCAAGAAATATTTGAAATAATATCACACGCAGGTGATTCAAGAGGATATGCTTATGAGGCTCTTGATGCAGCTGAAAATAAAGACTTTACAGAAGCAGAGACCTTAATGAAAAAAGCTGAAGAAGAATTAGGGTTAGCTCATAATACACAGACAAAATTAATTCAATCAGAAATAAACGGACAAGATATTAAAATGTCATTATTAATGATACATGCACAAGATCAATTAATGACTGCAATATCTGAAAACGCATTAATTGGAAAAATGATTAAAATGTATAGAAATTTATATGAAAAATAAAATACTAAATATGTAAATATACATCTTAGAAATATATTTTAAGATGTATATTTATCAATGAGGTGGCATTATGAAAGTTCTAACATGGCTAGTATATATAATTCTTATGATGGCATTTGTTTTATGTTCGTTAGGATTATGTAGAAAAATAATAAAAAAACATAAAGTAAATAGATGGATTATTGGATTTTCAGCACCATTAGTTCTTATTATTCCTAAGATATTATTTGATAATATTAATCCAATTGTTTGGACTATTTTGGTTGCTATTTTTATTGTTTTATATTTATTATTTTTCGAAATAAATAGAGAAATATCAGAAACTAAGGGTATTAAAGCTACTATGGATATTAGAAAAACAAGATAAAGTACAATTTGTTTAAGTTTGCATTTTATAGATACTATTTTTGATTATGATAGAAACACTTACTGATTTAAAATTAAACAATAATTTGGAAGGTGGTAAGATAAGTGAAAAAGTATTTGAAGTGTTTTTCAATTGGAATTTTTATGTGATTATCTACATTAAAAATAATAAGAATACTAAAAAAAGAACACCTAACAAGCAAACTTTTTACTTCTAGTATTAAGAAGATGCTGGTAGGTGTGATTTTTTCATATTCAGTATTACTTTAAAAATATGAAGAAGGATGAATAATATGAAATATATAATAGGTGTTGATGGCGGAGGAACTAAAACAGAAGCAGTAGCTTATGATTTAAATGGAAATTCATTATCACGAAGTATATCAGGGTATGGAAATATACTAATTAATAAAGAAAAAGCTTTAAATAATATTAAGGAATCCATAGAGAAATGTATTAAAAGCTTAAATAAAAGTGAGTGTGTATATATTTATGCTGGAATAGCTGGGAGTACTGCTGGCAATGGAAAAGAAATAATAAAAAAGTATATACAAGATGAATTCAAATGCAATGTTATTGTGGTTAATGATGCTGACTTAGCACTTTCTGCTTTATTAAAAGGAAAAGATGGCTTTTTAACAATTGCAGGAACGGGATCAATATGTATTGGAAAAATTTCAGGAAAAAGTATAAGAGCAGGAGGATGGGGACATCTACTAGGCGATGAAGGCAGTGGATATTATATAGGGATACAGGCATTAAAAAGTATTGCATATGAAAAAGATAATGGACAATTAAAATCAGAATTTACAGATAGAATATTAAATAAATTAGGATGTAAAAGAGAATTAGATATTATTAATTTTATTTATAATACAGATAAAGCACATGTTGCTGCAATTGTAAAATTAGTGATACAACTTGCCAAAGAGAATGATTCAACTGCGACACAAATATTAATAAATGCAGGCGAAGAATTAGGTGAAATGACATTAAGAGCAATAAAACAGTCAGGTTTAAAAGAAAATATCAAAATTGGAATTTCAGGAAATATAATAAGAAAAATAGAAATTGTAAAAGCAAATTTTATTAAATATTTAGATATGAATTTAGGAAACTATAGTATATATGATGAAGATATTTCTCCTACACTAGGAGCATACTATGAAGTTATTAATATGAATATATAGAATTAAACATAAAAGAGGTGAGAACATGAATGGAAAATATGGGATTGGCATAATGTCTGGAACTTCTCTTGATGGCATTGATGTAGTTTTAATTAAAATAGATGGATATGGACTTGATACAAATTTACATGTTGTCGCATTTGATACAATACCATTTAACGTTGAACTTAGAAATAAAATCAAAAAATGCATTTCAATAAAGGATTCTGACTCACAGCTTATATGCAGTTTGAATTTTGAACTTGGACATGCATTTAGTAACGCTGTAAAAGTGTTGTGTAAAAAAATTAATTTTGATGTAGAAAATATAGATTTTATAGGAAGTCATGGACAAACAATATTTCATATACCAAATGATGTTGGAGAATTAAAAAGATCAACATTGCAAATTGGAGAACCAGCAATAATAGCATATGAAATAGGATGCACCGTAGTATCAAATTTTAGAACAATGGATATAGCAGCAGGAGGACAAGGAGCACCTTTAGTGCCATTGTCTGAATACATACTATATAAATCCAATAAAAATAGAGTACTTCAAAACATTGGAGGTATAGGTAATGTAACAGTTATTCCTAAAAATAGTAGATTGGATGATGTTTTTGCATTTGATACAGGTCCGGGGAATATGATTATTGATGAAACAGTTTTTAGATTAACAGGAGAAAAATATGATAAGAATGGTGAAATAGCAGCTAGGGGAAAGATTATATATAGATTGCTTGATGATTTAATGAAGAATAAATATATATATCAGTCACCACCTAAGACAACAGGGAGAGAATTATTTGGTGCTCAGTTTGTTCATAAGATACTAAAAAAATGTGACAATGAAAAAATAGAAGATATAATTGCAACTGTAACTATGTTTACTGCAAAATCAATAGAATATAATTATAAGAATTATATTGAGCCTAAATATACTATTGAAGAAGTAATAATAGGAGGCGGTGGTAGCTATAACAATACACTACTAAGTATGATGAAAGATATTATGCCTAACTATAAAATATTAACACAAGAAGAACTTGGTTTTTCTTCAGAGAGCAAAGAAGCAATTGCATTTGCAATACTTGCCAATGAAACTTTAGAAGGAAGTTTTGGAAATATTCCTGCTGCAACAGGGGCTTATGAAAGAGTAATTTTAGGTAATATAACACCTGCACCTAAAAAATTTATTTAAATGGAGATGATTAGTATGAGAAAATTAGGAATTTCAGTATATCCAATGCATAATAGTGTTAAAGAAATAAAAAATTATATAGATTTAGCTGCAAAGTATAATTTTAAAAGAGTATTTACTTGTCTTTTATCAGTGGAAGGAGATAAAACAAAGATAGTAGATAATTTTAAGGAAGTTATAAAACATGCCAATAATTATAATATGGAAGTTATAGCAGATATAAGTCCTAAAGTATTCAAGGATTTAAGCATAAGTTATAATGACTTAAGATTTTTTAAAGAACTTGGATTATATGGATTGAGATTGGATATGGGATTTACTGGACTTGAAGAATCTATAATGTCTTTTAATAAAGAACAATTAAAAATTGAATTAAATATAAGTAATGGAACAAAATATATTGATAATATATTATCTTATAAACCAAATAAAGACAATATATTATCTTGTCATAACTTTTATCCCCATAGATATACGGGGTTAAGTTATGAACATTTTATGAAAACTAGCAGACAATTTAAAGATTTAGGAATCAGAACTGCTGCATTTATATCATCAGATACTGCTGAATATGGCCCATGGCCTGTAAGGGAAGGCTTATGTACACTTGAAATGCACAGAGAAATGAATATAGTAGCACAAGCAAAACATTTATGGGCAACAGATTTAATTGATGATATAATAATATCAAACTGTTTCGCAAGTGAAGAAGAGTTAAAAGGATTAAGTGAAATAGACCCATATTGTTTAACTTTAAAGTGTAAATTAAAAGAAGGGTTACCTGAAATAGAGAAAAAGATAGTTCTTGAAGAATTTCACTTTAATAGAGGCGATGTATCTGAATATATGATAAGGTCCACTCAAAGCAGAGTAAAATATAAAGGTCATGAATTTAAAGTATTTAATCCAGATGATATAAAAAGAGGAAACATACTTATAGAAAGTTCCCTCTATGGACATTATGCTGGTGAACTTCAGTTAGCTAAACTTGATATGAAAAATTCAGGTAAAACTAATGTGGTAGGAAAAATAATTGATGATGAGGTATTTTTATTAGATTATATTAATCCATGGCAAAAATTTAAATTAATACAATAGAAAATTGAATATATGAGGTGATATGTTATATGAATTGTTCCCTTCTAATTAAACAGATTTATGATAAGATGACAGAATCAGAAAAAAAAATAGCTGATTATGTGTTAGTTAATTCAAGTGAAGTATATAAATTTTCTGCAAGTGAACTAGCTAATATCACTAAAACCAGTTCTTCAAGCGTGGTAAGGTTTTCAAGGAAGCTCGGATTTGAAGGTTTTCAAGAGTTTAAAATAGAACTTGCTAAAGATGATATTAATCCAGTTGAAAATATAGAATACGATTATATAGACACTGAAGATAATATAAGGGAAGTCATAGTTAAAACTGCAAACAAAAATATACAGAGTATAAATGATACTATATCTCTACTAGATGAACATACTATAGAAGAAGCTATAAAGGCAATAAAGAATGCTAAAAATATATATATTTTTGGTATTGGAGAATCAGCATTAATAGGACTTGATTTACAATATAAATTACTTAGAATACATAAAAATGCTATGATTAGCCTTGAAAGTCATGTACAGTTATCAATGTCAGCTAATATATCAAATGATGATATAGCAATTGGAATATCTTATTTAGGAAAAACAAAAGAAGTATATAGTGCATTAAGTAAATGTAAAGAAAAAGGAGCTAAATGCATTACAATAACAAAGTTTGGAGAAAATCCAGTGTCATCATTAGGTGATATAAAAATACAAGTACCATTTGTAGAAAAGGATTTGAGAATTGGTGCTATATCTTCTAGAATAGTGCAGCTTACAGTTATAGATATACTATTTGTAGGACTTGCAAAAGAAAATTTCTCAGATGTTGAAAAGTATTTAAAGGAAACAAGAAATATGATAGAAGAGCTTCGAATGAAATAATAATATTAGATTTTTTTAATTTAATATTATTTGTTTTAACTTTTTAAAGCTGTAATAACTAAATCACAAATATTTATGCATTTTTAAATAAACAGTTATAATAATCTTTGTAAATAAATTATAAAGGTTTATATATAGTCTACATATAAAATAAATAAAACCTGTGTACAAGCAAGTACACGGTTATAATAAAAGGAGGATATTAATCATGAAGAAAATTAATGTTGGCAAATCTGGATTTGAAGCATCTGAAATCGTATTAGGATGTATGAGAATTGATAAAATGTCTGTAGAGGAATTATCAAAGTATGTGGATATTGCAATGTCAGAGGGAATTACACTATTTGATCATGCAGATATTTATGGTGGAGGGTATTGCGAAGAACTTTTTGGGAAAATGTTAGATTCTAGATCCGGACTTCGTGATAAGATACAAATTCAAAGTAAATGCTCTATTAGAGATGGATACTATGATTTTTCTAAAGATCATATATTAACTTCTGTAGATAATAGCCTACAAAGATTAAAGACAGATTATTTGGATTTACTTATTCTTCACAGACCAGATACATTGATGGAATCAGAAGAAGTTGCAGAAGCTTTCGATATTTTACAATCTAGTGGCAAAGTTCGTAATTTTGGAGTTAGTAATTTTAACAGCATGCAAATTGAATTGTTGAAATCTTGTGTGAAACAACCACTTATCGTAAATCAAATGCAATATAGTATTATGCATTCTGGAATGATTGATAGCGGTATTCAAGCTAACACTTTATTCGAAGGTTCTGTAAATAGAGATGGTAGCATTTTAGAATATTGCCGTCTAAAGAATATTACATTACAAGCCTGGTCTCCATTACAATATGGTTTCTTTGAAGGTATATTTATTGATAACGACAAATTTCCAGAGTTAAATAAAGTTCTAGGACGTATTTCAAATGAAAAAGGTGTTAGCAAATCATCTATAGCAATAGCTTGGATTCTTAGACATCCTGCTAAAATTCAAACAATCCTTGGAACTACGAATATAGAACGACTAAAAGATATGTGCACTGCAAGTAATGTAGATTTATCAAGAGCACAATGGTACGAAATTTATCGTGCAGCTGGTAATCGTTTGCCTTAATATATTTATATAAAAACAAATGTTAAAATAAAAATACAATGTTAGTAGAGAATCATACTATTCAAAATATAAATGAATAGTATGATTTTTTTATTATATAAGTTCAAATTATGAGAATTGCAAATTCAATATGCTATTTTGAAATATAAAATCAGTATTAATTCTTCCTGAAAAAATAGAATAGTCAAAGATAGAGAAGATTTAGGATAATATGCTTCGAACTATTCGATGTATAAAACACAAATAATTTGTATTTATACGAATTATTTGTATAAAAAACAAAAAAATATTCGACTTACTTTCTCGATTGTGATAAAATAATGTCAGAAAGTTTCAGTATATATATAAAATGTATTTTATTAAATTATTTAGAAATCTATTTGGAGGGAAAATATGTTGACTAAAAACTTAAACAAACAAGATAAAGCAAATGAAATGCTTCCATTAAATCAATTAACAGTTCTAGGACTGCAGCATGTATTGGCAATGTATGCTGGTGCAGTGGCTGTACCATTAGTTATTGGAGGGGCCGTAGGTTTGACACCTGAGCAATTAGCACTTTTAGTTGCGGCAGATTTATTTACATGCGGTCTTGCCACTTTAATACAAGCACTCGGTATTGGTCCTTATATTGGCATTAAGTTACCTGCAATTTTAGGATGTACTTTTGCAGCAGTTGGTCCTTTAATAATTATTGGTAAAAATTTAGGTATGCAGACAGCTTATGGTTCAATAATAGCAGCAGCTATTATTGTTTTAATCATAGCACCTTTATATGGGAAAATATTAAGATTTTTTCCGACTGTAGTTACTGGTACAGTCGTTACAATGATTGGTCTATCATTAGTTAATGTTGGTGTCACAAGCATTGGTGGGGTTCAGGTGCTAAAGATTTTGGTAGCATTGAAAATCTTTTATTAGCTGCATTTGTAATGATTGTAATATTATTATCAAATAAATTTTTGAAAGGATTCTTTCAAGCTATTTCAGTTCTAAATGGTATTGTTTTAGGCACAATAGTAGCTGCATTTATGGGAAAGGTAGATTTTTCATTAATACAAAATGCTAAATGGATAAGCTTTATTCACCCATTTAACTTTGGTTTTCCTAAATTTGATCTCGGTTCAATTTTTATGATGACTTTTGTTATGTTAGTAGTAATGATTGAATCTACAGCAACTTTTTTAGGAATTGGTAGAGTATGCGAAAAAGAAATTACTCAAAAAGACATTGTTCGTGGTATTAGAGCGGAAGGGATTGCAACTATTTTAGGAGGTATTTTTAATTCTTTTCCATACACAACATTTAATCAGAATTTAGGACTTTTAGCATTAAGTAAAGTAAAAAGTCGTTTTGTTGTTGTTGCATCAGGTATAATTCTTGTTTCGCTTGGTTTAATTCCTAAATTTGCAGCTTTAGCTACTATTATTCCTCAGCCAGTTATAGGTGGTGCTACAACTATAATGTTTGCAATGGTTGCAGTTGCAGGAATACAAATGCTTTCAAAAGTAGATTTTAATAAAAATTCTAATATGTTAGTTGTTGCATGTTCTATTGGAGTAGGTCTCGGAATTACTGTTGTACCTAATATACTTGACAATACTCCAACAATATTTAAAGAAATTTTTGGAAGCGGTATAGTTTCAGCATCTATAGTTGCTGTACTTCTTAATGCATTCTTAAACTATGGAAATATTGAAGAAAATGTTTAATAAGTATTAAATATATACTAATAAATAAAGCAGGCAATAGAATTTGTCTGCTTTATTTATTAACATATTCAAAGTCCACTAGTAATAAGTAATATGAGATTATAATTTTTATATATTATATTGCTTTTTATAATATGCAAAAATATTAACAAAAATTAATAATTTTATGTAGTGTACCTTAAAATATTTCATTTATAATGTATAAAAAATGGATGAGGTGAAGTTACAATTGGGGCAGTTGCTCCTAGTAGTAAATATTTAGCCGAAGGGATGATGGAAAGTATAGATTTTAGTACTGCAAGATGTATAGTAGAATATGGTCCTGGAACAGGTGTATTTACAGAAAAGATACTTGCAAGAGCAAAGGAAGAAACACAAGTTATTCTAATTGAATTGAATGTAGAGTTTTATAATGAACTTAAGAAAAAGTATGGATATAAGAATAATGTAATAATTATAAATGAAAGTGCAGAAAATATTGATAAGATTCTAAAACATCATGAAATTTTGAAAATAGATTATGTTATTTCTGGTTTACCATTTGCATCATTACCTAAGAATACATCTGAAGCTATTTTAAATAAGACGAGCAGATTATTAAAAGAAGATGGAGATTTTATAACTTTTCAATATTCATTATTTAAAAAGAAATTCATAGAAAATTTTTTCGCTGGAATTAGAACTAAATTTATTATGAGAAATTTCCCACCAGCATATGTATTGGACTGTAAAGGAGTTAAAAATGAGTGAAAATATTTTAATAGTTGATGATGATAAAGAAATAAGAGATCTTATCAGCTTATATTTAGAAGCTGATAGATTTTATACTGATAAAGCAGCTGATGGTGTAGAAGCCCTGATTAAGCTTGAAGAAAAAAAGTATTCATTAGTAATTTTAGATATTATGATGCCCAAAAAAGATGGAATAGAAACTATTATAGAAATAAGAAAAAAATATAAAATGCCTGTAATTTTTTTAACTGCTAAAAGTCAGGAAATTGATATGATAAATGGTCTTACTCTGGGGGCAGATGACTATATCTCAAAACCTTTTAGTTCTTTAGAGTTAATAGCAAGAGTTAAAGCACAACTTAGAAGATATACTATTTTAAATTTAAATAGTGATGAAAAAATCATAAGAGTTGGAGATTTGGTACTCAATACTGAAATGCATGAAGTAACAGTGAAAGGAAATGAAGTAAGGCTTACTCCTACTGAATATAAAATATTAGAAGTTATGTGCAGAAATAGAAATAAGGTATTTACAGTTGAAGAGCTATACGAATTTATATGGAAAGAAAAATATTCAGTTTCTGATACATCTATTATGGTTCATATAACAAAGCTTAGAAGAAAAATTGAAAAGGATTCTAAAAATCCAGAGTATATTAAGACTGTTTGGGGGATAGGCTATAAGATATGATAAAACTTATAAAAGTAAAGAAGTACAATCTTATTTTTGGTGTTATTATAGGCTTTGTTTTAGCACAAATGGTTTTAGCAGAAGGATATGCAATATTAGCTGCAAAGCAACAGAGTGGTGAAATATTTGATGTCAATTTACTAGCAGGTGTTAATAATCCTTTAAAGATGTTAGCTTTAGTAGTCTTTATAATTACTGTTATTATATTTAATACAAAAATATTTGGAAAAATAAATTTAAATAAAATTGGTCTATATTTAATACTAGTTATTTTAGTGTCTATTATAGTAGCAATTCAAGGTACTTTTATATTTTGTAGAATTATATTTTTACTGTATCCTAATTTTGAATATAAGATCATTAATAATTACTTCTTTTCTATTAATATATTTTATATAGTTGCCTTTATTGGTATTTCTACATTTTTAATAACATTCGCATTACTTGTGAATATAAAAGTAAATTATATTAAATATTTAACAAAAGAAGTTAAAATAATAAAAAATGAAGGTTTTGGCAAAGTCATTAAAGTAAAAGGAGGAGACGAACTAGCTGAACTGTGTGGCAGTATAAATGATATGTCATTAGAATTAGGTGAAAAGATAGCAAATGAAAAAAAGATTGAAAATAATAAAAATGAGCTTATAACAAATATTTCCCATGATTTAAAAACTCCATTAACATCTATAATAGGATATTTAGAATTATTAAATAGTACAGAAATTAGCGAAAGAAAAAAAGATGAATATATACAAATTGCATATAATAAAAGTTTAAGGCTTAAGGAATTAGTAAATGAATTATTTGAATATACAAAATTAGCAAGTAATGAACTTATACTAAAAAAAGATAGAATTAATATTTCAGTGGTATTAAGTCAGGCTGTAGGTGAAAGTATAATAAATTTCAGTGATAAAAATATAGATGTTGTATTAGATAATCCATATGATGAACTTTTTTGTAATGTTGATTCAGCTCAGATACTGAGGGTTTTCGAAAATTTAATTAAAAATGCAGAAAAATATAGTGATATTAACTCTGTATTTAAGGTTGTAGTTAGACTGGAGAAAGAACAAATAGTAATATCTTTTAGAAATAAATGTACAGAAATAAAGGAAGAAGATTTGGAAAATATATTTGAAAAATTTTATAGAAAAAATAAATCTAGAAGTAATGAAGGATCGGGTCTTGGACTGCCTATTGCAAAACGTATAATAGAACTTTATGGAGGCAATATATTGGCTGAAAAAATAAATGAAGATATAAAATTCAATATTTACTTAGAAAGTATAGAGTAAAAGTCTATACTTTTTTTTTGCCTCAAATTATTAACAAAAGTTAAACTTTTTCTAGATAAGAATTTAAAAGTTTTTAGATATAATTTTATTGTATTTAAAGGAAAGAGGTATATGTAGGAATGAAATTAATTGTTTTAAGTTGGTTATTACTGATTGTATTAACCTTGGAAAAATTTATTGGCCATAATTTGTATATTGTCGTTATTACAAGTGCTACAGCTATTTTTTTTTATTACTATTTCAAATATATATAATAAATAAAATTACAATTAAAAACTAATTATACAAGGAGATATCATATGAATAAACTAAAAAATAATCATAAAAATATTTTAATCTTTAGTATATTAACATTATTTAATATTATTATGATAAATTGTTATTTTAAAATTGAAGAAATATATTTGAATAATATAATGATTAGTGGATATACAATTTTAATATTAATGTATATATTGGCACACTTTAAAAGATTTTATGGTTTAGAAAAGGTTATAAGAATTATTAATATAGGCATGACAGTAGTTAGTTTAATTGTTTATATATCAAATTCATTTCTTATAAATAATAATTTTAGCTTTGAGCACATTCTAGAATCATATGGTAATAAAGCGATATTTATATATTTTATTGTTAGCTTTTTACAACCAATAATATTACCATTACCTGAACCAGTAACTATAATAGCTGGAAGTTCAGTTCTAGGAATGTTTAATGGTGCGTTTTTTGGTTTTTTAGGAACATTACTTGGCATAATAACCATGTATTTTTTTGTTAGAGTAACAGGTACTAAATTTATAGATAAATTTATAAACAATCAATATATAGAGCGTTTTAATAAATATATAAAAAGAAATGAGCTTATAGTAGTACTATTGTTATTTATTTTACCAATACTTCCAGATGAAGCAATATGTATAGGTGCAGGACTTACTAATATTAATCCATATAAATTTATAAGTATAGCAATGATTGCAAAATTGTTAACCTCTTTTAGCTTATCATACTCATTTAGTATAATAAAACCCAATATTATGGCATGTATAATAATATTAATTTTGATATTATTAATGAGAAAAATGTTTACTTTTATAAAAAACAAAAGTATTTTTAGAGCAAATTAAGATAAAAACAATTGTGATTTTTTAGAAGTATTGAATTTGATAATTATTTTTTTCTTACAAAATAATT
>OKVX01000668.1_pt1 | contig 16383 bp, 17 predicted proteins | sample 1606941 | NCBI WGS metagenome assembly OKVX01 (sample SAMN03281016, study PRJEB24777) | human gut metagenome | isolation source: fecal sample PR161 from 1 month old female Malay infant, caesarean... | reverse complement strand
ACCCGGCTGTTGCACGCACGCTTCTCGACCGCTTCCTCAAATTGCTCAAGTGACTCGAATTTGCCGCCAACTTTCTCACGCGCTCTCATGATGGCCTGGCAACCATTCTCAGAGCAGCCTTTCACAGCAGAGAAGGGCGCATACAGAACCTGGCTGCCGTCTTCCAGCGTGCGGATCTCAATTCGGTTAGATGACACGTTAACGTCTGGTGGCAATACGCGAATGCCATAGGTCAGCGCATCCTTAACCAGCCCTTGGTGCTTATCCTCGCCCAGAATGGTGAGCGCAGCAGCGAAGAACTCAGCAGGGTAGTGTGTCTTTAACCACATAGACTGATAGCTGATTAAAGAATAAGCAACAGAGTGCGATTTGTTAAAGGCATAGCCACCGAACTTTTCAAAGGCGTCCCATATTTCCTGGGCCTTCTCAGCGCTAAGACCCTCCTGCTCGGAAATAACTTTGGCAATTTTCATTTTTTCCCCGTCGTTAACTTCAAATGCTTGCTTTTTTTAAGATATTTGCGATTTGTGTGTTAGATATGCCGAATTTTTCTCGCAGCTTTTCATAGGTTGCGCCAGCCTTGCGCAATGCAACCACCTCAGCTCTCGTTTCGGCATCCAGCTTTTTGGATGCTCTTGAAAGAGCGATCGGCCCGCCAACTCGTGCCCATTTCTTTCCGGTGACGATATGGTGAATGTAAAGCTCAGTTAAGCCATATTCGGCCGCCAACTCTTTGTTCAGCGCGCCTTTGGACTTTTTAATGCGAATAGCAATGACTACTTCGTTGGTCAGCTTGGCGTTATAGCGCCTCTCGCCAAACTCTACGGTATCGTGTGCAATGGCGTCAGCCATGTTGTCGACTTGAGTGCCATATGCGAGATTGCAGGGCGCATTGTTTGTTGGGTCTCCGTCAAGATGACGAATAAGCAAGCCTTCTGGCCGTTCTCCGTGGAACGCTGTCGCAACAAGATAATGAACTGTTCGGTCGCATTTGATTCCCTTAACGCTTAGTTTCACCCCCAGATGTCCAAAGGCATTGATTACACGAGGTTTAAGTATTTGACCTTTTTTTACCCATTTGACACCTTTGGGGCTTGTTTGGATAACATCCAACGAACGAATGCGCCCCAAACTGGATGCTTCATAATAACCTTCAAATTCAGGAATAGATTTCCAAACTTCTTCCACCGTCAAACTCCAAAATCAACAATATCAGCGTTGTCTCGTATCGCTTCGTCATAGGTTCTGCGCTTGCCGTCAGAGCACATCAGCTTGGCTTTTTTATGAACTTCTACTGTGCTTCCATTTTCAAGTGACAGTGTCACCCAGCCTGCTTGAGCGCGTTCTACAAAATCTCCGCCGATCGTTTTCATTTTTTCCATATTCTTTTTACCGATAGCGGAACGCAGAGCATCAGCCTCTGCCATAGAGAATCCAGCGAGTACACGAGAGCTTTTCATAATTTGCTCTTGGTAGAGCAAAACGCCGTTAGTTTCTTTGGTTGTTTCCTCAAGACGTGGGTGAATGGAATGTGGTGGCATGAAGCCTTTGGCCACAGAAACGTAGTCATCCAACATGCCTGACTGGATGGGGCCGGGGCGGAAGAGCGCGGTGGTCGCGACAACCGTTTTAAAGCTCATTGGCTCGATACCGCTACCCAGATCTTTAAGCAGCTTGCGCATTGGGCCAGATTCCAGCTGGAAGACGCCCTGTGTGTAGCCAGCTGCGAAACCATCCAGAACTTTGCGGTCGTCGAGTGGAATGGCGTCGAGGTTGATGTCTTCCCCGGTACTCTCTTTGATGTAGCGTTTCGCGCTATCCAGCAGATCGAGCGTTGCCAGACCGAGAACGTCCAGCTTAATCAGCCCCATCGCCTCGCAGTAACGTTTATCGAACGCAATACAGCGAGCATTGCCACGCAGCTCGACGGGCGTGCGCTCTACCAATGGAACACCAGCGACGATCATCCCCGCAGCGTGACGACCAAAACCACGCATCAGGCTTTGCAGCTTACACGCCGCTTTGAACGCTTCCGGGTATTTCGTGGCGTATTTGTCCAGGCTGGCCAGTTGCTCGCGCAGCTCTTCCAGCGACAGGCTATCGTCCTCCAGATTCTTGAACTCTTTGGATACCGCCATATCCGCAGCGTCGACACCGTAAATACGCGCAGTGTCACGCAGCGCCGAAGCAGCGCCCAGATAGGTGAAGTTCGGAATACCGGCAACGTAATCTTCGCCATAGCGTTCATTCAGATACTCGATCACCTCATGACGACGTGCCTGGCTGAAGTCCAGATCCGCATCCGGCAAGTCGAGACGTTCAGGGTTAATGAAACGCTCAAACAGAAGACCGTGACGGATAGGATCAACGTTGGTTATGCCTATGCACCACGCCACCAGAGACCCGGCAGAGGAACCACGACCTGGCCCGACAGGAATGCCAGTTTCACGGCTGTGATTCATCAGGTCGCGCACCATCAGGAAGTAGCCACAGAAGCCCAGGCGGGTCAGCGTGTCCATTTCGTACTTCAGGCGATCAACATACACACGGTGCTCAGAAGCCGGTGGTGTGTAGCCAAATTCTTTGGTAGTAAGACGCTTGCGTAGCCCCGCGACAGCCAGCTTCATCAGCGTTGCAGGCTCGTCGTCTGCCATCTTGGGCAGTGCTGGTGGCAATTCATGCCAGCGCCATGTGCAGGCTTCAATAATGGTGTCCTGCGTTGTTGAGGCCATTGCAGCTGTTACCGGCACATCCATTCGAACGGAGAAGGCTTTCAGCGCTTCAAGGAGATGGCGGCGACCATTAACGGCGTTATCTCGCTGGTGGGGAATACGCAGACGATGCGGCTGGTCGATTTTGATGTTGTTCGTAACCATGTGCGCAATGTCTTTAATGTCAGCGTCGTCGACCGCTTCGTAATAAGCGGGATAGAACGCCACTGGCTCTATTTTCAGTGCGCTCGCCACTTTCATCGCCCGGACGTTAATCTGGTCGTAGAATGGGGTAGGGTGCGGATAAACCACGCTGTAGAAGTTATCGCGTCCTCCAGCTGTCACCAGCGTCCCGATAATCTTTGCGAAGTCCCGGCGCTGGAATACACTGCCAATGTCGGACGTCAGCAGGATGATGTTGCCTTTGGCATATGCGGCCGCCAGCTGGTCAAGTGCCAGACGCGGGACAAAGTAGAATTGCTCGCGCTTGTTCGCTAAGGTCATCAGTTCGCACACGTCGCGATAACCTTGCTCATTCTTTATCAGTGCCGTGAAGCAGTAGCTGCGATCACGCACCAATGATTCCATACATCCCCCTGACTCTTTCGCCAGGCGGGCGCGGTGCTCGTATGTCGGATCGTCGACCACATTCAGCTTAACACCACAAATAACCGCCATGTCGTCGCCAGCGGCACGCTGCAGGGGGATCACACTGGCAATGTTCATGCTGTCAGCGGAAATGACAGCGGTGTAGCCAGCGTCTCTCGCGATTCTCACCGCGTTTTCTGCTTTTAGAGCCGACTCTCCCAGGGAGAAGTCAGTTCTGACCATCAGAGCCTTCATGTGTTTTTACCTTTCTGGTTTTCTTGATTTTGTCATTGGGGAAGCCAACGAACTTCCCATACATCGAAATCGCAACCTCTTTGGCTGACTGGTGGCACTCGGGCCTATCCGGACACGCCAGACAAGCCCGGCCAGTTTCAGACGCTGCGATAAGAGAGCCGAAACATCCTTTACGCACGATTAACCGAAGATCTTCTGAACCACTTCACGCGCTGCCTGTGCAGACGTGGATGGAAGTTTATTGATAAACGACTTTTCGATGCCGGCAGAGAAATCACCGCGCATCATTCCGATTTTTGCGGACAGCAGCAGCTCGCGAGGGCCGATTGGCTGGCTGATCAGATGCTGTTCATAACCTTCACGGACAAGGTTCGCGAATTTCACCATCTTCTCGGCGTATTCGCGGATGACGCCAGCCTCAGCCAGCATGTTGACTTCAGCCTTAGTGCTCATGTACTTCACGTTCGATACAATGCCGAAGCGCGAGAAGTTCGCCGCGTTCTGGATGTTCGTTCCTTGATAGAGACCCGTTTCGTCGCCAGAGCCGTTAGTGTTGCCAGTGCCAATGAAGGCAAAGCGTTTATGCGGAGTGATACGGCGCCAGTCCGGAGTTGCCTCTTTGATGATCAGCGGTTCTCCTTCAAGAACTGGCTGGTACACACCCAGAATCTGCGGGAACGCGAAGTCATATTCATCAGCGAGGTACACCCAGCCATTTTTCATCGCCAGCGCCAGCAAACCAGGCTCGAAGTAGGTGGAACCATCGCGAGCGAGGATCTGGCCTGTAACGTGTGCCTCTTCCATAGACGCCGTATGCTGGGCGCGGATCAGTGGTCGATTCAGCAGGGCGCATAGCTGCGTAGGAAGAGAAGATTTACCGGTTCCTGCATGACCCCAGAGATAGCCTGGGATTCCGATTTCCAGCATCATGAAGATGTCTTTAATCAGGTCGAAGTCGCCATACACATAGTTCTTCTTCGCTTCCGGTACGAACTCCGGATATGGCGTGTTGACGTTGACTGTCACCTGTAGTGGTTTTCCGCGTGGCGTTCCCAGCTCTTTGATCGTTACGCCAAGCAGCTCGTGCGCGGCCACCAGTTCGGTCTTGTATTCGACCGTTCCTGCGTAGCCCGGATGTGCGCTAATCTCCGCTACTTTTCCTTCGCCTGAATGCTTTTCGGCACGCTTCTCATTGAGTTTGGCCAGTGCCGTGCGAGAGATCGTTGGTTCATCCGGAAACGCAGTGGTGTACATTTTCACCACCTCGTCCACGTCCAGACCTTTCGCTGACTCAGGAATGTTCTCGCAGCGGCCCATAGAGATATGGGATTTCAGGTAATGAAAGGATTTGCCACACCACTTGCAGACGATGGCTTCTGGCAAATGTTCTTCTTGCTGTAGTGCAGTAGCGGTCATGTGTTTTTCCTTACTGTTTGTCGTTCGTGGGGTATATCTTATATAAATATATTAGGCTGTATAGTAAGTGATTACTTATTTTTACGGGTAAACCAATTACCCAAGAATGATACGAGATAGCTCTGTGACGACTGACGGCCCTAACTCTTCTACGCTGTTTACCAGTGCGTAATTTTTGTAGTAACGCCGTGGTGCGTCGGTCAGAACGCCGATAGCCATCAAATCGATGTCACTCAACGTCTCAATTTCTTTGGTGACGGTTCGCAAATGCTGATGGAACCCATCGCCTGCAGCACATGGCGCCCCGTCGCTCATAACCAGCATGATCTTCTTGTCCTCCATTCGCCCTGCAAACAGAGTCGCCAGCTGCGCGACGCTCTCACCATCGACGTTATTGAGCAGGGGGAACGTCTCACACACGCAGCCCATGCGGGCGCGGATCTCTGGAGAGTTGGCTTTCTCATTCCAGTTTTTGATAATGGGCAGCATTAGCGCCTCGAAACGAGTAAACCCGCGCTTCGACATGGTTTCATAATCTGGGCTACCAAACGTGGTAAAGCCGGTGATGATGTTAGGCACATTGATACGATCCAGAGCATCCGCAATGGTGTAGGCGCTGGCGAGTGCCAGTTGAATCTTCCTGCCGCCCATTGAGCCGGACAAGTCGATCACCTGCTGGACGCACGCGTTCACCGCTCTGTGGTCTTCTTTCTTGCGGAACACGCGGTCGTCGTTCATTGCCAGACGATACAGGTTCGCGCCATGTATCCGTCCACGTCTCTGGCCTGGGATAAACTGGACTCGATTGCGGCTGGCGATAGCTCGCTCCAGGTCTTTGGCCAGAGTCGAAGAAACGCCTGCTGACAGATGTTTTTCGATTTTCAGTTCAAAGAGCCTTCTGCCTTCCGGAACCATGCGGTAGCGATCGACCGGTGAGTGCATTGGGATTGCGCCAAACGTCTTTCTGGTGCGCTTTACATGCTCTTCAGCCTCATCAATCAACCCGATAAAGTCGTATGAACGATCGTATGGGCGATACTCAGAAAGTGAGGTGCTCATAAGCTCTTTGCTGATGGTGGCCGACAGTGCGTCTTCGGTCATTTCGCCTGTTCCGTCTTCCATCTCGTCGAGCGCCTTGAGTGCGTCCTCCAGAGTCATTTCATCCGGAGCAGGAACAAAGCCTGACTCACTGTCTTCAGGCGCTTCCGCGGCATCCTCATTTTCTTTACCTTCGCCGTCTGTGTGATCGGCGGCGTCATCTTCCTCTTCGCCTTCTCCTTCCGACTCCCCGTGACTGGCATCGGAGTCTTCGCCGTCATCACCATCACTATCGCCAGCGGCGCCAGAGCCATAACCATCGGAGTCATCGGCGTCTTCGCGAATGCCATCACCAGGCGTTGGAGAGCCAGTGTCATCACTACCACCTTCGTCATCAGAATCACCTGATTCCATGCCGGCATCATCGGATTCTGGGGTGTCTCCTGATTCTTCTTCGCCTGCTTCTGTATATTTACTTTCTGTATCACTAATTTCTTTATCCTCTGTAGGTAAGTCCTTATCTACTGATTCAGGCAAATCAGAATCCCCAGACTCTTCCTCTTCTGAGGCATCATCTTCTTGCTCTTCCTTGTCGTCGTCTTCGCCTTTGGTACGCTTTGGTGCTGATTCACTATGAGTCGGTTCGTCACCGGCTTCTGGGGTTTCCTCTGACTCGTCCTCACTCTTCGACGGCTTCCTAGCAGACGATTTAAGCTCTGGTAATTTGCCCTCTGGCTTGTCTTTCATATCCTGCATGATTTGGGCGATAGCAGCTGCGACCTTCACGCAGTCTTCTGTGTTCGACATATTGCGAACGGCCACGTCGATACCATGCTCTTTGAGCAAGGCTACAGGCTTATCGATGAGGTGCCAGTGTTCTTCCATAAAGTCGATGAAAGGGCTTTGGCCATCCCAGGCGCGAACGACCGGGCAAAGGAAGAATTTCAGGAACAATTCACGCTGGTCGCCGTGGCAGATTGAAACCGCCTCTGACACTTTGCCCTTGAAGTATTTGTCGATCACCAGGTTCTGTGTGGCCAGCAAATTGCGACGAGTTCCGTTGAATACCTGTCCCATTCTGCGTTCAATAAAAACGTCTTCCAGCGCGTTCCAAAGCCCGGTAGACGGAGCCTTTCCTCTCTCGCGCATCTTCATTGCGACTTTCGGATCAGTAAAGAGGATATGGGCTACCTCATGGTCGAGAAAACCACGTACTGCGTTCATGAGGGTTGGTGACGCGTCGTCCGGTATAGATGGGATGTTTACCAGCACTGGTTCGCCGCGCCGGTTGTAGCGGACATATGCTTCATTGCCTCGCTCTGCAACAGGTATCTGTTTGCCTGATAGCATCGCTACAACTCGTTTTACGCAGTCGCGAAAGTCCTGTACCTCTTTCAGCACAGATCTGGTCATGGCTTTGGACATGAGAATTTCCTTGTTATTAAAACAATTTGTTTTCTGATGTGCGTAATTTATCACTGTACGAACAGGCAACTAAGCTGTTCGTACAGGCATCTATAGGCAGGAATGTGTTTTAAATGGTTCTCACGGCAAGGGAGCCGCAACCAGTATTGATGAGAGTGAAATGTTTATTTTTTAGCTCAAAAGTGAAAACCGTCGTATCAACCATCTCCACGGGAAGCTCTTCAGATTCTAGTTCTGTCAGGATCGTCGCGACGCCATCTAGTCCAATCGCATATGCGTGTCCAACCTCAAGGGCGGTCAATTTAGAAGTTATATTTTTCATTTCATATCATCCAACTGAACACATTTGAAAGTTCGGCAATACTACTACCTATTGTATCAATATGGAATGCACCTATATCAGATACGTCTTACTTTTTTCTGTAAGCGAATAGTGACAAATTGCCTAAAAACCATAGTATAATGGCGGTATGCCGGGGTTTTGTGCCTATCGAAATTAAATAGATAAGTCTTTACAACCCTGGCCTTTGCTGTAATATCAGTAAGCACTTACCAGAGATAAACAAAACACGCAAGGTTCACTACATGGCTACCAACGAAACAGAGATCAAACAAGGTCGCTACGCAGCTTACATTGACTCGTTAATCACAATCTCGCCTAAAAGTCAGGCTACCATTGCCAAAGAGGTTGGGTACAAGAACGCCAACAACCTCTCTCTCATCAAAAGCGGCAAAATCCCACTTCCAGTCGATAAGGTTCGAGCTTTAGCCGAAGCACTGGAGGCAGATCCGGTTCGACTGATGCTGATGGTTCTGGAAGAACGTCATCCTGAGCTGCTTGAGTTTTTTCGCGAAGAGGGCACTGCACCTCTCTCCGCTGATGAAAAACTCGTTCTAGAAGCGTTCCGTAACCGTTTTGACGGTCAACAGGGTGCGTCAGAAAAGGTGGTAGAGGCCATCAAGTCACTGTGAGAAATTTACACGAATAAGCTCCGTGGCTAGACGATCTCCCTTGAATTTGTGGTCTATCTCGTCTAAGTCTGTTTGATTAACGATAGATGCGATGTACGTTGAGAAGTTATTCAAGGCGTCTCGCATCTCATCCATATAATCGTGGCGATCATAGACGCGATCTATCCCTTCAAGACTGTGGTTCATAATCTTACGGGCCACCTCCTGATTAATCCCCAGAGCAGGGAAATAACTACGCGCTGTACGTCTCAGATCGCGTGGGGTGAAAGACTCAACCTCCATCAACTCAGGTCGTTCCAGTATCCTTCTCAGTGCCTGGGCAATGGCCACCTTAGACATTGGCGTATCCACGCCCTTCTTCTTATTCGAAGGAACGAGCCACTGGCTGTCTTTCCCGTACTCGAACAACTCTTCCACGCATTGACGCATCAATGGGCTTAACGGCAGCGCGTGCTGTCTGGCCGATTTGTTTCGCGTACCTTGATTCCATACATCACGTTGAAGGTTGAACTCATCCTTTCTGGCCCGGAGCACTTCATCGGGTCGTCTGGCAGCGACAAGACAGAGCCTGGCCGCCCACTTTGTGCCTTCGCACACATTGAAGTAATCCCAGACGTTCCAGAATACCCAGACCTCGGCGTCCGTCAGCTTACGTTCGCGCGGCACTGGCTTTGCGCCACCGGCAACTCTATTGAGCGACATATCATTCAACGGTGATGTATCAATCAGCCCCTGAAAGGCGCACCAGCTCAGGAACTGTTTCATCAGGGAGAACACGCGTCTGCCCTGGACGATCTTGCCTTCCAGTATCAGTGGGTTCACCAGCTGGTTGACCAAGACCCTACTTATATCACTTACCTTTACATCAGAGATATGCGGCATTACATGTATCAAAACACAATGAACGGCTATTTCAGGTCGACGCCTCGTTATCAGTAAAGATAAGCGAGTGAATAACATGAAGGCGGAAGAAAACGACATGTCTCCGTCGAATTTGGCGGTCGACACTGCCGACAAACCGGAAGCGCGTTCGAGGTACTCGATGGCTTCCCGAGAGGTGTTTTCTGCTGCGCGTGCTTTATCAAAGGTGTTTTTCATCGTCCACTCACTGAGTGAAGCCTTTTTTACTGTATGTATAAACAGTATATTAGGCATAAGTTTTTGTATGATCAACCATAAAATAGCCTGTTTTGTACAATGATTCCATACTTAATAGGTATGGAATCATTGAGAGTCGATTTTTTTAAATCTGAGAAACAAGCAAGATGATTTTAGCGGTTGTGAAAATCTTCAGCACAGGCTGAAAAGTGGGAGATTAACTGTGTGTTGGCGGCGCTCATGAGATCGTGTGCTGGGGTAACAACTGCAAGAATGGAGTATCTGTCCGGATTCCACAAATGCTGTGCATAAACTAAATAAGTATTACTCTTCTTCTGCCGATCTGGAGTGCGAGGTGGCCAGGGCTGTTCGTCGGGTAGCTTGATGTGGGTGCGAGCGAGTTGAGCGTCTACGGCATAAGGTGGAAAAGTGAAGACGGCGTCACTGCCGAAGGTATCCGTTGTGGCGTTGTGCTCCTTGCAGTAAATAAATTCCTCTATGAGCTGCTGTTCCAATCCAGGGAACTTTTTGAAAGTGGGGTCTAAAAATGCGGCGCGTGTATCGGGGTTGATCTCGACAATCAGAGCCATTTGGTCGAAGCCTCTGTGCCACTGGCTGCCAGAACAGCAAGAGCCGCATGGCTAATTTCTGATTCGCGAAGAGGGCTAACTGTCAGGATCTGATTAACCAGATTATCGAGATTTTTGGCCCCGTGACGCATCTCAGCGACAGCCCTGCATAGCTTGTATTCAGTGGAGTTTTTGTCGTAAGACCGGATGATCGACATCTCTGGTAATGCCTGGAATAAGAACTCGGCAATTGCCAGGGAGCCAATTACATCAGCACGTAAGCCTTCTGCGGCAAACTTTGCCTGCTCAAAATCATGTTCTGCCAACGCATCCAGTCTGGCGTAAATTTCACGGCCATCAGCGGTAACTTCCTGGATTTTACCCACACTTTCGCGCAGTTCTGCGAGGGATGGTGCGCTCGCCCCTGAAGTAATAGCGCTGCGTTCATGGGTGTGATCTTTGGCATAAGAACCGTGTGACAGGCTGCTTAGTGCCAGTGCCACAACCATTGCGATTTTGGTGATTGAGTCTTTCATGATTTATCTGCCTGCTTTTTGCTGGCTCGTAACTAAGTGTACGCGTTCCCTGAAACTGCGACAAACAGAAACGGCCCCAAAAGGAGCCGTATTGTATTACAGGGTGCTCGCAAAAGCAGCAAATTCCGTATAACCCCCGATAGGTTCGCCATTTACGAACACCTGCGGTATGGTCTCCACCGGCTTGCCAACCAGGTCGCTCAACTTCTCTTTGTCGATCCCGGCAGACACAATATCGATGTATTCATAATCGCCAAAGCCGTGGCCGTGCAGCTGCTTCGCCAGCTCGACCGCACGTTTGCAGTATGAGCAATTATCCCGTCCGTAGATAACGACCTTCATCACTTCACCTCGTGCAGCTGCTGCTTGAGAAGATAGCCTTCCAGGGGCCAGATTTTGGCAATCGCGTTCTGGCGTGCAATTTTACGTCCGATCTCCGGATCAAAGTTCTCCGGGCTGGCGCACGCAGACTCGCCGGTTACGGTGTAGCCGTTCTCCAGCACAAGAACGCAGAATGTCAGCAGTTCGAGTGATTGCGGGGCCGGTTCAGGCTCTTCCTGCTTCAGCCACAACGGTGAGCTGCGATATCCGTCCGCGCCGGTAAAGTAAAATTCGCCTGAGATAACAGCTTCAATGCGTTCCGGGGTAACACGCGCGGCCGTTTTGCCTTTGGCCACAATCTCTTTTTCGATATCCATATCGGTCATTTTGGTTTCCTTACGTTAAAAACGAGCGATCCGGGCACGAAGAATCAGGTCATACGCCTTCATCGTGTCCAGCTGCTTAATGAGGATGATGCGGTCGACATACAGCAGGCGAGCAAACTCGTCGCCGGCAATGTACGCCTCCAGTTCTTTTATGCGGCCACACAGTTCTTCGTGTTCATCCATGACACGTTTCTGGTGTGGCAGGTACTCTTTGGTCATTGGCTTTCCCTTACTGATAGGCTTCCAGTGCGACTTTGCATAGCTCAGAACGCACGCAGTCTTCGGCCGCGAACTCAATAAGGCCAACATGGGAGGAAGGTTTAAAACGTTCCAGTGCATCTTCCAGACCAGACTTAACATTGCCTGGCAGGTCGCATTGCGTCACATCTCCGTTCACAATGACGGTTACGTTCTCGCCCATACGGGTCAGGAACATTTTCATTTGTGACGCTGTAACGTTTTGCGCCTCATCCAGAATGACTACAGCGTTCTCGAACGTGCGCCCACGCATGTAAGCGAAGGGGGCAATCTCTACTTTGGCCACCTCTGGCTTTAAGCAATATTCAAGGAACGAGCCACCCAAACGCTTCTGTAGCACGTCATAGACGGGCCGGAAGAACGGAGCGAACTTCTCACTCATGTCGCCCGGAAGGAAGCCCAGATCTTCTTCTGCTTGCAATACCGGACGCGTCACGATGATCTTCCCGACTTCCTTATCCAGCAGACGCTGCGCTGCGACGGCAGCGGCCAGGTAGGTTTTGCCGCAACCGGCTTCACCAGTGGCGAACGTCAGAGGTTTGGTATCGAGGGAGATAAGATAGTGGGCCTGGGCCTCGTTTCGCGCTTCGATGGGAGAGTTGTCGCGTTTAGGTTTTGGTGGCAGAGCAGGGGCGACAGCCAGCTCGTCAACGATGATTGTGTCAATTTCGTAGCCGTGGATGCGTGGCTTTGACTTCAGTGCCTGACGAGCTGCGCGACGCGCCTGTTTACGTTTGTTTCCCATATTGAGTCCTTTCAAGTGAGTAACTGAAAGAACTATACCGACAAATAATAGGTAAGTCATTACCTATTTTTCGTGCATTATCCCTCTACATGGTAGAGGGATATCGTCATGACTCACGGCAGTTTTGCTCTAATTTCGAGTAATTTCTGTGCCGTTATGCTGATTTCATACGCCAGATCTTGTGTTTGGTTAATGATTCCGTAATAGCGCTCAACCTGATCAGGATAAAAACGTCTGATATGGGGGATATCGATATAATCATAATACCCAAGCCCTCCAGCAGAATGTTCTCTGAACAGCGCCCAAAAGTTGTTCACTTTCCCGACCAACTCCATACGGATTGTTTCTAAAACAACATCATTGAAGCTGTAAAAGGGGTTATGGGCAATATTATCAAATGCGTACAGAGGGTCGGTAATGTCGGTGCTAACTTTTGCCCGGAACTGTTCGCTCTTCAGCATTTGGAGGTAGTTGTAATTAAAAATATCAGTAATGGCTTTTAAAACACCGACGTCTCTTTCTGAGTAATTGTTCTGACTCACCTGGTGCGTCATCTGTAGCAGAAGAGATTGTTGAGTTTCGGCCAGCTGCTTCCAGTTTTTCAATTGCTCAACGGAATAGACAGTGTAGTCAGAGTCAATGAGTGCGCCATGTGAACGACACATCTATATACCGTTATCAATCGAGCTTCGCTGTTCTGGGGTTAAGCTAGGATCATATCTCGGTCCACCTGGCGCTGCTGCTGTAATATGTGCCGCAATACCATTATTAATCCTGCCGTTTGTATCACTGCTATCTGGGCCGACTGTTACCTGGTTGCATCCAAGAAAAGAGCATTTCCAGCCTACGCGTTCGGCCAGTGTTCGCTTCACCGATGGAGAAAAATCATCTCTGTTACTCACGTTTAACCTCGCTGTGTTTAAACAATCTTATGGCTATTTGTTAGTGGCGTTTATCTTCTTCCAGACGAGCCGTTTTTAATTTTTTATCGGTAAAGGTAAGCAACGTTACGCCCTCTTTTTCGTTCACAAGGCCAGCACCGTTAATCACCATTATTAACCGATCCTTCCCTCGATAGACTTCATAATACTTGCCCGCACCACAGGTCTTTGTCTCAATACAGTCCATACCAGAGATAGCTTCTTGGTCGAAAATTCTGTCTTTCGTTGCTACCGGTTTTCCGTACTCCTTTGTCAGCATTTCACCGATCTGCATGAACGTATATTTGCCGACATTTGTCGTTAAAGACGATTCAACCTTTCCATCAATGAGATTGCCATACGTATGCGGTTCCTGCTCCTTCGGTGCATTTTTATCTTGAAGTGCGAAGGCTTCAATATTGGGTGTTTGCTCTTGGAACTGGGCTTTATAGTTCTGAGCAAGATCGCTTTTATCTCTACCTATTAAGGTGATTTTGTCGATCTCCGACTCGTTACATCCCGTTAGAGCGAGCGCGATCACCAGAGAGGCGAGAATATTGAGGTTGCGCTTTTTCATTTATGCTATCTCCATGCTAAAAGCCACGTTCCTATTACTGGTGGCAGTTCAGATAAATATTTTAGCTCTTGGCCTATATTAACCGATGTTGCTTTGATACTGGCGAACTGCCGCATCCAACTCACTAACATATCGATTAAACTCACCCACAACATACTCCAAAAACTGATCGTCCATGAGAACGCCGTTGAAGAAATTTACTGTTATACCGGCGTTTTCATTCTTTGCACGATTGATTGCGCGGATATCTCGCTTCTGTGTTTCTGACTTCTTTGCGTTTGATTTTAAAAGGTTATGATAGTTTTCGGCAACGCCATCGTTGTGAGCCATGATATTTCTGATGGCAGCTAGATGATCAATGTCCCTGATGCCTTTACCTCCTATGGTTCCAGTAAGTCGCTTATGGCAATCTTCGACAGTTTTGAACCTTTTGTCTGTCACCTCGCCCGACAATCTATCCATGACATCAAGGCATTCAACCATGCGGTGTTCAAATAACCCGAACATCGTCAGAAATGCCGAACGACGAGTAAGTTGTGAAATCAAGTGCTTGTATTCCGTTTTGACTTCATCAGCATCGAGTCCAGAACATGAACCGCAGGTAAAGTACGGAACCGTGTACCGATAAATATTACCCTCATCGTCCTCGTGATAATCGTCATACTCGCCCTCCGAGACTGCTCCCGGAAGATCGGCATCACTGAGAGCGCGAACAATGTTTGCCTCAGCCTGTTCGGCAAGCATATTCATGACCGCAATTGATGTCTTTGCTCCCCAAAGTTGTAAGCTGAAAAATATCTTTGCCATCTTCTTTGTTCCTTAGAATGTTCTGAGAAGACTCAAATAGCGTCAACCTAATGCTGCTGAATTCATATGTACGACCGCAAAGCAAAATGGGGCCGAAGCCCCATTTTATTAAAACTATTTATTCTGTTGGCACCTAACCCATAGGTAAAGCGCCAGTACGGTTAGAACCTGACTCAGCAGGGGAGCCTGAATAAAAATCGTGAACATTTCACTCATCGAAAGATACCTCTATTCGATTAATCAAATGCATTACGAGACCAAATTGACGTAGATTCACCTTAGTTGTAAGATGAACTTGTATTGACGTATCCGTTCTCGTAACGCGATATGAGGTTTTTAACGATGCCAGTCGTTAAAAACCAAGAAGAACTCCCGTTCGGGGGTTCTTTTTTTTTGTGTAGTAGTCACTTTCCCATTGCACTTCCCTCTCGTTGTATGAAAACTCGGATTGTAGCATTTCCAATAGCTTGTTTAGAATTTGCATATGATAGCACAACCCATATACGCATGTAGGACTGACAGAAATTGCCCCACTACGTACAAAAAAGTTTATGATTATCAAAGAAAAAAGGGGCCGAAGCCCCTTTGGATTATGGTTTGCGCTAAAAAAGTGTTGGTACAATGCTAGGAATCAATGGTTAAGAACGTCTGCCGTGTCTATCACAGCGCTGAACGGTCTGGCGACATTTGCGGAGTCTTTCCGTTCGGACGGTGGTGGCGAACTCCAAACCGTTCAGCGCTGTGTTGGCGATGGTGGGTGGACTCGAACCACCGACCAGTTGATTAACAGTCAACCGCTCTACCACTGAGCTACACCATCATTATTCGCGGCGGTACTTGTTCATGGACAACCAGGCAACCAAGAACTTTCCCGCAACTTGCACTTTACGTTAGTGCCAGACGAGGCTTGTGGCTCGCTCACATAGAGCGAAGATCTGGAATCCTTCTCGGCGGTTGATGGCCGCAGATTCTTCGATCTTATTGGATGTATGGAATCATTCATGTTGTGAAACCAGGGGCTACATAGGCAACAATGATTTCACCAGAGGGTTAAAGAATCCTGCTTTCACAACGTTGAGGCCACTGAACCGATTTATGTTCGACCCAACATATTGATCAGTCATTACAGCTCTGTGGAATCACCTGTATGATTAAAAGAAAAACAGTGACCTCAACGTTGTGCGCTGGCTAACCAAGCCAGCCGGGTTACGTCGCCGCTTTTAACCCAAGATTAAACGACATAAGTAATGGAAATGACGTAACAGGATGGACGGTCAGCTGGCTGAAACCGGGATGATGGAATGGAATGAGGAAAACCAACCGCCCATCCTGTTACTTCATCGAATAGGGCATGGGTGGTGCAACATGCCCTATCCTGCGTTCTGCAATCACACTCGCTCAGTGTGTCCCATTTCGGTGACGAGGCTGGAAACTGACCTCGCTGGTGTTTGGCTTCTTAGGCTACTGCCAGGTACGTATCTTCGTTTGCAGTTATATTTAACGTTCAAACAGTCGCGTCTCAACGAAAACAAATGAATCTTATACATAATAGATAAGTAAGTAAATACTTATTTTTCTGTAACTCGTTCAGTTGCTATCTTTTTGATCAAGCTCACCTTCTGTTCCGGCGTTCTCGTGATGATGGCCGTAAAACGCTTCGCTTGAATAGTGATAGTTTCATTCTCTGGATTGGCCCCTATATTTCCATACACTTTTTATCACTTAACCCATTACTGGTTCGCCGCCGCAGATATTCCCGTG
>OKVX01000661.1_pt1 | contig 16590 bp, 12 predicted proteins | sample 1606941 | NCBI WGS metagenome assembly OKVX01 (sample SAMN03281016, study PRJEB24777) | human gut metagenome | isolation source: fecal sample PR161 from 1 month old female Malay infant, caesarean... | reverse complement strand
CAAGCCGAAAACTTCCGCAAGATGATTATGGCGATGGTGCAGGATATCCGCGTCATTCTCATCAAACTCGCTGACCGTACCCACAACATGCGCACGCTGGGCTCACTCCGCCCGGACAAACGTCGCCGCATTGCCCGTGAAACCCTCGAAATCTACAGTCCGCTGGCGCACCGTTTAGGTATCCATCACATTAAAACCGAGCTGGAAGAGCTGGGTTTTGAAGCGTTGTACCCGAACCGCTATCGCGTCATTAAAGAGGTGGTGAAAGCCGCCCGCGGTAACCGTAAAGAGATGATTCAAAAGATCCTCTCGGAAATTGAAGGACGTTTACAGGAAGCGGGCATTCCCTGCCGCGTGAGCGGTCGCGAAAAACACCTGTATTCTATTTACTGCAAAATGGTGCTCAAAGAGCAGCGTTTTCACTCGATCATGGATATTTACGCGTTCCGCGTGATCGTCCACGATGCCGACACCTGCTATCGCGTTCTGGGGCAGATGCACAGCCTCTACAAGCCGCGTCCAGGGCGCATGAAAGATTACATCGCCATACCAAAAGCGAACGGCTATCAATCTTTGCATACCTCGATGATCGGCCCGCACGGCGTCCCTGTTGAAGTGCAGATCCGCACCGAAGACATGGACCAGATGGCGGAGATGGGTGTCGCCGCACATTGGGCCTATAAAGAGCACGGTGGTGAAAGCAGCACCACGGCACAAATTCGCGCCCAGCGCTGGATGCAGAGCCTGCTCGAGCTGCAGCAGAGTGCGGGTAGCTCGTTTGAATTTATCGAGAGCGTAAAATCCGATCTCTTCCCGGATGAGATTTACGTTTTCACGCCTGAAGGGCGTATTGTCGAACTGCCTGCGGGCGCGACCCCGGTCGACTTCGCGTATGCCGTGCATACCGATATCGGCCACGCCTGCGTAGGCGCACGCGTAGACAGACAGCCTTATCCGCTGTCTCAACCGCTCGCCAGCGGCCAGACAGTCGAAATCATCACCGCACCGGGCGCACGTCCAAACGCGGCCTGGCTGAACTTTGTTGTGAGCTCCAAAGCGCGCGCCAAAATCCGTCAGCTGCTGAAAAACCTCAAGCGTGATGACTCCGTCAGCCTTGGGCGTCGTCTGCTCAACCATGCGTTGGGTGGCAGCCGTAAGCTGGCAGAGATCCCACCAGAGCATATCCAGCGTGAACTCGACCGGATGAAGCTCACCTCTCTGGACGATCTGCTGGCGGAAATTGGGCTGGGTAACGCCATGAGCGTCGTGGTAGCCAAAAACCTGCAGCAGGGCGAAGCAATACCTTCCGCACCTGGCGCATCCGGCCACGCGCATCTGCCGATCAAAGGCGCGGACGGGGTGCTTATCACCTTTGCGAAGTGTTGCCGTCCAATTCCTGGCGATCCGATTATTGCGCACGTCAGCCCGGGCAAAGGGCTGGTTATCCACCATGAATCCTGTCGTAACATCCGCGGCTATCAAAAAGAGGCGGAGAAGTTTATGGCGGTCGAGTGGGATAAAGAGACGGCGCAGGAATTTATCACCGAAATTAAGGTGGATATGTTCAACCACCAGGGTGCCCTGGCGAACCTGACGGCAGCGATCAACACGGCCTCTTCCAACATTCAGAGCCTGAATACGGAAGAAAAAGATGGCCGCGTGTACAGCGCCTTTATTCGTCTGACCGCCCGCGACCGCGTGCATCTGGCAAATATTATGCGCAAGATCCGCGTCATGCCGGACGTCATTAAAGTCACCCGAAACCGAAACTAGTTTTATGAATGCACAACGTTATGCACGTATCTGCGAAATGCTCGCCAGGCGTCAGCCTGATCTGACGGTCTGCATGGAGCAGGTCCATAAACCTCATAACGTCTCTGCCATTGTCCGTACCGCAGACGCCGTCGGCGTGCATGAAGTGCACGCCGTCTGGCCCGGTGCCCGCATGCGCACCATGGCGTCGACAGCCGCAGGCAGTAACAGCTGGGTGTCCGTCAAAACCCATCAGACCATCGGAGAAGCCGTATCGCACCTGAAAGGTCGCGGTATGCAGATTCTTGCCACCAACCTGTCTGCCAAAGCGGTCGATTTCCGCGAGATCGACTACACCCGCCCGACCTGTATTTTGATGGGTCAGGAGAAAACCGGGATCACTCAGGAAGCGCTGGATCTGGCGGATCAGGACATCATCATCCCCATGATCGGCATGGTGCAGTCCCTGAATGTCTCTGTAGCCTCCGCGCTCATTCTGTATGAAGCCCAACGCCAGCGTCAGAACGCCGGGATGTACGAGCGCAGCAACAGCATGCTGCCGGAAGACGAACAGCAGCGCCTGCTGTTTGAAGGCGGCTATCCTGTGCTGGCTCGTGTTGCGAAGCAGAAAAAATTGCCTTACCCCCACGTCAACGCGCAGGGCGAAATTGAAGCCGATGCCGGGTGGTGGGCCACCATGCAGTACGCAGGGTAACCGATGAAAGGCCGCCTGCTGGATGCCATCCCGCTCAATAGCCTGACGGGCGTGGGCGCGGCACAAAGCAGTAAACTGGGCAAAATTGGCCTGCACACCGTGCAGGATCTCCTGCTCCACCTCCCCCTGCGTTATGAAGACCGCACGCAACTTTATAAGATTGGCGATCTGCTGCCCGCGATTTACGCCACCGTTGAAGGCGAGGTGCTGAACTGCAACATCACCTTTGGCGGCCGCCGGATGATGACCTGTCAAATCAGCGACGGCACCGGCATTCTCACCATGCGCTTTTTTAACTTCAACGCGGCGATGAAAAACAGCCTTGCGACTGGCCGCCGGGTGCTGGCGTATGGCGAAGCCAAACGCGGGAAATATGGCGCAGAGATGATCCACCCGGAGTACCGCGTGCAGGGCGATCTCAGCACGCCGGAGCTGCAGGAGACGCTCACCCCGGTCTACCCGACAACGGAAGGTATCAAACAGGCGACGCTGCGTAAGCTCACCGACCAGGCCCTGGAGTTACTCGATACCTGCGCCATCACCGAACTGCTACCGCCTGAGCTGGCGCAGGGAATGATGAGCCTGCCGGAAGCGCTGCGTACGCTGCATCGCCCGCCGCCCACGCTGCAGCTCAGCGATTTAGAAAGCGGCAAACACCCTGCCCAACGGCGTCTTATCCTTGAGGAGTTACTGGCGCATAACCTGAGCATGCTGGCGCTGCGCGCCGGTGCGCAGCGTTTCCATGCCCAGCCCTTAAGCCCGCGTGATGAACTCAAGGATAAGCTGCTGGCCTCCCTGCCGTTTAAACCTACCGGTGCCCAGGCGCGCGTCACCGCCGAGATCGAACGCGATATGGCGCTTGATGTGCCCATGATGCGCCTGGTGCAGGGCGATGTAGGCTCAGGTAAAACGCTGGTTGCTGCCCTGGCAGCCCTGCGCGCCATTGCCCACGGCAAGCAGGTGGCGCTGATGGCGCCGACGGAACTGCTGGCGGAGCAGCACGCGAATAACTTCCGCGCCTGGTTCGCCCCGCTGGGCATTGAGGTGGGCTGGCTTGCCGGAAAACAAAAGGGCAAAGCGCGTCTTGCGCAACAGGACGCCATCGCTCGCGGTGAGGTGCAGATGATTGTCGGCACCCATGCCATCTTCCAGGAGCAGGTGCAGTTTAACGGCCTCGCGCTGGTGATCATCGACGAACAGCACCGCTTTGGCGTGCATCAGCGCCTGGCGCTGTGGGAAAAAGGGCTGCAGCAGGGCTTCCATCCGCACCAGCTGATCATGACCGCCACGCCTATTCCGCGAACCCTGGCGATGACCGCCTACGCCGATCTGGACACCTCCACCATTGACGAGCTGCCGCCGGGCCGTACGCCGGTCACGACGGTGGCCATCCCGGATACCCGCCGCAGCGACATCATCGATCGCGTGCGCAACGCCTGCACCCATGAAGGACGTCAGGCGTACTGGGTCTGCACGCTGATTGAGGAGTCTGACCTGCTTGAAGCGCAGGCCGCAGAAGCAACGTGGGAAGAGCTGAAGCTGGCGCTACCGGAACTGAAGGTGGGCCTGGTGCACGGTCGCATGAAGCCCGCAGAAAAACAGGCCGTCATGCAATCCTTCAAACAGGGCGAGCTGCATTTGCTGGTCGCCACAACGGTGATTGAAGTGGGCGTGGATGTGCCAAACTCCAGCCTGATGATCATCGAAAACCCGGAACGTCTGGGGCTTGCGCAGTTGCACCAGCTACGTGGTCGTGTGGGCCGTGGTGCGGTGGCTTCACACTGCGTTCTGCTCTACAAAGCCCCGCTCTCAAAAACCGCGCAGATGCGTTTGCAGGTACTGCGTGACAGCAATGACGGATTCGTCATTGCGCAAAAAGACCTGGAGATCCGTGGCCCGGGCGAGCTCCTGGGCACACGTCAGACCGGGAACGCTGAATTCAAAGTGGCAGATTTGCTGCGGGATCAGGCCATGATCCCTGAAGTTCAGCGCCTTGCCCGCCATATTCATGAACGCTACCCCGAACAGGCGGCAGCGTTAATTGAGCGCTGGATGCCGGAAACTGAGCGCTACTCCAACGCCTGATCTCAGGCGAACATCGGCAGCATCAGGTACAGCTTGATCACCAGCGCGTTGACGATATCAATAAAGAATGCCCCAACCATCGGTACCACCAGAAACGCCATGTGCGAAGGCCCGAAACGCTCGGTGATTGCCTGCATATTGGCGATTGCCGTTGGCGTGGCACCCAGACCAAACCCACAGTGCCCCGCCGCCAGCACCGCGGCATCGTAGTTTTTGCCCATCATGCGCCAGGTAACGAACATGGCATAGAGCGCCATAAACAGCGCCTGCACCGCCAGAATGGCTACCATCGGCAGCGCCAGCGACGCCAGTTCCCACAGCTTAAGGCTCATCAGGGCCATCGCCAGGAACAGCGACAGGCAGACGTTACCCAGCACCGAGACCGCACGTTCAAACACGCGATAGAAGCCCATCAGGGCCAGACCGTTGCTCAAGATCACCCCGATAAACAGCACACAAACAAAGGTCGGCAGTTCAAAGGCCGTGCCCGCCAGCCATTGCGCAACCACTTTACCCAGCGTCAGACAGATGGCGATCATGGCGATGGTTTCAATCATCACCAGCGAGGTGATGGTGCGGCCAACGTCCGGCTTTTCGAACGCGGTGGGGACCAGTTCATCGTCCGGTCTGCCGTCTGGCGTGGTGGAGTGCTTCACCAGGTAGCGCGCTACCGGGCCGCCAATCAGACCGCCAAGCACCAGACCAAAGGTCGCGCAGGCCATCGCCACTTCCGTTGCGTTTTCAAAGCCATAGCGCTCGATAAACAGCTTACTCCACGCCGCCCCGGTACCGTGCCCGCCGGACAGGGTGATGGATCCGGCCAGCAGACCCATCAGCGGATCCAGCCCCAGCAGAGACGCCATACCGATGCCGATGGCGTTTTGCATCAGCAGCAGACCAACTACGACAATCAGAAACACGCCCAGCACCTTACCGCCCGAGCGCAGGCTCGCCAGGTTGGCGTTCAGGCCGATAGTGGCAAAGAAGGCCAGCATCAGCGGATCTTTGAGGGACATATCGAAATCGATTTCCCAGCCCATGCTTTTTTTCAACACCAGCAGGGCCAGCGCCACCAGCAACCCACCGGCAACAGGTTCAGGAATGGTGTACTTTTTCAGAAAGGAAACACTGTGTACCAGCTTGCGACCAAGCAGAAGAACCAGCGTTGCGGCAACAAGGGTCGACAACGTATCGAGATGAATCATAAGAGGCTCCTGTTATGCGCGTGTTCCATACACACGCGGCGTTATCCTGGGCCGGCTTATGCTCGTCATGAGCTACCGGCGCGAAAAGTGTAATTTTTTTTTCCTCCACGTTGTAGAAAACCTGCTCATACCGGCAGATTTTCTCTGTTTTTTTTGCTGGCAATCGTTTGCTTTTACCAGGTGGTCAGATAAAATGCCCGCTTTTCCACCGTGGGATTACCGTCGATGTCCGTTAACAGCATAGAGTCTCCTGATGCGCAACCGATTGCGCAGAAGCAAAATAGCGAACTGATTTACCGTCTTGAAGACCGCCCACCGCTTCCGCAGACGCTCTTCGCTGCCTGCCAGCACCTTCTGGCCATGTTTGTTGCGGTGATCACCCCGGCACTGTTGATCTGTCAGGCGCTGGGTTTACCGGCTCAGGATACGCAGCACATCATCAGCATGTCCCTCTTCGCCTCCGGCGTAGCCTCAATTATTCAAATTAAAGCCTGGGGTCCGGTGGGGTCTGGCTTGCTGTCGATTCAGGGTACCAGTTTTAACTTTGTGGCACCGCTGATCATGGGCGGTACGGCGTTAAAAACCGGCGGGGCGGATGTCCCGACCATGATGGCGGCGCTGTTCGGCACGCTGATGCTGGCCAGCTGCACGGAGATGGTGATCTCCCGTGTTCTGCATCTGGCTCGCCGCGTGATCACCCCGCTGGTCTCGGGCGTGGTGGTGATGATTATCGGTCTGTCGCTGATTCAGGTGGGGCTGACCTCCATCGGTGGGGGTTATGCCGCAATGAGCGACCACACCTTTGGCGCACCAAAAAACCTGCTGCTGGCTGGCGTGGTGCTGGCCATCATTATTCTGCTCAACCGTCAGCGTAACCCGTACCTGCGCGTGGCCTCGCTGGTGATCGCCATGGCGGCCGGTTACCTGCTGGCGTGGGCGCTGGGCATGTTGCCGGAAAACACCGCGCCGACCAACAGCGCGCTGATCACCGTTCCTACTCCACTGTACTACGGCCTGGGCATTGACTGGGGTCTGCTGCTGCCGCTGATGCTGGTCTTTATGATCACCTCCCTGGAGACCATCGGCGATATCACCGCCACCTCCGACGTCTCGGAGCAGCCGGTGTCCGGCCCGCTGTACATGAAGCGTCTGAAAGGCGGCGTGCTGGCAAACGGTCTGAACTCCTTTGTCTCTGCCGTGTTTAATACATTCCCGAACTCCTGCTTCGGGCAGAACAACGGCGTGATCCAGCTGACCGGCGTGGCCAGCCGTTATGTCGGGTTTGTGGTGGCGCTGATGCTGATTGTCCTTGGCCTGTTCCCGGCCGTGAGTGGCTTTGTACAGCACATCCCTGAGCCGGTTCTGGGCGGAGCAACGCTGGTGATGTTCGGTACTATCGCGGCCTCGGGTGTGCGAATCGTCTCCCGCGAGCCACTGAACCGCCGCGCGATCATGATTATTGCCCTGTCGCTGGCCGTGGGTCTGGGCGTTTCTCAGCAGCCGTTGATCCTGCAGTTTGCCCCGGACTGGGTGAAAAACCTGCTCTCTTCCGGCATCGCCGCTGGCGGTATCACCGCTATCGTACTGAACCTCGTTTTCCCGCCAGAGAAAAACTGATTGTCCTCGCGGCAGGCTGTCAATGCCTGCCGTGACATCTCTTTACACCATTCCCGCCTTGAGCATTGCGCATAAATCGTGCATAACTCCTTTATGTACGTTTCGCGGGAAGGAAGACCATGAAATTTATTGGAAAGCTGCTCGTCTATCTTCTGGTAGCCCTGCTCCTTGTGCTGCTGGCACTCTATTTTCTGCTTCAGACCCGCTGGGGTGCGTCACAGGTCAGCAGTTGGGTAACGGTGAACACCGATTACGAACTCAGTTTCGACCTGATGGACCACCGCTTTTCGTCGCCTTCCCACATCCTTCTGGAAAACGTCACCTTTGGCCGCGACGGTCAGCCCGCCACGCTGGTGGCTAAAAAAGTCGATATTGGTCTTGGCAGCCGACAGCTCACCGATCCACTGCATATGGACACCATCACCCTGGTCGATGGCACGCTGAACCTCTCTCCGCAGACCGCGCCGATGCCCTTCCAGGCAGACCGTCTGCAGCTAAACAACATGGCCTTCAACAGCCCCAACACGGAGTGGGATTTAAGCGCGCAAAAAGTGACGGGCGGCGTCAGTCCGTGGCAGCCAGAAGCGGGTAACGTGCTGGGCAAAAATGCGCAGATCCAGATGAGCGCGGGTTCGCTCACCCTGAACGGGGTACCGGCCACTAACGTGCTGATCCAGGGCCAGCTGAACGACAAGGAGGTGGTGCTGAACACCATCGGCGCCGATATGGCGCGCGGCTCGCTTACCGGCTCCGCCCTGCGCAACGCCGACGGAAGCTGGGTCATCGACACCATGCGCCTGAACGAGATCCGCCTGCAGAGCGATAAATCGCTGCTGGATTTCTTCGCGCCGCTCAATACCATCCCCTCCTTGCAGATTGGTCGCCTGGAAGTCACCGATGCGCGCCTGCAGGGGCCAGACTGGGCCGTAACCGATCTGGATCTCAGCCTGCGCAACCTGACGCTGAGCAAAGGAGACTGGCAGAGCCAGGACGGGCGTTTATCCATGAACGCCAGCGAATTTATTTACGGCTCGCTGCATCTGTTCGACCCGATCCTGAATGCGGAATTCTCTCCGCAGGGCGTGGCGCTGCGCCAGTTCACCTCCCGCTGGGAAGGGGGCATGGTGCGCACCTCCGGCAACTGGCTGCGCGACGGTAAAGCGCTGGTACTGGACGATGTCGCCGTCGCCGGGCTGGAGTACACCCTGCCGCAGAACTGGAAAACGCTGTGGATGGATCCGCTGCCGGAATGGCTGAACAGCGTGACGCTGAAGAAATTCGGCCTGAGCCGCAACCTGGTGATCGACATTGATCCCGCGTTCCCGTGGCAGATCACTTCTCTTGATGGCTATGGGGCTAACCTGCAGCTGGCGCAGGACCACAAATGGGGCGTATGGGGCGGCAGCGCCACGCTAAACGGCGCGGCAGCCACTTTTAACCGCGTGGACGTGCGACGCCCGTCGCTGGCACTGAACGCTAACGCCGCCACGGTCAATATCACCGATCTGAGCGCCTTTACCGAGAAAGGCATTCTGGAAGCCACTGCGACGGTTTCTCAGCTTGCGCAACGACAGACCACGGTGAGCCTGAACGGGCGCGGCGTGCTGCTCAATATCCTGCAGCAGTGGGGCTGGCCCGCGCTGCCGGTGAGCGGCGACGGCAATATTCAGCTGACTGCCAGCGGGAGTGTGCAGGCGAATGCCCCGCTGAAGCCAACGGTAAATGGCAAGCTGAGCGCGGTAAATATGGATAAACAGCAGGTTCAGCAGACCATGACGGGTGGTGTAGTTTCAACACCACCCTCACCCCAGCCCTCTCCCTGAAAGGGAGAGGGAGTAAACCATTCCCTCGCCCCTTTGGGGAGAGGGTTAGGGTGAGGGGAATTAAAGGTGAACCACCACCTCATTCCCCTCCGCGTTCACCACCACGCCCCACTCGCTGCCCGCGTATGAGCCACCTTTCACACCAGTCACCTTCTGCACGTTGCGCAAGCATACCGACCAGTTCCGCGCGTCACCCGCGCCGGTAAGGGTCACGGTGTCGCCCTTGCGTGACGCCTTCAGCGTAAATACCACCGAACCGTCAGCCGCAGGCACTTCACTCACCGCTGTTGCGCCCTCATCCAGGTTAAACAGCTGGAAGGCCGTGCCCTCATTCCAGGCGTAGTCCGGTTTGTGCTTGTTGTTACCCTGCGCCAGCAAGGTGTTGTCGCGCACATAAACCGGCAGGCTCATGAAATCATGCTGCTGCTTATGCCAGCGACAGCCCTGAACCTCATCGTTGTGCCACAAGTGCGTCCAGCGACCTTCCGGCAGGTAAAACTGCACCTCACCCGCCTCGGAGAACACCGGCGCCACCATCAAGGCATCCCCCAGCATGTACTGACGGTCGAGATAGTCACATGCCGGATCGTCCGGGAACTCCAGCATCATCGCCCGCAGCATCGGCGTGCCGCACTCCCGTGCCAGCGCCGCCTGACGATAGAGGTACGGCATCAGCTGGCATTTCAGCTGCGTAAAGTGGCGCACCACGTCGCAGGACTCATCATCGTACGCCCACGGCACCCGGTAGGATTTGCTGCCATGCAGGCGGCTGTGGCTGGAGAACAGCCCGAACGCGCACCAGCGTTTGTAGACGTGCGCCGGGGCGGTGTTTTCGAACCCGCCGATATCGTGGCTCCAGAACCCGAAGCCGGACAGACCAATCGACAGGCCGCCGCGCAGGCTTTCCGCCATTGATTCATAGTTGGCATAGCAGTCGCCGCCCCAGTGCACCGGGAACTGCTGTGCGCCGACGGACGCCGAGCGCGCAAACAGCACCGCCTCCTCCTCGCCTACCGTCTCTTTCAGCACGTTCCACACCAGCGCGTTATAGATGAAGGCGTAATGGTTGTGCATCTTCTGCGGATCGGAACCGTCAAACCACTGCACATCCGTCGGGATACGCTCGCCGAAATCGGTTTTGAAGCAGTCCACGCCAATCTCCACCAGGCCCTTCAGCTTGTCGGCGTACCACCGGCACGCGTCCGGATTAGTGAAGTCGTAAATCGCCAGCCCGGGCTGCCATTTGTCCCACTGCCACACGCTGCCATCCGGGCGCTTCAGCAGATAGCCCTTCTCTTTCAGCTCGTTAAACACTGGTGATTTCTGGCCGATGTACGGGTTGATCCACACGCAGACCTTCAGCCCTTTCTCTTTCAGGCGGCGGATCATCCCTTCTGGATCAGGGAAGGTCACCGGGTCCCACTCAAAATCACACCACTGGAAGGCCTTCATCCAGAAGCAGTCAAAATGGAAGACGTGCAGCGGCAGGTCGCGTTCGGCCATGCCGTCGATGAAGCTGTTCACCGTCGCTTCATCGTAGTTAGTGGTAAACGAGGTGGTGAGCCACAGGCCGAAGGACCACGCCGGCGGCAGCGCCGGCCGTCCGGTGAACTGCGTGTAGCGGTCCAGGACCGCTTTCGGCGTCGGGCCGTCGATCACAAAATACTCCAGATATTCGCCCTCGACGCTGAACTGTACTTTGGAGACCTTCTCCGAGCCGATTTCAAACGACACATTTTCCGGATGGTTGACCAGCACGCCGTAGCCGCGGTTGGTGAGATAGAACGGAATGTTTTTGTAGGACTGCTCGGTGCTGGTGCCGCCGTCGCGGTTCCAGGTATCGACCTGCTGACCGTTGCGCACCAGGGCGGTAAAGCGCTCACCGAGGCCATAAACTGTTTCCCCGACGCCCAGATCCAGACGTTCAAACAGATAGTTGCGATTCGTGTTGCTGTCCTGCACGTAGCCGTTGTTTTTCAGTTCACTGCCGGTGATCCGCTGGCCGTTACGCAGAAAATCGAGCGCCCAAAACTCGCCTTTGGTGACGCGCACGCTGAGATTACCGCTTTTCAGCTCGGCGTATTCGGCGTTATTTACCGTCTCGACCCTTACGTCCTTCAGCACGTTGAGCAGATAGTGCGGGCCTTTGTCCTGCGCCCCCTGGAAGTGCTCGATGCGCACCCCGACAATCCCTTCCTGCGGTGCGAAGAGCCGGACGGTGAACATCAACGTATCGAGCTGCCACGCGCGTTCGCGGACGTCGCGCGGTGCCACATACACCACCAGGTCATTGCCCTGCTGCTCCACATCGAACACCTGGACCGGATACGTCACGGTCAGGCCAGGTTGAATAAGCCAGTTTCCATCACTGATTTTCATACTTTCGTCCTCCTGGTTCTGTAATCCTTTGCTGGCCGCCAGATGCCTGCCGTGTGGCGATACGGGCACTGAGACCGGTTACAGAGGTTTTAAACCATTGTTTCAGGAGCGAGTATTGCGTTTTCTGGTTAGCAAATTACGTTTCTTGTTTTTTGTGATCGGGGTAAATGTCGCGGAGCACGAAATGCTAACCTGAGGATTTTCTTAAGAATTAACTGAAATGGGGGTGTTCAGGTCAAAAGAGAGGTGAAAAAAGTGTGTCGGGGTATGTGGTAAATGTCTGAAAGTAGCTATAATGCGCCCCGCCTCCATGTAGCAATGCAGGCGCGGAAGATCGTCATCTCCGGTGAGGTGGCTGGACTTCAAATCCAGTTGGGGACGCCAGCGTTCCCGGGCAGGTTCGACTCCTGTGATCTTCCGCCAAATATCGTCTCGCCATGTCCGACAAAGCCCTTTAAACCCATTATTTACAGCAAGTTACCTGATATCCTCATCCGTATCAGTCCGAGGGAATCTCCCTAAATCCGCGAAAAATATGTATAGTGTTGTGTATAATTTTTTTATACACAGATTTCACTTATACACATGCCACTTACAGATATACAAATCCGACGCGCTAAGGCACAAGACAAGCCCTACACCCTCAATGATGGACAAGGCTTATCCTTACTCATAAATCCCGATGGGAGCAAAGGATGGAGGTTCCGCTACCGGTTTGCAGGTAAAGCCCGGTTAATGTCATTTGGTTCCTACAGTCTCGTCTCGCTTGCAGAGGCTCGCGACAAACGCGATACAGCACGCAAGCAGGTAGCAAATGGCATTGATCCAGTTGAAGAACGTAAAGCTCAAAAGCTGGCACAGCAGCTCTCAACAGAAAACTCATTCGAAGCTATATGTCGGGAGTGGCACTCAAATAAAGCCGATCGCTGGACAGTGGCCTACCGCGAAGAAATCATTAAGACATTTGAGCAAGATGTTTTCCCGTTCATTGGTAAGCGCCCCATCAGTGAGATAAAACCACTGGAACTTCTTGAAGTGCTGCGACGAATAGAGAAGCGTGGAGCGCTGGAGAAGACCAGAAAAGTGCGCCAAAGATGCGGTGAGGTTTACCGCTACGCGATTATAACTGGGCGCGCTGAATACAACCCAGCTCCTGATTTAGCAATAGCTTTGGCTGTCCCTAAGCAAAAGCACCATCCGTTTTTATCCGCCGAAGAGCTACCTCATTTTGTTAGAGATCTTGAAGCATATACCGGCAGCATCATCACAAGAAATGCGACTAAGATTGTTATGCTAACTGGCGTAAGAACTCAGGAGATGCGCTTTGCTACGTGGGAAGAGGTTGATCTTGAGAAAGGTATATGGGAAATCCCGGCAGAACGGATGAAAATGCGCAGGCCGCACATTGTGCCTTTGTCTATTCAAGCACTTGATCTCTTCAAGCAGCTTAAACCTATTACCGGTCATTATCCCTATATTTTTATCGGCAGGAACAACCGCAGCAAACCCATTTCGAAAGAGAGTATTTCACAAGTGATTGAGTTACTTGGATACAAGGGGCGTGCGACAGGTCACGGTTTCAGACATACGATGTCGACAATTTTGCATGAACAAGGTTTTGATAGCGCATGGATTGAAATGCAGTTAGCACATGTAGATAAAAATTCTATACGGGGCACATACAATCATGCTCTTTATTTAGAAAAAAGAAGAACAATGCTCCAATACTATGCAGATGAAATTCTTCAAGGCAGGTGATAAAATGGATACACAGAAAATAGAAAGCATTCTCAAAAAAAATAGGCACATCAACGCAAGATTTGCTAGTCATTTCATATCAGCTTTTAATGTATGGAACACTCTTTTAGCTCCCGTTCTCATAGGCTTGGGAGTTTCATACTTATTTCAATACAAAGATGATGTCACTAAAATTGACAACTTATTCTTTTTATTATGCTTGATGTTAATTGCTATTCATTTAGTTTTTGCTTTAGCATTTAACTATTTAGATAAACGCAGTGACACGAGCACAGAATTGGCTGAGGTTTCAAATAGTTATAATAACTTAATCTGCGACATTGATACAATAAAAGAAAGGATGCGAATATCTAATGAACTTAACGCCACGCAAAAACTTGTCATTTATTTATCAACATTGAAACTTAATAGTCATATTCGTGACCTCATGGAGAAAAAGAAAGATGATAGCTTCACCAGTGAACAACTAGATGATTTTTTTGACGATTTCATAGAGACAATTCTTTCATATCTGCTAAAGCATCGAGAAACTCTTTTTGGTTATGAAAGTAAATCTCGTTATAACATTGCTTTTTATATTTACGACGTTGAACAGGATCAATTGGTTGTTTCATCTAGACATTGCGATGATAGAATAGATAGAAAAGATCGTGCTTGGAAATCAGGATTTGGTCATGTCGGATTGACTTATCTTCATAAAGAATTAAAAATATGCCCTAACATTAACAATAGTACCGAACTAAAAATAACTAACTCATCAGATAAAATCAATTATTGCTCCTTTATCTCTGTGCCAATATTGACGTATAGCGAAGATAATACTGAAAATGATTGCCTAGGGGTATTAGTACTGACCAGTGCATTACCTGAACAATTTTCCTTAACGAGAGATAAAGATTTCCTTCAAAACATATCATCATTAATCGCCATCTATATAGATGTCATTTTTAATATTTACAAAGAAATGAATAAATAAGATGGTTATTTACGATATTTTATGCTATATAAAATATACAAGACATGCTCAATTTATATCGTGCATGCTTGCAATAGGGAGGAGAAGGCCATGAAAAAACCTATAGTTGTTACCAGTAAAGGCTATGCTAAGCTATTGACCCCAAAAGGTAATAGCAACGATGGCTTTGCGGTTTCAAATGACTTTGAAAAAGTTTTTTTCAAATATTCATCTCAAGGATTGAGTAATCAGGTTGAAGAAATGATGAATGATTGGATTTCTGAAAAGGTTCGGTCGGAGGAAGAGGCCATTTTTAAAGATATCAAACATCATTCCCGTATTAAAACTGCCTGACGTCTGAGGGGCCATACATGGCTCCTCTTCTAAAAAATTCGCATCTTATTTTTTATCCGCCATCAACAGCCTTATCCACTGCGCGCTTCACATCCTCGTCAATTCCATTGCTAAAAATAAAAACAATTCCACTCCTAGCGCGCAATGCTCTCCCCGCCACGCCTGCCCGCTTAATGGGCCGCTTTTAATGCAGGTGCAAAGGTGGTCTCAGGCCGCGCCACGACTGGCGCTGGTCTGTCATGCCGGAGCGAGAAAACACATGCAAAACCATGCACATTATGGATGCATGGCTTATTTCGTTAAAAATAGCGGGATTTACGGGGATTTTTTGACAGGCTACTGCGCGGCCAGTTCGGCGCGTCGACGGGTGTAAATCATGTTCTGTGCAGGGGTGAATTTTTCGCGATTATCATCCCGCGAAGGCGCGTCAGGCCTGTATCCGATGGCCGTTAAAATATCTTTATCCTGTGCAGAATAATTAATTTCATTTTCAACGGTCAGCCAGACGGAAAGAGCTTCCCTCAGGTAAGCGACTGAACGGTCAAGCGCGCGATTTTTTATCATCGCGGGCTGGTTTTTAATCCCCATCAGCTCCGGTGCCAGTGCGGCGGCCAGCTCTGCGCCGTTCTGCTGCATAAAATCATGCAGCCGGTTACGGATGCTGATGCGCTGCACCTCCTCGTGCGAGAAGATGTAGCGACCGGCGGCCTGATTAACTTCCCATTTTTTTACGTCAATCAGGTCACGCAGCATCGGTAATCTGCGGGAGCCTGATACATTGTCATCCAGCAATAATTCCTGATATTCCTGCATTGCGGCGGCCAGTTCGGTTTTACGGTTCAGCCACGCGGTTTTGTTCGTCTGACAGGCGTCATAGGCCTGCTGTAAGGTCAGAGTGGTCACGGGTTGTCTCTCCTGATTAATGGCGGAACGGCGAGCTGTAGCAGCCTTTTACCCGACGGGGTGCAACGGGAGCTGTTGGCACCGGCGCGGGTTTCTCATCGACGACCGGGGAACGGATCACCTCAAAGATGGACTCATGCGTTTTGAATGTCGCCGAGCAGTGCACATTCTGGCACTGCAGGTAACTCTCTTTGACGCTGTCAGACATATAGCGGCTGGTGCGAACGTGGGCCGCCGTGCGGCAGAAAGGGCAGCGCATCATGACAGTAATCCCCGTGCTTTCAGGGTGGCCTCACGTTCCCGCATTTTTTCCTGCCAGACTTTTCGCTGACCGGGCGTGGTCGCAACGTCATGCTCCATATGCGGCAGGGTTGAGGCTGACAGCCCTGTTTTAAACAGCACCGGTTCATCTGTCAGACGGATATTGCAACCCTTCACCGCCTGCTCAAGCCACGCTTTCACCTTATGCATAACGGCATGCTCTGGTTCGATATATCCCTGATGGCCGATGGTATTGGCAAGCGGATTTTCTTTAACCAGTATGCTGAGTTTCATTGCTCTGATGAGGGCACCGCAGCTTTCACGCAGGGCAGCATCGAGTTCATGCTCTGCATACTGACTGAGGACGCCGTGATGTGCCTGACGGTATGCTCTGGCCGTGCGGTCACAGGCTCCTTTGAGCCTGTCCAGCTCAAAAGACAGTACCTCGTTCATGCTGTCACATTCCTGCGCCAGTTCCCGCCGTGCCACGTGCGCCAGATGGCGTTGTTTTAGCTCGTCGGTAATGACAGCACCACCGGCACGAAAGGCGGCGCGCCATGCGCCGGAATCATTGCCGTTTTCCTGCTCCAGTTCATTTTTTTGCGTTTGCACCTGGCTGATGGCCGTCGTGGTTTCATCCATACGGCTGGCATTGGCGAGATGCGCCGAGCGGGCAGTCTCAAGGCGTTCCATTGCAGGTTTAAGGTAGTCGGGAATAACAGCGGTCTGAGTCATGTCGGGTCTCCTCTTCGTTTCAATCTGAGGAGATTCTGCCGCGCCAGA
>OKVX01000650.1_pt1 | contig 16835 bp, 4 predicted proteins | sample 1606941 | NCBI WGS metagenome assembly OKVX01 (sample SAMN03281016, study PRJEB24777) | human gut metagenome | isolation source: fecal sample PR161 from 1 month old female Malay infant, caesarean... | reverse complement strand
ACTTTTTCTTCACAAAGTTTTAGAATGATAGCAAAATCGTGAAAATGATTTTTTGTTGTATGGTGAGTTAGGCCATTGAAGTTACTAACTTTTATAGTGCAATTGGAGGTACAAATATGTCTAAAGTTGCTATTGTTACAGGTGCAGGTCAAGGGATTGGTTTTGCAATTGCAAAACGTTTGGTTCAAGACGGCTTTAAAGTCGGAATCTTGGACTACAATGCAGAAACAGCTGAAAAAGCTGTTGCAGAATTGTCAGCTGAAAATGCTTTTGCTGTTGTAGCAGATGTATCTAAACAAGCAGAAGTTGCTGCGGCCTTCCAAAAAGTTGTTGATCACTTTGGTGATTTGAATGTTGTTGTCAACAATGCCGGTGTAGCACCAACTACTCCACTTGCTACCATCACAGAAGAACAATTCCATCGTACATTTAATATCAATGTCGGTGGTGTGATCTGGGGTGCTCAAGCTGCGCAAGCGCAATTTAAAGCCCTTGGTCACGGTGGTAAGATCATCAACGCCACTTCTCAAGCTGGTGTCGTTGGGAACCCGAACTTGACTGTCTATGGTGGTACTAAATTTGCAGTTCGTGGGATTACACAAACTTTGGCGCGTGATTTGGCTGACTCAGGCATCACTGTCAATGCCTACGCACCAGGTATCGTAAAAACTCCAATGATGTTTGACATTGCCCACGAAGTTGGTAAAAATGCAGGTAAAGATGACGAATGGGGTATGCAAACATTCGCAAAAGACATCACTTTGAAACGTCTGTCTGAACCTGAAGATGTGGCAGCTGCAGTAAGCTTCCTTGCTGGACCTGACTCAAACTACATCACAGGTCAAACTATCATCGTAGATGGTGGTATGCAATTCCATTAATCAGTAAAGAATAGCTGGTTCTCTTGAAGAGGATCCAGGCGAATGGGGGACTAAGATCTATTTTCAAAATAGCTCTCGGTCCCTTTTTTGCGGGGCGCGTGATAAGGTTCTCCGTGATGAGGTGCTCCATGCTGAGAAGGTAGAGGGGCTTGTATGTTACTCTATAGGGTTCTGAATCAGCAAGGACTTTCTAAAAGGTCACTTATTCATTTTAGTCTGGCTGTCTTTGTGGTATAATAAGAACGATTGAATAAATGCGCTAGTGATAGCGAACAAGATTATAGGAGAGAAACATGGCAAAAGATATTCGTGTGCGTTATGCACCAAGTCCAACGGGATTATTACACATCGGAAATGCGCGTACTGCATTGTTTAACTACCTTTATGCACGTCATTATGGCGGTACCTTTATTATTCGGATTGAAGATACGGACCGCAAGCGCCACGTCGAAGACGGGGAACGTTCACAGCTTGAAAACCTTCGTTGGTTGGGGATGGATTGGGATGAAAGTCCTGAAACACACGAAAACTATCGCCAATCAGAACGGTTGCCACTTTACCAAAAATACATTGATCAACTCTTGGCGGAAGGGAAAGCCTATAAATCTTATGTAACAGAAGAAGAATTGGCAGCGGAACGTGAACGTCAAGAAGCAGCTGGTGAAACACCTCGCTATGTCAATGAATACCTCGGAATGAGCGAAGAGGAAAAGGCAGCCTATGTAGCAGAACGCGAAGCAGCGGGGATTGTTCCGACTGTTCGTTTGGTGGTCAATGAAGCTGGTATCTACAAGTGGCATGACATTGTTAAGGGTGATATCGAGTTTGAAGGGGCTAATGTCGGTGGTGATTGGGTTATCCAAAAGAAAGATGGCTACCCAACTTATAACTTTGCCGTCGTCATCGATGATCATGAAATGAAGATTTCTCATGTTATTCGCGGAGATGACCACATCGCCAATACACCAAAACAGTTAATGGTGTATGAAGCACTTGGATGGGAAGCTCCTGAGTTTGGTCACATGACTTTGATTATTAACTCTGAAACGGGTAAGAAGTTATCTAAACGGGACACAAATACTCTTCAATTTATCGAAGACTACCGTAAGAAAGGGTACCTTCCAGAAGCGGTCTTTAACTTTATCGCTCTTCTTGGTTGGAACCCTGGTGGGGAAGATGAAATCTTCTCTCGTGAAGAACTCATCAAGCTCTTTGATGAACACCGCCTCAGCAAGTCTCCAGCGGCCTTTGACCAAAAGAAATTGGACTGGATGAGCAATGACTACATCAAGAATGCAGATCTTGAAACAATCGTCGCAATGGCGAAACCATTCCTCGAAGAAGCAGGTCGTCTAACAGACAAGGCTGAGAAGTTTGTAGAACTCTACAAGCCACAAATGAAATCGGTCGATGAAATCGTTCCATTGACAGACCTCTTCTTTGCAGACTTCCCAGAGTTGACAGATGCAGAAAAAGAAGTCATGGCAGGTGAAACAGTGCCGACAGTATTAGAATCTTTCAAAGCGAAATTGGAGGCTATGTCTGATGAAGAGTTTGTGGTAGAAAATATCTTCCCACAAATTAAAGCGGTTCAAAAAGAAACAGGTATCAAAGGGAAGAACCTCTTTATGCCAATTCGGATTGCCGTTTCAGGAGAAATGCATGGTCCAGAATTGCCAGAAACCATTTTCTTACTTGGCCGTGAAAAATCAATTGAGCACATTGAACGGATGTTGAAGAAGATTGCGTAAGCCTCTCTATACCGGGATTTGTATGTAGTTTATAAGGGATTGGAAATTAGTTTTCCAGTCCTTTTTTTCGTCTGTTAAAAAGCTCATTTTTTTCAAAAATTTGCCCCGGTTTGACAAAAATACTACTATGAAAGCGATTTCATTACTAATTAAAGGTAAGATTATAAAAAAATAGCAATAACTAATGATAATTGCTTCCAAAAACCTCCATGGTAGTCTATAATAGTAGGGCAATAAAAAATGTAAATAAGGAGACAACATGTTTTTTAAACGTTCAAACGGTGAATTCCGTGAAACCGATCGTGTCACTCGTTTTAAATTGATTAAATCAGGTAAGAACTGGTTGCGCGCGGCTACTTCTAACTTTGGTCTTTTGAAAGTGATCCGTGGTCAAGTTGAAAAGACTGTCGTGGCTGAAGTTCGTGAAGACGAAGTTTCTGCTACAGAAATGACTAGTCGTGGCTTGTTGAAAGGGATTGTAGCAGCAGGAGCTATTTTTGGTGCAGCTACAGTTGCCAACACTGCAAAGGCTGATGAAACTGGATCAGACGTAGTGACTGCTTCTGAGCTTTCTAGCCAAGCACTTGTAGAGCAAGGAAGTACAGTCCTTGGTACAACTTCAACAACTGAATCTCAATCTGAATCAACTACAGAATCAACTACTGAATCTACAACAGAATCAGCAAGTGCTTCTGCTTCAGTGAGCGCTTCAACTTCTGTTAGTGTATCCGCTTCTCACTCAGCTTCATTGAAGGAACATGCTTCAACAGAAGTTTCAACAGCTTCTAGTGAATCAGCTGTAGTAGCTGGATCTGAATCTGCTTCAGAAACTACTGCACCTGTAAAGGCTGAAGACAAAGTTGTTTTGGAACAAAATGCTTCAGAAGCAGTCTTGTTGAACAAGATCGCAAGCGACTACTCAGCGACAGTTTCAGTCCCTGAAAAGAAAGCAGCTCTTGATGCCGCAATTGCTAAAGTTCAAACAGAATTGACAGCAAGCAACAGCTTGATCAATGCCAATGCTTCTGCTCAATCATATGCGGATCAACGCGAACGTTTGAGCAAGTCAGTAGATGACATGATGGCAACCTTGACAGCAGCTGGATTTACTGGAAATGCTACTGTAGATGGTGCTCCAGCAGTTACTGCACAGTTGGCACCAATTTCAACAAGAACTAATGGAACGACAACTCCAGTCATTACAGATCCGAACGGTGCAACGATTGAGGATGCTGCCTTCAACAAGTCTGGTTATGCTTTGGATCCAAACGCTGATCGTTTCACTTTCGGTGTATGGCAATTCCTTAAAACGGATCATTCAACTGGGGCTAAAACAAACTTTGACTACTATGCTACTCTTGCAGTAGATCGTTCTGCCATCACTGGTAGCCTTTCAGCTAATCCAGATGTTCACTTGCGTATTGTGAAGAAATCTGATGGTTCAGAAGTCTTCACACGTACCATCCATGCTGGTGAAAGCAACATCTCACTTCCAAGCTACATCACTAATAACAACTCTGATGTAACCAATACCTTGACATACACAGGTGCTAACGGAACTGATCCAGGTAACGTGACCTTCTCATTGGTAAATGCGAAACTTGAATATGAAACACTTCAAATTCGTGATACCAACTACCCAGGTAATGAAAACGAAGACAAACAAAACGTTCAAACTTCTGTTCCTTATGCAACAGTTGATCAAACAACTCACTATAAGCTTATCCAAGGTAAGTCTACTCCAGGTCAACTATACACCCCTACTGGAACTGAAACAGATCTTGCAAGCTACACACAAACAGGTCTTGCAGGACAACAATTTACAGCTTCAAACAACCGTGATATCCCTGGTTACAAGCATGTAGCTGCTACAACAGATTCTACTCAAAAAACATCTGGTGTCCTTGGTAAAGGTGTTGTTGGTCAAAAATTGGTCGAACTTCAAGGTGGAGCTAACCATTACTACGTGAAACGTATTTCTGAAATCGTGGATACAAATGGTTCGACTGTAACGAAATTCTACGCTCTTGATCCATCTCAAGTGAACAATTTTGCTACATCTGATATTGGTACTGAAGATGTATCTAAGTACACACTCATCTACACAAGTAAAGTGAATAAGGCTGGTGAAGAGTGGAAGGCTGATGAGACTAAAGTTACAAAAGTAAACAGCAAAAATGGGGACTACTATATTGAAGTCAACGAAACAGCTGGAAGTAAATCACTCATTATCACTGGTTGGCAGTCTGCTACTGAGACAGATACTTATAAACAAATGGACGGAACTCTACATACTTATCCACGTCCATTCAAAGGTGCTCCAAGCACATCATTGACACCTGCCGGAGCTGGTAATAACAGTTATAACGTCATTGCTGGTAAAGTTCCAGAAATCCAAGCAGAAGGATCTGTTGCGAATGACCCAACAGCACCAAATGGTAAAGTATACTCTAATTTGAAGGGTTATTCATCATTCTCTAACAACTACTCAATTCCAACTGCGATTAAACCATCAACTGATGTGAACTATTACTTCGAGAAATTGGGTGATTCTGAGTCTGCATCTCAATCACAATCATTTTCTACCTCTGCTTCAAACTCACAATCACTTTCAGAAGTAGTGTCTAAATCACAATCAGTATCGCAGTCAGAAGTAGCATCTAAGTCACAATCAGTATCGCAGTCAGAAGTAGTGTCTAAGTCACAATCTGTGTCACAGTCAACATCAGCAGTAGTATCTAAGTCACAATCAGTATCACAATCAGAGGTTGTTTCTAAGTCACAATCTGTGTCACAATCAACATCAGAAGTAGTGTCTAAGTCACAATCTGTGTCACAATCTGAATCAGAAGTAGTATCCAAGTCAGGATCTCAATCAGAATCTGATACAACATCAGCTTCTAAATCTGCATCAGAATCAGTATCTGCTTCATTGAGCCAATCAGAAGTTGAATCAGCAAGTGTATCTGAGTCACAATCAGAATCTGCATCAACATCAGCGTCTGAGTCAGCAAGCACATCAGGATCTGTATCAGCATCAGCGTCTGAGTCAGCATCAACATCTGAGTCAACAAGTGCATCAACATCAGAATCAGCATCATTATCAGCATCAGAATCAGCAAGTGTATCTGAGTCACAATCAGAATCAGCATCATTATCAGCATCTGAGTCAGCAAGCACATCAGGATCTGTATCAGCATCAGCGTCTGAGTCAGCATCAACATCTGAGTCAGCAAGTGCGTCAACATCAGAGTCGGCATCATTATCAGCATCTGAGTCAGCTTCAACATCATTATCAGCATCTGAATCAGCATCATTATCAGCATCTGAGTCAGCAAGCACATCAGAATCTGTATCAGCATCAGCGTCTGAGTCAGCAAGTGCGTCAACATCAGAATCAGCAAGTACCTCAGTATCTGAATCAACAAGTGCCTCAGTATCAGCAAGTCAATCAGCATCGACATCTGCCTCAGCTTCAGTATCAGCAAGTCAGTCAGCATCGACATCTGCCTCAGCTTCAGTATCAGCAAGCCAATCAGTATCAGCGTCTGAATCAGCTTCAGTATCAGCAAGCCAATCAGTATCAGCGTCTGAATCAACTTCAACCTCAGTAAGTCAATCAGTGTCAGCATCTGAATCAGCTTCAACCTCAGTAAGTCAATCAGTATCAGCGTCTGAATCAACTTCAACCTCAGTAAGTCAATCAGTATCTGCATCTGAATCAACTTCAACCTCAGTAAGTCAATCAGTGTCAGCATCTGAATCAACTTCGACCTCAGTAAGTCAATCAGTGTCAGCATCTGAATCAGTATCAAACTCACTTTCTACATCTGTATCTGTTTCAGCTTCAAATTCTTCATCAATGTCTGAAAGTGAAACACCTAAACAAGGTGAAGTTATCATCACTTACATCCGTGAAAATGATGGTAAAGAAATCCAAAAACCTCGTCAAGATACACCTAACTCACCATATGACACACCATATAACACAACTGAGGAAGGTGAAAAACCTAACACGATCAAGACACCAGATGGTAAGACATACAAGATCGTACCGAAAGGTGACTATCCAGTAGGTAAAGTTGACGGTGACGGACACCTTGAATCATCAGACCCAACTAAAGGTAAAGTTGATAAACCTAAATCAACCATCACTTACGTTTACAAAGAAGTGAAGGGTAATGTCTACGTACACTATGTTGATGTTAATGGTAACAAGATTAAAGACGATGTCACTGATGAAAAAGATCAACCAGTTGATAAAGACTATGACACAGTTATTGACAACCGTCCAAAAGAAATCGAATTCCAAGGTAAGACATACGAATTGGTACCAGCCGGTAACTACAAAGTAGGTCAAGTCGACGAACAAGGTCACTGGACAGGTGATGATGCTACAACAGGTAAAGTCGTCGAAGGTGATAAGAACGTTACTTACGTTTACAAACTTAAAGAAGATCCAACGAAACCTAAAGAAGGTGACGTTATCATCACTTATGTAGACGAAAAAGGTAAAGAAATCAAGAAACCTCGTCAAGACACACCAAACTCACCATATGATACACCATATAATACAACTGAGGAAGGTGAAAAACCTAAGACAATCAAGACTCCAGATGGTAAGACATACAAGATCGTACCAAAAGGTGACTACCCAGTAGGTAAAGTTGATAAGGATGGACACTTGGAATCTTCTGATCCAACTAAGGGTAAAGTTGATAAACCGCGTTCAATCATCACTTACGTTTACAAAGAAGTGAAAGGTGACGTTTACGTTCACTATAAAGATACTGAAGGTAACACAATCAAGTCTGATGTCACTGACGAAAAAGACCAACCAGTTGATAAAGATTACGATACAGTAATTGATAACCGTCCAAAAGAAATCCAATACAATGGTAAGACCTATGAATTGGTGCCAGCAGGTAGCTACACTGTAGGTAAAGTTGATGGACAAGGTCACCTTGAGTCATCAGACGCTACAACAGGTAAAGTGGTTGAAGGACGTAAAGACGTAACTTACATCTACAAACTTAAAGAACAACCAGCACAACCTAAGGGTAACGTTTACGTTCACTACGTAGATGAAAATGGTAACACGATCAAACGTTCTGTTACAGACGAATCTAACCAACCAGTAGGTAAAGATTACGATACAGTTGCGGATAATCGTCCTAAGACAATTGTGACTCCAGATGGTAAAGTTTACGAATTGGTACCACAAGGTAACTACCCAGTAGGTAAAGTTGATGGTGAAGGTCACTTAACGACAACTGATCCAACTACAGGTAAAGTGATCGAAGGTGATAAGAACGTCACTTACGTCTACAAACTTGTGAAAACTCCAAACGTTCCAACACCAAATACTCCAGTACCACCAACTCCAACACCAAATACTCCTGTAGATCCAACACCTAATAAACCAATGGATCCAACACCAAATACTCCAGTGAACCCAGTTCCTGAGCAACCAGCTCAACCAGCTCCAGCTCTTGAACAACTTCCAAATACTGGTGAAACTGGATCTGTAGCAACAGCTATTCTTGGAGCAGTTGCAGGGGTTGCTGGCGTTGCAGCACTTGGACGTCGCAAAAAAGAAGAAAAATAATCTTCGACTATCATTTCATCCGGTCATTTCATGTATGTGGGACATGAAAAAGGATTCCAGAAAGAGAGCCTTAGGGTTCTCTTTTTGGCTTTTTTCAAATAAAAAATTAGTCTTAATTAGTTACTTTTTTGTCAAAATTGGTGTATAATAACTCGATATCTTATTTTTAAGGAGCAGGCATGTTTTTTAAACGTTTGAAAGGGGAGTTTCGCGAAACGGAGCGGATCACGCGCTTTAAATTGATCAAATCGGGAAAAACTTGGGTGCGAGCGTCCATCTCGCAGTTGGGGCTTTTTCGTGTTCCTCATGCTAATACGTGTGAACCTTTCGAATCAGTATGCCAGCCTGCTCCTAGTTCTTTCTTGAAAGGAATTGTGGCTCTGGGTGCTCTTGCAGGGGCGACAACTCTTGCTAATCCAGTGGTTGCTGAGGAAAATGGTGGGGAAGTAGGGATTGAATCTGAGACCAATCTATCAACGGGTCTAGTTGGTTCTGATAGCCTTGTCCTGGGGACGACTGCTGCTTCGGAGTCATTATCAGCGAGTCAATCTATGAGTGCATCTGTCTCGCTTTCAGAGACAACTAGCGAAAGCGGTTCTGTAACTCAGTCAATTTCTTTGAGTGAATCTCACGTTACCAGTCAATTTTCATCTGAATTGCATATGGAACCGATTGAGAACGTAGCTGAAGCACCAACTCAGCGTTCAGATGAGCAAGTGCAGCGTCTCCAAGCCTTGGCCTTGGATTTGTACACCTATCGTGAGCAAGCTTTGGAAATCCCTGGGACGGAAACTGCGATTGAAAATGGCGATCTGGCTTTAGAAGCTATTCGAACAGGTTTGTCCAATCCAGCAATTCAAATGGATGCAGTGGAAAGCCAAGCAAAGATCGCTCGCAATCGCTTAGCCAATGCGGTGCTTCGTGCGACATCCGGTCAGCGTGACCCTCGGACAGGTAGCGTGATAACGAAAGAACATGCCTTTCGTGCCCCATTTTTCATGAGTGGACCGGGAAATGATCATGTGATCACAGCTTATAATTCAGATCCTATCAAGCTGCAATATATTGTGAGAGAGCGTAATGGTGGCCTTATCCTGACTTATATGGGCTATGCTCCTAATAGTGAGCGGGTCGATGGTGTCTTGGTGCCAAATGCGACCTTGAAGTCTGCCTTTGCACCTATGTTGATTGAAGGGAGAGTAGGTAGTACCGAAATTGTGGAGCCTAGGAAAACCTATCGGATTACTGTTCGTTTCACGAACTCCAATAATCAGTTTATTGATCGCTCTTTCCGTATTAAAGTTTTGCCCCAAAATGATGGAATTCGTAACCCAATTAGGGCTGTGACGACAGAAGTCGTTGTCAATGATCCCAACAATCTGGACCAGGCTGAAAAAGATCAGGTGTGGGAAGCGTTTCGATCTTCCAATCCGAGAATCGTAGGCTCAAAAGATTTCAAGAGTTATTCAGTTTCAGCATCAGGTGTGGTGAGGATTACTTTTAAAGACAACACGGCTAGTGATATGCCGTTGCCTGTGAAAGGCTTACCAGCGCCAACAGTCATGACAAGATTGTTGGAAAAAGCTAATACCCAAACGCCTGTAACTGTAACGGGAGCGAAGCCTGGATCAACCGTTGTTTTGTACAACAATGAGGAAGCAGTCGGAACAGCAGTGGCTGACGCTTCAGGTCGGGCGATAGTGGTTCCCACCGTTCCCTTGCAGTCAGGAGGAGTGAATGCGAAAATTCAGGTCTTATATGGGAATCGTCTCGTCTATTCAGCTGCCAGTAATTATGTAGCGGTGACCATGGATTCGTCGGAATTCAGTCAATCCGTCTCTCTTTCGACTAGTCAATTGGAATCGGTTGCTACATCCCAGTCGGCTTCAACCAGTGCCATTGTTTCTCTTTCTGCCTCAGAATCTGTATTCATTTCTGAGTCAGTGAGAGCGTCCCTGTTGAACAGCCAGTCTGGTTCTGAATCTGCCTCAGTCTCCGAATCCCTTAGTGAATCAATTTCAGAATCTATTTTAAGGTCAGAATCGGCAAGTGCATCAGTTTCTGAATTCCAGAATACTTCGGTGATGGAGAGTGAAAGTCAGTCTAGTTCAACTTCTATTTCTGATTCAGTAAGCAAATCTGTTTCAGGCTCAATCTTGCACTCTGAGTCGGTTTCAGTGTCGGAATCATGGAGTGAATCACATTCTGCCTCAGTCTCTGAATCAGCAAGTGTATCTGTTTCGATTAGTGCTTCAACTTCAGCAAGCTCTTCAGTTTCTGAATCCTTGTCTGAATCGGTCAGCACATCAAGTACCTCAGAGTCGATTTCAAATTCTGAATCCGTTTCAAGTTCTGTGTCATTGTCATCGTCAGAATCGCTCTCTTACTCAGAATTAGTCAGTGTTTCAGATTCAGTAAGCGAATCGGTTTCAGCCTCGATCTTGCACTCTGAATCGGTCTCAGTGTCGGAATCATGGAGTGAATCACATTCCGCATCAATCTCTGAATCAGCAAGTGTATCTGTTTCGATTAGTGCTTCAACCTCAGCAAGCTCTTCAGATTCAGAGTCTCAGAGTACTTCTGTTCAGGAAAGTGAGTCTAGTTCAACCTCAGTTTCAGATTCAGTAAGCGTCTCTGATTCAGGCTCGATTTCGCATTCCGAATCAGTCTCATTATCTGAATCTGGAAGCGAATCCCATTCTGTGTCAGTCTCGGAATATCTGTCTGAATCGGTCAGTACATCAGTATTAGTAAGTACCTTAGAGTCGATTTCAAGTTCTGAATCCATTTCAAGTTCTGTGTCATTTTCATCGTCAGAATCAATTTCTTACTCAGAATCAGCCAGTGTTTCGGCTTCAGTGAGCGTCTCTGCTTCAGTCTCAATTTCGCATTCCGAATCGGTTTCAGTTTCCGAATCTGAGAGTACTTCTGTTCAGGAGAGTGAGTCTAGTTCAACATCAGTTTCAGATTCAGTAAGCGCATCTATTTCAGGTTTGATTTCGTATTCCGAGTCAGTCTCATTATCTGAATCTGGAAGTGAATCCCATTCTGCGTCAGTCTCAGAATATCTGTCTGAATCGGTCAGTACATCAGTATTAGTAAGTACCTCAGAGTCGATTTCAAATTCTGAATCCGTTTCAAGTTCTGTGTCATTTTCATCGTCAGAATCAATTTCTTACTCAGAATCAGCCAGTGTTTCGGCTTCAATGAGCGTCTCTGCTTCAGTCTCAATTTCGCATTCCGAATCGGTTTCAGTATCTGAATCCTTATCTGAATCAGTCAGTGTCTCAGAGTCGATCTTAAGTTCTGAATCCGTTTCAAATTCAGCATCATTTTCATCGTCAGAATCGATTTCTCACTCGGAATTAGCCAGTGTTTCGGCTTCTGATTCTATGAGCAAATCAATTCAGGAGAGTCAGTCTGTTTCAGGCTCAATCTTGCACTCCAAATCAGTTTCAGTATCGGAATCTAGAAGTGAATTCCTTTCTGCATCAGTCTCTGAATCAGCACGTATCTCTGAATCGGTTAGTGTATCAGTATTAGTAAGTACCTCAGAGTCGATTTCAAGTTCTGAATCCGTTTCAAATTCAGCATCATTATCGTTGTCAGAATCGCTCTCTTATTCAGATTCAGCAAGTACATCTGCTTCAGTGAGCAGCTCTGATTCGGTCTCAACCTCAACTTTAGAATCGGTTTCAACATCTGAATCTAGAAGTGCATCGTTTTCTGAAAGAGTCTCGGAGTCTTTGTCTGTCTCAGAGTCAATGGTTGAATCTGTCCGGGCTTCAGCCTCAGTCAATGATTCAGTCTCAGTGAGCACCTCAGAGTCCATTTTGATCTCTGAATTCGCTTCAAATTCTGCGTCATTGTCCTTATTTGAATCGGCCTCAACATCGGCCAGTACTTCAGTCTCAGGCTCAACAAGCCATTCTATGTCAATTTCAGAATCTTTACCGTTGTCTGAATTGACCTCAACCTCTGACACAGTTAGTGCTTCTCAGTCACTTAGCCAATCACAACTAGTGATCGAATCATCGAGCAATGTTGTCTCTTCTAGTGAATCAGTGTCTCGTACCTCGGATGCCCGTGCTTCAGTGAGCCTATCTTTATCAACAAATCAAGCGGGTGAAGAACTGCACCATCAGCACTCAGAAACCCTGCTTCCAAAAACGGGGACAGTAGAGACGACTCACTTTGTAACAGGAGCAGTTGCCTTTCTTGCTGGTCTATCCCTTCTAGGCCTACGAAAACAAAAAGATGAGTAATCTAGTGGGTAAGTAACTCCAATTATCTAGCGAAGGTTGGACACTTGTCCAGCCTTTTTGAGTGCCTTGCAAAAGAAATTGAAAGAATGATGAAACTTTTCATGAAATGTGAAAGCGGCTACAGAAATATATTTGCTTTTGGTAACAAATTACTTGAATCTACATAGCATTCTTGTATAATAATAGTAACTAGATTATATGAGTACAAGGGGTATATCATGCAATTTAAGCGTGCAAAGGGAAACTTTCGTGAAACGGATCGTGTCGTTCGCTTTAAATTAATCAAATCAGGTAAAAATTGGCTTCGGGCATCAACTGCTGCTCTAGGACTCTTTCGTGTGGTTCGGGGGCAAGTAGAGGAGATGATCGTTGCCGAAGTTCCAGAAGATGGCGGTCGTCTTCATAAGGACGGACAACAGTTATTAAAAGGTTTGGTTGCTGTAGGGACTGTATTTGGAGGAGCTGCTGTAGCTACGACGGCTCAAGCAGAAGAAGTGGCATCTCTTGCCCCGACTGTGTCTGAAACTAAACAAGAGACATTGGTAGAAGCAGATAGCGTCATTCTTTCTAAGACATCCTCGCTAGATTCTGCCTCCGCTTCTCTATCAACCTCTACAAGTCTTTCTGAATCGGCAAGCCATTCTCTCTCTATGAGTGAATCGACTTCTATTTCCATCAGTGGGCAAGAATCTACCAGTTTGTCAAGCGTTTCTAGTGAATCCACACAAGTTCTAGCTTCAGAATCTGCGGTAGATGAACCAGCGACTACAGATGAAGCTCCCCTACTGGAACAAAACGCTTCTGAAGCAGATCTGCTCCAACAAATCGCAGGGAAATACGCTGCTCAGCTACCAGTGCCTGAGCGTAAGGCAGCTTTGGAAGCAGTCATCAATAAGCTACAATCGGAAGTAGCGACTAGCTATCGTTTGGTCCATACAAATACCAGTGCGCAAGCTTATGCCGAACAACGCGATCGCTTGGGCAAAGCAGTTGATGAGATGATGACCACCTTAACAGCTGCAGGCTTTGTAGGAAACTCCAATGTAAATGGGAAGCCAGCTATCTCAGCTCAATTGTCTCCAATTTATGAGGAAGTCTATACTGCACCTGATATTTTAGATATAAAACCCAATCCAGATGATCCAAACGGTGCCAGTGTAGAAGACCCCACTCTTGATACACCAGGTTATCTTAAAGATCCTCATCTTGATAAGGATGCTTTAAAGCTTACACCTGAAGAACTTAAAATGTATGCAGATAACCCCTACTTGCATCGCTATACATTTGGAATTTGGGAATTTGTAAATAAACAAGGAAACTCGCTCGGTTACTATGCGACCATGTCGATTGATACCAGTGAAATAGCCCCAGACAAACGAAAAGGAATGGATGTTTATTTCCGTATTGTTCGGAAATCAGATGGGGCAGAGATTTTTTCACAAACAGTATCTCCAAGTAGAACGGGAGAAGAGATCCAATTACCAAAAGAAGTATTGATTGGTGAAGCTCCACTTGGAAACTGGGTTTACAATTCGATACCTTCTGAAGATAACGCGACTTTTGGAATTGTGACGCAAGTTATTCCGGATCAAGCTGTCTTGTTCCGCAGTATTTATGATGTCATGGAGCCTTCGAATCAAGGAAAATTAATTCTAACGTATCCTCGTATCAAAATTCCCTCTATGGTAGGGCAACAATCAACATTTTATAGAGAAGTTGATCCCTATGCTGATCCCTACACTACAGAGTACCAACCAACGGGAAGAGAAAGAGCGTTAATGGAATATAAAATCTATGGGTTGGAAGGCCAACACTATACGGCTTCAAATCCGCGCGAATTCCCAGGTTACGTACAAGTTGCAGCAAGAAATATATCTCCAAATTGGAAAAGTGGGATATTTGATAATAGTAAGAATGGAAAGTCAACAATTGAATTACTAGGTGATGCGCGTGAGCATTTCATTAAAAGTGAAGTTGTCCAGTTGAATCAGAATGGTGATTATTCACTTCGCTACTATGTTTTAGATCCTTCTAAAATTCATGATGTTAGTAGTGGTGATTTAGGCAATACTCAAGTGACTAATGTTTATACACTTGTTTATGAAAAAGACTTTAATCAGGATCGTACGGATAATCTTACTGATTTAGGTGGAACCCGTAGGGTTGAAAGTCAAAACAAGGATTACTTCCTGAATGTGACACCAAGACGGATAGATGAACAACATTTAGAGTTGGATATTACGGGATGGTTCTCTACTAAGGAGACGGTTACTTATACAGATGAGAAAACAGGGATCGAATATACAGTTCCAAAACCATTCACGGAACTTCCAAGCTCACCGTCTGTTAGTAATAATTCAACCATGATTGTAGGAGAGGATGCGACGCCTCACGGAGCAGACGGCTTCTCTAACTTCAAACAAACAATCAAAAAATATGTAGTCCCATACCCATTAATCAGTACCACTTATTATTATCGGAGAATGACACCGTCAGAATCTGCCTCACAATCGCAAAGTTTCTCGACTTCAGCGTCTATCTCAGAGAGTGAGTCACCAACCTCTGAGTCTGCCTCTCGATCACAGTCAGAAGCTAATTCAAAAAATCAGTCGCTGGCAGTGAGTGAATCTTCTGAATCCTTATCGCTATCTGTCTCTACAAGCGAATCTACAGTGCTCGTATCACGATCTATTTCTATGAGCCAATCGGAGTCCTTGGTACAAGCTTCAGCTTCCGTAAGTCAATCTGAGTCGTTGGTTCAAGCTTCAACATCTGCGAGTCAATCTGAATCGCTGGTTAAAGAATCAATTTCCGCAAGCCAATCAGAGTCACAAGTACAAGCTTCGGTTTCGGCGAGTCAATCCGAATCGCAAGTCCAAGCCTCAGTTTCGGCAAGCCAGTCAGAATCGTTGGTTCAAGCTTCAATCTCAGCTAGTCGATCAGAATCGATGGTCCAAGCTTCAGTTTCTGCGAGCCAATCAGAGTCACAAGTACAAGCATCGGTTTCTGCGAGCCAATCAGAGTCACAAGTACAAGCTTCGACTTCAGCGAGTCAATCCGAATCGCAAGTTCAAGCTTCGGTTTCAGTAAGTCAGTCAGAGTCGTTGGTACAAGCTTCGGTTTCGGCAAGTCAATCCGAATTGCAAGTTCAAGTATCGACTTCAGCAAGCCAATCTGATTCGTTGGTTAAAGAATCAATTTCCGCGAGTCAGTCAGAGTCATTGGTTCAAGCTTCGACTTCAGCGAGTCAATCCGAATCGCAAGTCCAAGCCTCGACTTCGGCGAGTCAGTCAGAGTCATTATCTGATGTGGTATCTAAATCAACTTCCTTGTCCCAATCGCAGTCAACATCCGCTGTTGGATCGAAGGAAGTAGTTTCTCAACTTGTTTCTTTGTCTCAATCTACTTCGATGAGCGAGAAAATTTCTGAATCAGCCTTAGTGAGCCAATCTGAATCCTTGGTTCAAGCATCAACTTCAGCAAGTCAATCTGAGTCGTTGGTACAAGCTTCAATTTCAGCAAGTCAATCTGATTCACAAGTTCAAGCTTCAATTTTCGCAAGCGAATCTGACTCCCAAGTCCAAGCTTCAATCTCTGCCAGCCAGTCCGAATCGCAAGTTCAAGCCTTGACTTCAGCGAGTCAATCTGACTCACAAGTTCAAGCTTCGATTTCAGCGAGTCAATCCGAATCTCAAGTTCAAGCCTCGACTTCGGTAAGCGAATCAGAATCGTTGGTTAAAGAATCGATTTCCGCGAGTCAATCAGACTCACAAGTCCAAGCCTCGACTTCCGCAAGTCAGTCCGAATCTCAAGTTCAAGCCTCGACTTCAGCAAGTCAATCAGAATCGTTAGTTCAAGCTTCAATCTCTGCAAGTCAGTCAGAGTCCTTAGTCCAAGCTTCAATCTCAGCAAGCCAATCTGAGTCGCAAGTCCGAGCATCGATTTCAGCAAGTCAATCTGAGTCACAGGTTCAAGCCTCGACTTCAGCAAGTCAATCTGAGTCGTTGGTCCAAGCTTCGGTTTCGGCAAGCCAATCCGAATCCCAAGTTCAAGCTTCGATTTCAGCGAGTCAATCAGAATCGTTGGTTCAAGTCTCAGTTTCGGCAAGCAAATCTGAATCCCAGGTCCAAGCTTCGATTTCGGCAAGTCAATCTGACTCACAAGTTCAAGCTTCGATCTCTGCAAGCCAGTCTGAGTCACAGATTCAAGCTTCAATCTCAGCAAGCAAATCTGAATCACAAGTTCAAGAATCGGTTTCGGCAAGTCAGTCAGAATCATTATCTGATGTGGTATCTAAATCAACTTCCTTGTCCCAATCGCAGTCAACATC
>OKVX01000648.1_pt1 | contig 16863 bp, 20 predicted proteins | sample 1606941 | NCBI WGS metagenome assembly OKVX01 (sample SAMN03281016, study PRJEB24777) | human gut metagenome | isolation source: fecal sample PR161 from 1 month old female Malay infant, caesarean... | reverse complement strand
AGCCTTTTAGGCTATGGCCGGTAGTGGAGGCTTTGAGCCGCAGAGCAAACCACCCGTTCACACGGGTGGTTTTGATTGCCAAGAGCAGAGACTGCGAATTCCTTAAGAGCTGAGCATATTCTTCGTATCTTTTTTTCAGCGGGTGTATGCTCAGCCTATTCAAAGGATTCGTGAAAGAGGGGAAAATAATGGAACAAGAAGAATTGAAAAAGAAGCTCTCGCCAATGGAATATGCAGTGACACAGGAAAATGCCACAGAACGTCCATTTTCTGGCAAATACGATGATTTTTATAAAAAAGGTATTTATGTTGATGTTGTTAGTGGTGAACCTTTATTCTCTTCTAGCGACAAGTATGATGCCGGCTGTGGATGGCCAGCCTTTAGCCGTCCAATCAAAAAACGTGGAGTGGCTGAGAAAGCTGATTTTTCTCATGGTATGCACCGAGTAGAAGTACGCAGCAAAGAAGCGGATTCTCACCTCGGACATGTATTCAATGATGGTCCACAGGATCAAGGCGGCTTACGCTACTGCATTAATTCCGCAGCATTACGCTTTATTCCTTTTGAAGAGATGGACGAAGCCGGCTATAGTCAATACAAAGAGCTCGTAAACTAAGATGTACCCAGCCAAGGTACATCTTTTTTGCGAGTTCTGCTTTTCGCAGTTCAATCAGTTCAAAAAGAAATTTCTAAAAAGATCTCAATCAATGGCTAGAGTTGTCTAGCAGAATCGTATGCGAAGTGAAAATAAGACGCCTTTTTCCAAAAGAAAAAGGCTTACTCAAAAAGCAAGTAGCTGCGAGTTCTGCTTTTCGTAGTTTAATCAGTTCAAAAAGAAATTTCTAAAAGGTCTCAACCAATGGCTCGGACTGTCTAGCAGAATCGTATGCGAAGTGAGAATAGGGCGTCTTTTTCCAAAAGAAAAAGGCTTACTCAAAAAGGAAGTAGCTGCGAGTTCTGCTTTTCGCAGTGTTTAGAAAAATGATTTTCAGAAAATGTATAAAATTCTAACAAAACTTGGAGAGGACGTATCCTTTTATTCGCTATACTAGAACTATCTTATTTTTAGAAAAGGCGATAGCGATGAAGATGTTTAAAGAGTTAAGTTTGTTATTACTCTATTCCGTGATTGGAGAAGGCGTAAGAATGTTTTTTCATTTACCCGTGCCGGGAAGTATTATCGGGATCTTACTGTTATTTCTTTCTTTCCAGACCAAACTTTTGAAACCAACGGCAATTGAGGATACAGCGAACTTTTTATTGAATCATTTGACGATTTTATTTGTGCCGGCTGGTGTTGGATTAATGCAATATTATGGGGCGATCAAATATACTTGGCCGATTTTGCTTGGGGCAGTGGTGGTCTGTTCCCTCGTTTCTTTAGTAGCGGTTGGGAAAACAGCGGAATTTGTCGAAAAAATCACTCTAAGAAGCAGTGATGAAAAGACGCGTCTCATTGAAAAAGTTGAAAAAATGCGAGGTGAAGCAGATGATCTCAGCGCTGGCGAATAACCCGCTTTTTGGATTAGCCTTAACCTTGCTGATTTATATCCTGATGGAAAAGCTGTTGAGCAAAGTCAACATTCCTTTTATCAACCCGTTGATCGCAAGTGTTGTTCTCATTATTGCTTTACTAAAGCTAAGTGGAATCAGCTACAAGGCGTACAATATGGGAGGGAATTTATTCACGATGATGATCACACCAGCGACAGTAGCGTTGGCCTTGCCGCTGTATCAAAATTTCGACAAATTGAAGAAATATTTTCTGCCAGTAATTTTAGGAACGCTGGTAGGTGTTGTTCTTAATTGCTTATTGAGTGTCGGAATCGGTCGTCTGTTTTCGTTAAAGCAGGGAATAATTGTTTCCTTGCTGCCAAAATCCGTAACGACAGCAATTTCCGTGGATCTTTCCAGTCAGATGGGAGGGATTTCGCCAGTAACATTAGCGATTGTTGTATCTACGGGTATTTTTGGTGCTTTGGTAGGAACAAAGGTCTTCCAGCTTTTCAATATCCAAAGCCCTGTGGCAAAGGGGATTGCTTTAGGCAGTACTTCCCATGCGATCGGGACAGGCCGAGCCATTGAGATTGGCGAATTGGAAGGAATTTTGGCTGGTTTATGCATTTGCGTTAATGGCTTAGTAACGGTGGCGCTGCTGCCGCTGTTGTTTCGTTTGTTTGAAGGTCTTTAGTACCTGCTCCTTGCGCTCTTTTGCTAAAATAGAGTGTGAAGGGGTTTTTTTATGTACATAAATGCGCTGGATTTACAAAATTACGAAAAAGAGATTTATTTTGATGTCCGTTTACTGGAGCTGTTGAATGATGGAAAAACGCATAAAAAGAAAGATCTGGCTGAGACAGTCGGTTTAGACAGCCGCAGCGTTCAACGATTGCTGGAAGAGTTGAGTAAGAACTATCGCCGATTCACTGAAACAGAGTTGCCGCTATTTGAAAGAACAGGCAATCAGTATCGCTTGTTGATTGCGGATCAAACGATGGAACAAAATCAATTTTTAGTAGATTTGATTCGTCATTCCTTGTCCTATCGTATATTACATTTATTGATTGCTGGAAAAGCACGAACGATCAAGGAGCTGAGCGAAAAGCTGTATCGCAGCGAGTCCACCATTCGTCGTAAGGTGAAGAATCTGCGTAAGGAGCTGACACCGCTGGATATAGCCATTGATCGAGGAGAGGTACTTTTTCGCGCACCAGAATCGGTCGTGCGAATGTATTTATCCGTTTATTATTGGCGTTTGTTCCGCGGAAAGGACTGGCCATTTGCACCATTGCAGCATGAATTAGTGAGCACTATCAGCACTGTCATTCAACAATTTTTTCAGGTGTCCTTGAATCCGATCAAAAGGCAGCGGTTGGAATATTTGGTCGCAGCTCATCTGCTGCGAGAGGTGCAAAAGCATTCCTTAGAAAAACATTCGGACAGTCAGGAAGCTTTGAACGATGACGCGCTATTCAAGGAGTTTTATTACCAAATAAAGCCAAGTATGCCTACCTATTTCCAAAATGAAAAAGCCATGGGCAACTTGTTTTTGCATTTACTCACACGGGAGGAATACTATCATGTTCCAGCGATCACGGAAAAGATCCATCAGTTATTATCCAAGGCGCCTTTTTGTGTAATGACCGAGGTTGACGCGATGTATCGTCAATTGGAAAAGAAAATCAATGATTCAGCTACCTGGAAAAATTTTCAGGCACTGCAAGCCGAAAATTATTTGATCAGTGGGCATCTTTACCATCGATTGTTTCCAATGATTCGCTTTAACATCAATGGAAAGGCCTTTTGGACGAATATCACCAAACAGCAGCCGCAGCTTGTCGCCTTTGTAACGGAAATTTTAGCGGACCAAGGCGGTAGTGAATCTATTCTGTTTGGTCGTTATCTTTCTGTCTTGCGTCGTTTACCGGAATTGACGATCCACCCTGTTGTTCGAATCTTCTTACAGACCGATCTGCCGGAATTTGAAGAAACCATTTTAAAAGAAGACTTGCGGCGGTTTTTGGCCAATGATTTTCAAGTCGTTTTTGCAGAATCATTAGAAAATTGTGATTTATGCTTAACAACCAGTCTGCTTTTTGAAGAGGAAATACCGACACTGGCGATTACTCAAGAATTGCGAATGAAGGATTATTTCTCATTACTACAGTTATTGCAAGGATTCGGCGGTAAGAGTTTTTAACCGCCGCTTTTTGTGCTAAAATAATGAGAACATATGTGCAGAAATTCTAGGTTTCCTTCGAACCTTTCAATTATGTTGAAAGGATAGGGGATAAATCAATACTTGATTTTATTAAACAGGAATTACTGTGGATTACAGGTATAGGAAACATTCCTTACTAGCAGAAAGGATTAATTATGTACGAATATATTACAGGTCGATTGACCTTTATCAGTCCAAGCTATGTGGTATTGGATGTCAATGGCATCGGCTATCAAATCGCGTTAGGAAATCCTTATCGCTACAGCAGTAAAATGGAGCAGTCTGTGACAATCTATGTGCAGCAGATCATTCGCGAGGATGCACATTTATTATACGGTTTTGAAACCTTGGCGGAAAAAGAACTATTCTTACGTCTGCTTTCTGTTTCGGGGATCGGACCAAAAAGCGGATTAGCAATTATGGCAAATGAAGATCACCAAGGGCTGATTCAGGCTATCGAGGCTGGAGACGTGACTTATCTGACGAAATTCCCGGGAGTCGGCAAGAAGACGGCTCAGCAAATGGTCTTGGATCTAAAAGGCAAGCTGGCTGAGTTGGTGGATGATCCGATGTCCTTGTTCTATGAGGGCAATGATGATACTGCGCTGGCTGAAGCGATGGAAGCTCTGCAAGCCTTGGGCTACAGTCCAAAAGAGATCAAGAAAGTAGAAAAAGTACTGGAAAAAGAAACGCTGCAAAACACCGACGATTATTTGCGGGCAGCTTTGAAATTAATGATGAAGAAATAGGAGGACGACCTAGATGGATGAAGAACGTTTGCTTTCACCGGATGCGGATGAGAGTGATAAAAGTTTAGAAAAATCGTTGCGTCCTCGTTATCTTGCACAATATATCGGTCAGGATAAGGTTAAGCAAGAGCTTACGATCTATATCGAGGCGGCGAAGAATCGTCAGGAAGCGTTAGACCATGTTCTGCTTTACGGACCGCCTGGGTTAGGGAAAACGACGATGGCAATGGTAATCGCGAACGAAATGGATGTGCAGATTCGCTCTACCAGCGGTCCTGCAATTGAACGGCCGGGAGATTTAGTCGCGATTTTGAATGAGTTAGAACCGGGAGATGTACTATTTATCGATGAGATTCATCGATTGCCGCGAGTGGCGGAGGAAACCTTATATTCAGCGATGGAGGATTACTATGTTGATATTATGGTAGGGCAAGGGCCGACTGCTCATCCGGTTCATTTTCCGTTACCGCCATTTACTTTAGTAGGTGCAACGACACGTGCAGGAATGCTTTCTGCGCCATTGCGTGATCGCTTTGGGATCATTTCACATATGGAATATTATGAGGAAACAGATTTACGGGAGATTGTCTTGCGCTCGGCGGATATCTTCCAAACAGAGATTGTGGAAGAAGGAGCGGTTGAGATCGCTCGAAGATCACGGGGGACGCCTCGAATCGCTAACCGTTTGTTAAAACGGATTCGTGATTTTGCTCAAGTGCAATCAGACGGTGTGATCAATCAATCCATTGCGGATCAGGCACTACGTTTATTGCAGGTGGATGAAGCTGGATTAGATTACGTCGATCAGAAGCTTTTAAAAACAATGATCGAACTATATCATGGCGGCCCCATCGGTTTAAGCACTTTGGCAGTAAATATTGGGGAAGAACGTGAAACAGTAGAAGATATGTACGAACCGTATCTGATTCAAAAAGGATTTATCAAACGAACGCCGCGGGGCCGTATGGCAACACCGTTGGCTTATGAACATTTCAATTATCCTTATCAAGCATAGAAGGTGAAAAGATGGCGGAAGGAAAAGCGACCAAAGAAACATTTGTGCAATCACTAGTTGCATTGTGCCAAGAAAAAAAATACGACAAAATAACTGTTCAAGATATCAGTCAGATGGCCAGCTTAAACCGCCAAACATTTTATTATCACTTCAAGGACAAAAATGATCTGCTTCATTATGCATACTATCAACGAGGATTGCAGTATCTAGTTTCTGACGAGTTGGCCTTAACCAATTGGGAAGAATCCGTTCTGAAAATGTTAAAAGAAATGCAGGTTTGTCATCAGTTTTATTTGAATACCGTAACGGCAAATCCGGAAGTACTCACAAAAGAATTTAATGAATTGGCGCAACGCTTGTTCGTTCGTCTATTTGATGAGGTGGACCAAGAGGGAGAGCTTTCCCCAACCGATAAAGAGTTTTATGCTCGCTTTTTAGCTCATGGCTGCGGTGGGATTTTGGTTGACTGGTTGTTGGCTGGAGCGGATCAGCCGCCAATTACAATTGCGGCGCAACTGTTCCGTTTTGCTAAGGACATTGAGTTTTTTGCTTATCGATTATACGAAAAAGACTGGAATGAGCGTTAAGCTCAGTCCAGTCCGTTAACGATATGTTTGACAGGTTTTTGATTTTCGATGGCAATCGCATTTTTCGCGACGATTTCCGCCATCTGGTCTCGAGCTTCCACACTGGCATTGCCGATATGCGGAGTCAAGATCACATTGGACAATTCTTTCAAGCCTTCAGTAACTTTAGGCTCGAATTCATAGACGTCTAAAGCAGCCCCTGCGATTTGTTTGTCCTTCAATGCTTGGAGCAAAGCGTCTTCATCAATTAGTGGCCCGCGGGCTGCGTTGATTAAGAAGGCACTGTCTTTCATTTGTTTAAAGGTTTCACTAGTAACGAGATGACGGGTAGCCTCTGTCAAGGGAGCATGCAACGTCAAAATGTCGGCTTGTTGGAATACTTCTTCTTGGGATACGTAGGCAGCCTGTAATTTTTCCTCTAATTCAGAAGGTAAGGGATGCCGTTGATTGTAAAGGATGTTCATGCCAAAAGCGTTCATCATTTTTGCCAAGGCTTGTCCGATTTGTCCCATACCGATGATTCCTAAGGTTTTGCCTTTCAGTTCATGGCCCAAGAAGAAAAGCGGTGCCCAACCATCAAAACCTTTGCCGTGCATCAAACGATCGCCCTCAACGATTCGACGCGACAAGGCAATGATCAAACCAGCGGTTAATTCCGCTGTAGCATTGGTAGAGACTACAGGGGTGTTTGTTACATAGATGTTCTTTTCTTTTGCATAAGCCGTATCGATGTTATTGTAGCCTGCTCCAAAGTTAGCGATCAGCTTCAAATGCGGGGCAGCATCGATGACTTCACGATCAACTTGAGTGGACAGCGGACAGATCAGTACGCCACAATCAGCGATATTTTCGATCAATTCCTTTTTCGAAATTAACCCGCTGCCTTCATAAACATTATATTCTAGCGCTGCTTCTTTCAATAATGATGTGCCAAGCTCAGGTAGTTTGGCGGAAAGATAAATTTTACTCATTTCCAATCCCCCATTTCATTTCAATAAATTGACTATAGCACAGGAGGACGAACATGAAAAAGATTCTATTTGTTTGCATGGGCAATATTTGCCGTTCACCAATGGCAGAAGCCATTTTCCGTGATGCCTTTCAAAAAAAGCAAAATCAGCAGTTCCAAGTGGATTCCGCAGCGACCAGTCGTTGGGAAGTCGGCAACCCGCCTCATCGAGGAACTCAGAAAATATTGGCTCAGCATGATATCTCTATTAAGGGAATGCGCGCACGCCAAGTGACGGAACAAGATTTTTATGATGCAGATTACATTATAGGGATGGACCAAGAAAATGTTTATGATCTGGAATCAATGGCACCTGCTGGAACCAAAGAAAAGATTTATTTGTATTTAGATCGCGTTCCGGGACACGCTGGGGAGAGCATTCCAGACCCTTGGTATACAGGAAATTTTGAAGAAACTTATGATTTAATTCAAAAAGGTTTAAACGAATGGTTAACTTTTTTTGAAAAAGGCTAGATTCCTTGTTTTTTCCCGTGAATTTAAGTAAAATCATACTACACAACCATGCTCTTGATAGGAGGAAGCTGAATGTCTAAAAACGAGAAGCCCAAAAAGAATTTAATCAAGCTGTTTTCGAATTCATCGTATCGTTTCATCTCGGATTTTTTGAATGATTCTGCTGAAAAACGTGCTCAAGAGCAAGCAAATGAGAATATTTTTCTCAAACTGAAGATGGCGGCTCTACAGAATAGTTTAGTAGTCATTCAAGTTCAAGATGAAAAAGACGAAGAAAAATTCCAAACAATTTCAGGCTGGCTGCCAAAAGTAGTAACCAATGAATCAATTGTTATCCGCACACAAGAAAATCAGCTAGTGATGCTGACGATCGATCGAATCAAGAAGGTTACAACTCTATCGCCAAGCGGAGATCAAGAAAGTATTTCGCGTTAAAAGTAATTAATACCTTTACGAGTGGGCGGACATCTGCTATACTCTGGGTGTATCAAAATAGAATAATACTGTCGCAAAGGGGAGCCCTCGGGCTGAGATTGAGATTACTCTAAACCCTAGTACCTGTTTCGGTTATTCGAGCGTAGGAATTGTGATGAAGTAAAGATATTTACTTCTCCTTTGTGGACTGTATGTTCAAAAGGAGGAGTTTTTTTATGTATAAGACAAGAATTTTAGTGGAAGGCACAGTGGTGGCGGCTTTGTCGCTAGTATTGTCGTTTATTCCCACAACCATCGGCAGCAGTTTTACGATTTCTTTAGGGATGATTCCCTTGACATTGTTTGCATTACGCAGAGGCTTGAAGCCGGCTTTGATGTCGGCGTTTATCTGGGGGATTTTGCATTTTCCAGCAAGTCAGGTTGTTTACCTAAGTGTGATACAGGTTTTGATTGAATACCCAATTGCTTTTACTTTTGCGGGATTTGCCGGCTTGTATGCAAAGAAGGTGCAACAAAGTTTAGCTGAACAAAATATGTGGAGCGTTCGAAAAAATATTATTCTAGCTTCTCTTGTTGGAACAGGGGCAAGATTCTTCTGGCATTTTATTGCAGGTGTGGTCTTCTGGGGCAGCTATGCCTTGTGGGGAATGAACCCGTGGATATTCTCACTAGTTATGAATGGGGTCAGTGGTTTAGCGACTGCAATCGTTACGGCAATTGTTGCAGTTCTCGTTGCAGAAAAGGCTCCGCAACTATATTTGCCGAAGGATACTAAGCTCATTCAAAAGCAAAGCCATCAATAAATAAGAAAAAGCATTTGTCTGTTTAGGACAAATGCTTTTTTGAACACTATTAACGGAAAGAAAAGACAGGATCATCATTTTCGACCTCTAAAGCCCATACTTGTTTGGCTGTATCGTAAGTAATCTCTGCGATCTGCTGTTCTTTTTTATAATTTTTTGGACTACGTCGCCATCCCTTTTCATCAGATAAGAAAATAGGGATATGATAGATTTTATTTTTCAATTCTGACAGGTCAAGGCAGAAAATTGCGCCTTCTTGTAAAATTGGATATAATTCCTTCAACAGTTCTCCATCTAGGGGCGTGACCGAGGAGCCTTTTCGGAAGAAGGACCGACGATCATTGACTTTTTCTAAGACGATTCGAGTCAGTTTGCTAGCAAGGATGCGATAAAACTCATCTAAGTAACGGTAGTAGACACGCATGGTTTCGTTCCCTAGGTTGAAGTAAACAAAATTGTTTTGCAGTTTATAGAAAAAGGGAGAATGCAGATGTGTCCGCATGTGACCAAAATAGAGTAATTCTGAAATTTCTAATGGAGTCAGTTCTTTTAACATCGCTAAATCATTAAAATCGATCCACTTGGTTCCTTTCGAATGAGTGAATGTCTTAGTAGTAAAAAACTGTTGGACTTGTTCTGGACCATTAACGATCTTCAATCCTGTATGTGGCTCGTATTCACCAGCTTCTGCGACAGGGTCTAGCAATAACAAATGTTTAGGTTGGTGAACGATGCCATCGACAAAATCGTTGGGTGAAAAACCTTTTGAAAGCACAGCATTGCTTGTGGAATCGATATAAGCAAATAACGTATCTGGCACAAATTTTCACCCTTTCTAATAGTCGTCACAATCATTTTAACCCATTAATAAAAAAAAAGCTCGTATCTTTTATTTTAAAATTAGATTACAAAGGCCTTAAAAATTGCAACATTGAAGCACTTTTTTAACAATTAAAATCATTTTAATAAATAACAACTTTCTAATGTATTTATTTCTTTTTTTAATTTTTTCTCTATTAAGTGAAAGTAGTCTCACGAGATGGAACGGAGTATGATATGATTAGCAAGAGAATGCGGGAGGATTGAGATGAAGAAAAAAAGAAATTGGCTGATTAATATTTTTCTTTTCTTATTACTGTTAGTAGGACTGGCCTTGATTTTTAACAATCAAATTAAGTATTTTTTAATGCAATATAATGGCGACCGCTATGCTGTAGCGAAAATGGATCGTGCGGAGATTGATAAAAATATGGAAGAAGAAGCATCCTTTGATTTTGATGCTGTTCAGCCAGCCAGCACGGAAGCTGTCTTGCAGGCACAATTGGATAATAAACGGCTGCCAGTGATTGGCGGGATCGCTATTCCGTCGGTGGAGATCAACCTGCCGATTTTTAAAGGGCTATCCAATGAGGTTCTTTTATATGGGGCTGGAACATTGTCTCCTGATCAAAAAATGGGCGAAGGAAATTACGCTTTAGCCAGTCATCGTGCCGACCGTCCGGGGCTTTTGTTCACGCCGTTGGAAAGTGTCAAAGAGGGCGATCTGATCTATTTAACCGATTTACACAATATCTATACCTATAAGACGACACTCAAGGTTCGAGTCCAGCCGACAGAAGTGAAGTATTTAGATGTTCACCCTGATAAGCAGCAAGTTACGCTGATTACTTGCGGTGAAATTGAAGGGGTAACGCGGATCATCGTCCAGGGGGATTTGGTAGCTATGACCCCGGTCAACAATGCCACAGATACGATGCGTAAGGCATTTGAAATGGAACAAAAAACGTATTGATCGACTAGTTAGTCAAAAAACTTCAAGGCGCGCCTTGAAGTTTTTTGTTGCAGGAAAATTTCTGCTATACTAAAACAAACAGGTTGAGCTTTAGAGCTGCAGACTAAATCAGGGAGGAAGCGATGGACCTAAAACGAGTATACGTATCAGATTTATTAATGGTTTGGGAAAAATTTCAACAGGTACAATTGCTTTTTCCCTTTTATAATTCCCATGGAGAAGCACGTTCAGAGTATCTAGGAGCTGTAAAAAAAGGGCGGGGCTATTGGCTTCAAAACAAATCTCAATGGTTGCTAATTGAGAAAATTGATGAGGACGATGGCTGGCGAATCAATAATTTGCTGATATCACGTGAGCTTGGCTGGGAGACAGCTTTTTTATTTTTGGAAAAGGCTGCTCGACAGCAGTTTAAGCGGGCGCTCTACATAAACCTTGAAGCAAATATAATTTTGCAGCAATGGCTAGCGGCCAAAGGCTATCAATTAGAAGCGGGCGTTTGGAAAAAAGTGCTCATCTATCATACAGGATTGGTGTTGGGTGGCGGTGGCGCCCGTGGAGCCTATCAAATTGGTGTTTGGAAGGCGCTGCTGGAAAAAGGTATTCAGTTTGAGGTGATCACTGGGACTTCTGTTGGCGGGTTGAACGGAGCATTAATTGCGCAAGGTGATTATAATCAGGCACTCGCCTTGTGGGAAGAGATCGAAACGGATAAAGTTTTGGATATAACCTTCAAAGAAGTGGAGGTACTGGATTTTTCAGCGCAGGTGGATCAGTTGCGTACCTTTATTCGAACGTCTTTGCAACAGCGCGGCGTCTCATCAGAACCGCTTAGGCGCTTGTTGGAAGAACGATTAGAGACACAAAAAATTCACTCAGGCTGTCCATTTTATGTCGTCACGACTAAAGTTCCGGTTTTTCAAGAGGTGGTCGTGCCGATCCATAAATGTCCAGAAAATGAAATCATTGATTGGCTATTGGCATCTTCGGCCTTTTTTCCTATGATGGCGATGGCAAAAATCAAAGGGGAGCTTTATGTCGACGGCGGCTATCGCAATAATTTACCTGTAGACATTGCTTTACAAACGCCAATAACGGAATTGATTGTAGTGGATGTGCACGGTCCAGGGTTGGATAAAAAGTATCGTTTGCCAGATAAGGTGGCTGAAGTGGTTTTGGCGAGTCCTTGGAGTTTAGGAGACCTATTACTATTTCAAAGTGATCGCTCGTCAGAAAATATAGATTTAGGGTACCTAGAGGCTAAACGGGTATTCGGTGAACTACAAGGGTATCGATACTTTTTCAGTTGTCACGCGGATTTTGAATCCATTACCAAAGCGTTTATCCGTTTTCTAAAAGATAAAATTGCAGTAGACAAGAAGGCGATCTATCTTGAGCTGCGGAATTTTTTTGGTCAGGATGTGCCGTTAGAAATGCTGAGTTTAGCATTTTTAGAGTTTTTCGCCTATTGGGTGAATGTCTCGCCAGTAAAGGTTTATACGCCCGAAGAATTCATCGATATTATTCTGAAGCAGTTTGAAATGCCGATCAAGTTGAACGCGAATTATTCGGTTCAGGAGCAAATTGAAGATTTTATTGAAACCCACAATGTGTTTACAGATTATTATCAGGTACTACAGATTTATCAGCAAAAAGGATCGTTAGAAACAGCTTACCGTCGCTGGCCGATCCCGACTTTGCTGGCACTTTTCTTTAGATATATCCGTGAAGAAGCATGAGAATAGAAAGTTGGAGGAAGTACAATGGCAGAATTTAATTATGAAATCGTGGAAGAAATTGCCGTCTTATCAGAAAATCCGAAAGGCTGGCGTAAAGAGTTGAATCTCGTAAGCTGGAATGAGCGTCCACCAAAGTTTGATTTACGCGATTGGGCACCAGGCCATGAAAAAATGGGCAAGGGTGTCACATTGAGCAACGAAGAATTCGCTGTGTTAAAAGAAACCTTAAGCAAGATGTAGGGTGTGATTTTTTCCAAAGAAAGGGAACAAGCAAAATGAAAAGTATGACAGGCTATGGTCAGGCAGCTCAGGCGAACGAGGCTTATGAGCTGAATATTGAATTAAAAAGTGTCAATAATCGTTTTTTAGATTTGCAGATTCGAATGCCAAAAGAACTCAATCCTTTTGAAGCAGAGATTCGCAAAATCGCGAAGGGAAAAATTCAACGTGGTCGAGTTGATGTATTTATCAATTTAACGCCGTTAAAAAGCGGCAATAAAAAGGTTTCAGTCGATTGGGAGCTGCTGCAGCAATTAGTTACTGAGCTGCAAAGTGGTGGAAGAGAACATTTTGGCGTCGTAGATTTTCCAGTGGATCAGGTGTTGATTAAGGCGATGGAGCAACCGGATTTTGTCACACTGGTCGATCAGCCGACAGAAGAGGATACCTTAGAAGAATTGGTCCGAACAGTAGCAAAGGAGGCTTTTACACAATTAGCTGTCAGTCGCGAACATGAGGGGGCAGGAATCAAAAAAGTGTTGTTGGATTATGGCAACAAAGTTCAGCGCTTAGTGACCGAACTAAAAGGCTTTGTGACAGAGTATGAAGCAGATTTTCAACAACGCTATCAAGCAAAGCTAGAAGAGTACCTAGGCAATACAGTAGATCAAGATCGTTTGTTGACAGAATTAGCAATTTTACTAGAACGCGGCGACATTCATGAAGAGCTGGATCGTTTGACCATTCATCTGGAAAAGTTCGCGCAACTCTTAGAAACAACAGACCCAGTAGGACGAGAATTAGATTTCTTATTGCAGGAAATGAATCGTGAGGTCAACACGATCGGCTCAAAATCAAGTCCGATTCAAATTAAGGATATTGTCGTTCAATTAAAAACAATTCTAGAAAAAATTCGTGAACAGATTCAAAATGTTGAGTAGTTGCGTGAAATTTCATAAGAAATAGCAGACAGCTTGACGATACCCCTTGAAATATTCACAAAAAAAGTGCACAATAGGCGTTAGCTAAAAAGAGCATGAAAGGGCGTTAGTATGTCTGAACGAGGACTGTTGATTGTATTGTCAGGACCTTCCGGAGTAGGAAAAGGAACGGTCAGAAAAGCCATTTTTGAAAGAGATGATAATGAGTTTCAATACTCTGTCTCAATGACCACCCGTCCGATGCGTGAAGGGGAAGTCGACGGAGTTGATTATTATTTCCGTACCAAAGAAGAATTTGAAGCCATGATCGAAGCAGGCGAAATGCTGGAATATGCTGAGTATGTTGGCAATTACTATGGCACACCGCTGACTTATGTGAACCAAACATTGGACGAAGGCAAAGATGTCTTTTTAGAGATCGAAGTGCAAGGAGCCCAACAGGTAAAAGAAAAAGTCCCCGATGGTGTCTTTATTTTTCTAACACCGCCGGATTTGGCAGAATTAAAGGCCCGGATCGTCGGACGAGGTACCGATAGCCCTGAAGTAATCGAGAAACGGATGCGTGTCGCGCGTCAAGAAATCGAGATGATGGCTCTTTATGATTATGCAGTCGTTAACGATCAAGTACCAAAAGCTGTTGATCGTATCAAAGATATTATTGTCAGTGAACATTACCGAGTTGACCGAGTCATTGGAAAATATATAAAAATGTTAAAGGAGATATAAGCTTATGATGTTAAAACCTTCAATTGATACGTTGTTAGACCATGTGAATTCAAAATATTCTTTAGTAATTTTAGCCAGCAAACGCGCACATGAATTAGACGCAGGGGCACAACCGACTTTAGATTCATTTGAATCTGTAAAAAGCGTTGGACAGGCTTTGGAAGAAATTGACGCAGGAACGGTCATTAATGATCCACATCCAGAAATCAAACGGGAACGTTTGAAAATGGAAGAAGAGGAACGTCACCTGCAGCGTGAACGCGATCAACGTGACTTAGAAGCTCGTATTCGCAACGAACAAAACTAAGCGTAGAAACCTTTCTCGCTGATGAAGTGTAAATGGGATTGTACCAAATACTTTTGGCGCAGTCCCTTCTTTTTGTGTTAGAGTACCCTACATATTTTCGTAAACTTAGACGTACATATAGAATATTTAGTACACTATTCAAGAATGGAGGCGGAAAAATGAAATTAGCACAAGTAATCGTAGATGTGCCATCAATGCAGACAGATCAGCCGTTTAGCTACTTGATCCCGCCTCAATTAGCGGTAGAAGTCGGGATGCGTGTAGAGGTCGGCTTTGGCCCACGGCATGTCCAAGGATTTGTTGTTGGCTTTGAGCAGGCCACTGAACCTCTTCCAGACAATTTGAAGCCGATTATTCGCGTGTTAGATTTAGCGCCTGTGTTAAATAAAGAGTTATTGGCATTAGCTGATTACATGAAGGAAACCACCTTTGCATTTAAGGTGACTTGTTTGCAAACGATGCTTCCTAGTGTGATGAAGGCTGATTATCAAAAACGCTTATATCTCATAGATGATGCTCCAGCAGTTCAAGCTAAGTATTTTGGTGATACAGACTCGTTAACTTGGGAAGAAGCAGAAGCTCAAGGATGGCTGAAGGAGCTAGCCGACTTACGTGAGCAAGGTATCGTTGAATTGCGTTATGAAGTTCATACGAAAAACAAAATAAAAACGGAACGCTATATCAAACGAACCTTTGAACAAGCCTCCGTCAATCAGTTAAAGGCAGAGTTACGGAAAAACTCCTATAAACAAGAGCAACTGTTGGACTATCTAGCCGCTCTCACTGATGAAGCGCTGATTTCGGTCAAGCAAATGAAAGCGGAGGATTTTTCACTAGCCAATCTGAATCAAGCAGAGAAAAAAGGCTGGTTGGCCTTTGTCGCAGTTGAAAAATACCGTGACCCATATGCCGAAAGAGAGATCAAACAAACCTCAGCATTAGAACTGAACAACGAACAACGGGCTGCCTATGAAGCGATCAGTCAAAAAAGTACCGCGCAGGAGCATCAAGTTTTTCTTTTGGAAGGTGTGACTGGCAGTGGAAAAACCGAGGTTTACTTGCAGGTTATCCAAGACGTGTTGGCAAATGGACAGACGGCGATGATGCTAGTACCGGAGATTTCTTTGACGCCGCAGATGGCGACACGCTTCAAAGCTCGTTTCGGCAGTGAAGTGGCCGTTTTGCATAGTGGTTTGTCACAGGGAGAGAAATATGATGAATGGCGCAAGCTGGAACGTGGCGAAGCACATGTTGTCGTAGGTGCTCGTTCGGCTATCTTCGCCCCTCTTGAGAATCTTGGGGTGATCATTATTGATGAAGAGCATGAGACAAGCTATAAACAAGAGGAATCTCCTCGCTACCATGCAAGAGATTTAGCGATTTGGCGGGGGAAATACCATGGCTGTCCAGTTGTTTTAGGGAGCGCCACGCCTTCATTAGAGTCACGAGCAAGAGGGCAAAAGGGCGTTTATCACCTGCTGAAGCTGACAGAACGGGCCAATTCTCAAGCAAAATTACCGACTGTAGAAATTATTGATATGCGGGAAGAAATGCAGCGTCGCTTAAATTCTTCTTTTTCAGAAGTATTGGAAGAAAAATTACGAGATCGCTTAGCTAAAGGAGAACAAAGCGTCCTTTTGCTAAATCGTCGAGGCTACTCCTCGTTTGTTATGTGTCGGGATTGCGGGTTTGTCCTGCCTTGTCCAAATTGTGATATATCCTTAACGCTCCATATGGATTCGAAAACGATGCGCTGTCATTACTGCGGACATGAAGAAAGAATTCCTCATCATTGTCCAAATTGTGGCAAGGACAAGATTCGCTACTTCGGAACAGGAACAGAGAAAGTCCAAGAAGAGCTGGAGCAGCTAATACCGGAAGCACGTGTGTTGCGGATGGATGTCGATACGACGCGGCGGAAGGGTGCACATGAAAAAATATTGAACGCTTTTGGCAATAAGGAAGCGGATATTTTGTTAGGAACTCAGATGATTGCCAAAGGGTTGGATTTTCCTAACGTCACATTGGTTGGTGTGCTAAATGCGGATACCGCTTTAAACTTGCCTGATTTTCGTTCCAGTGAGCGAACCTTCCAATTGCTGACGCAGGTCAGTGGTCGTGCAGGTCGGGGAGACAAAGCTGGTGAGGTAGTTATTCAGACCTTCAACCCGGAGCATTACACTATCCAATTGGCGCAGCATCACGACTATGAAAGTTTTTTCCAGCAAGAAATGCGGATTCGGCATCAAACAGATTATCCACCTTATTACTATACAGTGAAAGCTGTCTCTTATACACATCTGACGCTGCCGACGAGCGATCTAGTGTAGATCTCGGTGGTCGCCGTA